>FTFB01009724.1_pt1 | contig 30922 bp, 26 predicted proteins | sample 1658331 | NCBI WGS metagenome assembly FTFB01 (sample SAMEA3914816, study PRJEB12502) | metagenome | biome: forest; material: soil | place: USA | collected 2011-09-16 | depth 0.3 m | reverse complement strand
TGAATAAGGCCCCAGGTCTGTAGATGTTAGTCTGGGTTCGCCTATCAGAGAGCGCCCGTCCCGCCTCGTGTTCGTTCGTATCGCTCGCGCGCGAGCGATGTAAGGCTTTTTTCGAGCGATAGATCGTTCTATGAGTATCTCCTCGGTGGAAAGGTCGATGCCCAAAGTCAATTCGCGACGGCCATATGCCGTCTGTGCCAACTGCATCATGGATACGAGCGATTCCAATATCGTGTTCGATTCCCGCGGCTGGTGCGATTACTGCAACAACTACTACACGAACATTCTCCCTAACTGGCATCCAGATGAGCGCGGTGCGCGCGAGATAGCTCCCGTCATCGCACGAATAAAGCGGGACGGAAAGGGACGCGCCCACGATTCCATACTCGGAATCAGCGGTGGAATCGACAGTTCCTACTTGGCCTATCTTGCGAAAACAAAGTTTGACCTTCGACCTCTGATCTTTCATGTGGACGCCGGGTGGAATTCACAACAGGCAGTCAACAACATCGAGAAGCTCGTCGACGGGCTCGGTCTCGATTTGCACACTGAAGTGATTGACTGGCTCGAGATGAAGGACTTGCAACTAGCCTTCTTCAAAGCGCAGGTTCCGCACCTCGACACGCCACAAGACCATGCTTTTTTCGCCTCGCTCTACAACTACGCGGCGAAGAACGGCATCAAGTACATCCTGACGGGCGCCAACTACTCGACGGAATGCGTGCGTGAGCCGATCGAGTGGCACTATCACGCTTCCGATCTGCGCCAGCTCAGGGACATTCATCGACGTTTCGGGACGCGTCCGTTGAAGACGTTCCCCCAAGCCGATATCTTCAAATACAAGATCTACTACCGGTTCTTCAAAGGCGTTCGCGTCGTCAAGCCGTTGAACTGTGTGCCATACATAAAAGAGCAAGCGATGCAGGAGCTGGTGGATCGCTTCGGCTGGCAACGCTACGCCCATAAGCACTACGAGTCGCGCTTCACGAGGTTCTACGAGGGCTATTGGCTGCCCACGAAGTTCGGCTACGACAAACGGCGCGCGCACTTCTCGAGTCTGATCCTGACAAAGCAGATGACGCGCGAAGAGGCGCTCGCGCGTGTCGCGCAGCCGGCCTATGATCCTGCGACGAGTGCGCAGGACTTCGAGTACATCGCGACGAAACTCGACCTGAGCGTTGCCGAGCTCCAGGCTCTCCTGAACGGACCCAACAAGACATTCCGCGACTACAACTCAGCGATGCCCCTGATCGATCTTGGTGCGAAAGTGATGCGGGCCGTCGGTGTGCAGCGCGCAATTATCAGATGATCAAGATTGTCGACTACGGGCTCGGCAACATTCTGGCCTTTCTCAACGTCTACAAACGTTTGAATGTCGAAGTCGCAATCGCCAAAACCCCGCACGATCTCGCCGACGCCTCGAAAGTGATTCTGCCGGGCGTTGGCGCGTTCGATCATGCGATGCACGCGCTCGGTCGGTCTGGGATGCGCGATGGTCTAGATGAGCTCGCGCTGCGCAAGGGCGTTCCGATACTCGGCATCTGTGTTGGCATGCAGATACTTGGCAGATCGAGCGAGGAAGGCAGTTCGCCGGGTCTCGGCTGGATCGATGGGCACGTGCGAGCATTCAAGTCGGTCCACAAGGATCCCTTGCCATTGCCGCACATGGGCTGGAACGATGTGCGGCCGGTCATTGAGACCAGGCTATTCGATCAGTTGCAGACGGACGCACGTTTCTACTTCTTGCACTCCTATTTCTTTCAGTGTGAGCAGCAGAAGGACGTTGCGGCGGTCTCCAGCTACGGGTCGGACTTCAGTTGCGTAATCAATTCGAACAATATCTTCGGTGTCCAGTTCCACCCGGAGAAGAGTCACCACTTCGGGACTCAGCTCTTGAAGAACTTCGCCGAGTTGTGACGTGCTGCGACCACGAATCATCCCCTGCCTATTGGTGCACAACGGCGGACTCGTCAAGACCGTCCAGTTTCAGCAGCCGAAGTACGTCGGTGACCCGATCAACGCGGTCAAGATCTTCAACGAAAAGGAATCAGACGAGCTGATCGTGCTCGATATCGATGCGACGACGGAGCGCAGGGAGCCGAATTTCCGTCTGATCGAGCAGTTTGCCGCGGAGTGCCGCATGCCGCTGTGTTATGGCGGCGGCGTCAAGACTGTGCAACAAGCGAAGCGGATCGTGGGGCTTGGCGTCGAAAAGGTCGCCATTAGCTCTGCGGCACTCCAGGATCCAGAGCTCATAACGAGAATTGCCGAGGAGATCGGCAGTCAGAGCGTAGTCGTCGTGCTCGATGTCAAGAAGACGCGTCAGGGCGACTACGAAGTCTGGACGCACAACGGGCGACAGGGCAGCGGCAAGACGGCGACGACAGTCGCTCGGGAAGTCGAGGCACACGGCGCGGGCGAAGTCGTCGTCAACTCCATTGACAATGACGGCTGCATGAAGGGATACGATATCGACTTGGCGCTTAGTATCAGGTCCGCCGTGTCGATCCCGCTAACGGTGCTCGGAGGTGCCGGATCGCTCGCGGACATCGAACGCCTGATCCGCGCGTGTGGCGTCGTCGGTGCAGCTGCCGGTAGCCTGTTCGTGTTCAAAGGGCCCTATAGGGCTGTGCTGATCAGCTATCCAGCGCAAACGCAGAAGGAGATTCTACTGCGAGCGTCGCTAGGCTAACGCGCAGCGACGAACTTCTGATGCCATATCAGGAGGCACATCAACGCGAACAGCGTATAAGTCCCGTCGACTTCTCCGGCCAAAGTTCTTCGTTTCAGGTCGTCAACTGCGGCTCCGTCGATGAACGACAGGGCGCCGAGTGTGCCTGGACTCAACAGTTCTTCCATGCGTGCACGCAACGGTCCGCGCAGCCATTGCCGCAGTGGCACCCCAAACCCGGTTTTCGGCCGCCAGATGTTCTCGGAAGGGAGCAGCCGTTCCGCGGCACGCTTCAGGATCCACTTGCCCTCGCGGCCACGCTGCTTCATAGCGACGGAGATTGTCGCTGCGAACTTGACGACCTCGATGTCGATTAACGGAACGCGCACCTCGACACCACTCGCCATGCTCATCTTGTCGGTGTAGGCCAAGTTGTGATCCGCCAGGAAGAACCGAGCATCGAGGAACAACATACGATCGAGGGGCAACCGAATGTCCGGGCGGCGGTTCAACGCGGACGTGAGCGGCGAGCCGACATCTGCATCGAGGTCGGGTAGCAACGCGTGTGTCGTTGCCGGGTGGGTCCAATAGAAATAGGACACGAGACGCTCTGTCGGATCGAGATCGGCGTATTGAAAAGCTTTTGCGATGCGGCGGCCTGGACTTCCCATGCCTCCCACCCACCGTGTTCCGGCCCTCGCGAGCGTGCGGGCGTGCTTCGGCATCCAGGCCCACAGCGGCTCGCTGTTCAACGCCACGTGGCGTCGATAGCCGCTGAAGACGTCGTCGCCGCCGGTGCCGGACAGCAGCACCTTGAAGCCTAGCTCGCGAGCATGCCGACAGATGTAGTGAGTGTTCAGGCACGCCGGGTCGGCTTGGGGCTCGTCGAGCTGCTCCACCATCCAATCGAGGTCCTCGGCCATGCGTGCGTTGTCGACCGGAATCTCATGGAGCGGCACCCCCAGATGCTCCGCCGCGCGACGAGCGTACGGCAGGTCTTCGACCATGCCGTCGCTCTGCGATCCGGGGCTATCAAGGCGAATCGTGAAACAGTGCAGGGGCGTCTGTTGAGCTCGCTGCGCAAGGGCAACCACGGTGCTCGAGTCCAGGCCGCCCGAAAGGAACGAGCCAACCGCTACGTCGGAGACGAGTTGTCGGCGAACCGCTTGGTCCAGTGTTTCTTCGAGTTGCTGGATCGTGTCCGCGATCGAACGCGGCTGCACGGACGGTCCTGGCAGCTCGTAAAATTTTCCACGGTTCTTTACGCGGCCGTCGCGAATCGTTAGCCACTCGCCAGGTTCGAGCTTGCGTACCGACTTCAGTGGCGTTCCCGGTGATGGCGCCCATAGAAACGTGAGGTAGTGGCCGAGCGCCTCGTGATCGTAGTCGCGTGGAACCGCGCGACTCGCGAGTAGAGCTTTCATCTCACTCGCGAACAGTAGTCCTTGCGGGAGCGCCGCATAGTACAAAGGCTTTACGCCCAGCCCATCGCGGGCCAACGTCAGCGTCTTCGTTTCCGTTTCCCAGACGCCGAAGGCGAAGATTCCATTGAGTCGCGAAAGCCCGTTGATCCCGTCGAGCGCAAAGAGATTCAGTAGTACTTCAGTGTCCGAGGCGCCGCGGAACAAGCAGCCTCGATGCTCGAGTTCTCGGCGCAGCTCGCGGTAGTTGTAGATCTCTCCGTTGAAGACGATCACGTGTTTCCCGTCGCCCGAGACCATCGGTTGATGGCCGGTAGGTGCGAGGTCGATGATCGATAGACGTCGATGACCGAGGCCAACCGCGCCGTCTGCGGAAAGGTATTTTCCGTGATCGTCGGGGCCGCGATGTGCGATGAGCCGAGTCATTGTGTCGATCAGACTCGGCTCGAAATTGCCGTAGTAGCCAGCGATTCCGCACATCTATTGTGTATCCGTCGAAGTGCCGTGCCGGTACAATCCGGCGCCAGAGAGCTTACGTGGGATTTTGGATTCTAGCCGAGGATTCGGCCCGCTTGATGAAACAGGTACTGCAGGATCTAAGAACGGGTCGTACCGAAGTGGCCGATGTGCCATGCCCCGCTGTCGGGAGCGGGCAGCTGCTGCTGCGCTCGAAATGCACGCTCGTATCCGCGGGAACCGAGCGCATGCTCGTGGATTTCGGCAGGGCGGGCTGGCTCGAGAAGGCGCGCCAGCAACCGGACAAGGTCCGGATGGTGCTCGCTAAGATCAAAACAGACGGCATCGTCCCGACGTTGGAGGCGGTACTCAACAAGCTTGGTCAACCGCTGCCCATGGGGTACTGCAACGTTGGCGAGGTTGCCGCGGTTGGACCGGGCGTCCGCGGCTTTGCGATCGGCGATCGGGTTGCATCGAACGGTCGGCACGCGGAGATGGTCGCGGTGCCGGTCAATCTGTGCGCGAAAGTGCCCGCTCCCGTGTCCGACGACTCCGCAGCGTTCACGGTGCTCGGTTCGATCGCATTGCAGGGCATACGACTCGCGCAACCGACACTCGGGGAAACTATCGTCGTCACCGGCCTCGGTCTGATCGGATTGTTGACGGTGCAGCTGCTGCGTGCCCAGGGTTGCAGAGTCTTGGGAATCGATTTCGATGCGCAGAGGCTCGAGCTCGCGCGTCGTTTCGGAGCCGAGGCGGTCGATGCATCGACCGTTGACGTAGTGGCCGCCGCGGCTACCTTTTCACGCGGCCGCGGAGTGGATGCCGTTCTGATTACGGCCGCGACGGAGAGCAACGAGCCCGTGCGCCAAGCGGCGCAGATGTGCCGCAAGCGCGGCAGGATCGTGCTCGTGGGCGTCGCTGGTCTCGAGCTCTCTCGGGCGGACTTTTATGAGAAAGAGCTGACCTTCCAGGTTTCCTGCTCGTACGGGCCGGGTCGTTACGATCCGACGTACGAGACCGACGGCGTTGACTACCCTGTCGGCTACGTACGGTGGACGGAGCAGCGCAACTTCGAAGCCGTGCTTGACATGCTCGCCGAAGGCCGACTTGACGTGCAGGCGCTGATCTCGCATCGCTTTGCGCTCGCAGACGCCGAGTCCGCCTATGCTCTGGTCGGTTCGCCCGAGCCGTCTCTTGGCATATTGCTCGACTATCCGGGCGGCGACGCAGAGCCCTTACGCACCGTAGGGTTCACGGTGAACGCGCCGGGTGGCGGTGCGCCGTCCGCACGGTCGCCGGCGGTCAGCTTCATCGGCGCAGGTAACTATGCGACCGGAGCGTTGATTCCCGCGTTCAAACGGGCGGGGGCGGCACTTCGCGCAGTGGTCTCCGCGAGCGGGGTCAGTGGCGTGCACGCCGCGCGTAAGTATGGGTTCGAGGAAGCGACAACCGATGCCGAGCGCGTGTTCGCCGACCCCAGTGTGGGAGCAGTGGTGATCGCGACTCGACACGATAGTCATGCCGATCTCGTATGCCGGGCGTTGGTCGCCGGCAAGCATGTCTTCGTCGAGAAACCCCTTGCCCTCGATCTCGACGAGCTTCGTCGCATTGCGTCGGTTTACGAGCAGGTGTCCGCGGCCGGCCGACGCCTGGTGCTGATGGTTGGATTCAATCGCCGCTTCGCGCCGCAGGTACGACGTATTCAGGAGCTGCTTGCCGGCGTTGCCGGACCGAAGGCTTTCGTGATGACCGTCAACGCTGGCGCCATAGCGCCCGGACACTGGACGCAAAACGCCGATGTAGGCGGGGGGCGCATCATCGGCGAGGGGTGTCATTTCATCGATTTACTGCGGCATCTGGCAGGTGCCCGCATCATCGGCCAGTCCGCGACCAAAATGGACGCTCCGACCGGCGACACTGTGACCCTGTCGCTGCAGTTCGCAGACGGCTCGATAGGTACCGTCCACTATCTTGCCAACGGCAGTAAGGCGTTTCCGAAGGAGCGGCTCGAGATCTTCGTCGGGGGCCGCGTGTTGCAGCTCGACAATTTTCGCAGGCTGCGCGGTTTCGGATGGCCGCGTTTCAAATCCATGAATCTGTGGCGGCAGGACAAAGGCCAGCACGAATGCGCGCGGGCGTTCGTCGACGCAGTGAAATCCGGGAGTGCAGCACCGATCGCCTTTGACGAGTTGATCGAGGTCGCGCGCGTAACGATCGCCGCGGAGGAAGCAGTCCGGGCGTGACCGCGTTAGCTCGCTACTTCCACACGCTCCGCTACTTGCTGCCGACACAACTCGTCGGGCGGGCCGTGTTCAAACTCCGGCGACCGCGGCCGGATCTTCGTCCGCCGCCCCGAATCCGCCCCAGGTCGCGGGCGTATGCATCTCCCGTCGCGTCGAATCCGAGCATGGTCGGGCCGGACGTCTTCTTTTTTCTCAACGAGCGGCGTCGCATCGCGACAGCGAGAGATTGGCAACCTGCGAACGTCGCCAAGCTCTGGGTATATAACCTCCACTATTTCGACGATCTGAATGCCGAAGGCAGCGAACATCGTGTCGGTTGGCACGAAGCGTTGCTCGATCGGTGGGTCGTTGAGAATCCGCCCGGCGACGGCGTCGGTTGGGAGCCTTACCCGGTGTCGCGCCGAATCGTGAACTGGGTGAAATGGGCTGCGCGTGGCCACGAGCTCGCACCGCAATGCCGTGCGAGCTTGGCCGTGCAAGCCAGGTGGCTCATGAATCGACTCGAGTATCACATCCTGGGCAACCACCTGTTCGTAAACGCCAAGGCTCTTGTGCATGCGGGACTATTTTTCGAGGGATCGGAGGCGGAGCGTTGGCGCGCGCGAGGTCTCGCGCTGCTCGCGCGGGAGGTCCCCGAGCAGGTGTTGTCCGACGGTGGGCACTTTGAGCGCAGCACCATGTATCACGCAGCGGCACTCGAGGACCTGCTCGATCTCGTAAACCTGCTGGGGACGTTTGGGGAGACGCCTCCACTCGAATGGCTCGATGCGATCGCCCGAATGCGTTCCTGGCTGCGCGTGTTGACTCACCCCGATGGGGAAATCGCGTTCTTCAACGACGCCGCGTTTGGGATCTCGCCAACCAGCGCGGTGCTCGAGAGTTATGCGGCTCGCCTCGGGTTGCCCGCTGATAGTGCTACCGATCCCGATCTCGCTGTGCTCGAGGCGAGCGGCTATGTTCGCGCAGTTGCGGGCCCCGCATATCTCATCTGCGATTGTGCACCTATCGGCCCCGACTATATGCCGGGGCACGCGCATGCCGACACTCTGAGCTTCGAGCTCAGCCTCGGAGGGCAGCGCGTGCTCGTAAATTCTGGCACGTCGCTTTATGGCGCCGATGAGGAGCGACAGCGTCAGCGCGGCACCGAAGCCCACAACACGGTCGTCGTCGACGACGAGAATTCCTCGGAGGTCTGGGCGGGATTTCGCGTGGCGCGACGCGCACGCGCTCATCTACGTGCAGCGAGACGAACGGCGCAATCGATCCTCATCGAGGCGAGTCATGACGGTTACCGTCGCTTACCGGGTCGGGTGGTTCACGAGCGTAGTTGGGAGATCGATTCAGAGTCCCTCCGCATCGAGGATCGCGTCACGGGGCGCTTCCGTTCCGCTGAGGCACGCTTTCATCTGCATCCGAGCGTTTCCGCGACTCTGGTTGCGCCGCTCGAGGTTGCGTTGCATTGGCCGGGAGGGACGGTCAAAGCGCTCTTCCATGGCGCGGGCTCGATCGACGTGCGGCGGAGCACGTGGCATCCCGGCTTCGGAATCGTCGTGCCGAACACGGTCGTGGTCGCAAGCTTCGCGAGTCCAACGCTCGTGTGTCGCTTGTTCTGGGGCGCGACGCCGGTGAGCGTCTGACAGGGCTCGGTATGCGCATCCTGATCATTACTGAGAACTATCCACCGGAGACGAACGCGCCCGCCGCCAGGATCTCGGAGCGGAATCGCTTCTGGCTGGCGCAGGGACATCAAGTCACGGTGATCACCCAGGCGCCCAACTTCCCGACAGGTAAAGTTTTCGAGGGCTATGAGAATAGGTGGTACCACGTCGAGGACATGAACGGCGTGAGAGTCGTTCGCGTCAAAACCTACGTTGCGCCCAACGAGGGGTTCGCTCGACGCATCCTCGATTTTGTGTCGTTCATGCACAACGCGTTCTGGGCGGCGCTCTTCGAGCCGCGGCCCGACGTAGTGGTGGGCTGTTCACCGCAGTTCTTCGCCGCCGTGGCGGGTTGGGCAATCGCCGCGGTTCGTCGCAGGCCCTTCGTCATGGAAGTGGCGGATCTTTGGCCTGCGTCGATTCGGGCGGTCGGTGCCATGAAGCAAAGCCGCATGCTGGATCTTTTGGAGAAGGTGGAGCTTTTCCTATACCGCCGCTCCGCTGCCGTGGTCGCGTTGGCGCCATCGTTCAAGAGGGACTTGATCGCGCGCGGTATCGATGAGAGCAAAGTGCACGTGGTGATCAACGGCGTTGACCAGGAACTCTATGTGCCAAGAGAAAAAGACGTTGGTCTGCTGGACGAGTGGAAACTCCGCGGCAAGTTCGTCATCGGCTATCTCGGTACCCACGGAATGGCGCACGCATTGCACAATGTGATCGACGCCGCGAATCTGCTGAGGGCTCGGGACGACGTTCGGTTCCTGATGGTCGGCACCGGTGCGATGCGGGCGCAGATCGAAGCGGATGCCGCACGACGCGGTCTGTCGAACGTGGTCTTCGTTCCGCGGCAGCCGAAAGAACGGATGCCGGCGTTTTGGAGCCTTTGTGACATGGCGTTGATCCATTTGAAGAACGATCAGGTTTTTGCCGGCGTGATACCGTCGAAGATCTTCGAAGCGATGGCGATGCGGTTGCCCCTGCTCTTCGTCGGTCCGCGCGGCGACGGCAGCGAGATCATCGAGAAGGAGCGCGCTGGCGTTGTCGTCGGTGCCGAGGATCCGCCCGCGTTCGCCGCAGCGGTGATCGCTCTCGCGGATGACCGTCAGAGGGTCGGCGCGCTCGCGGCAAATAGCCTGCAGGCTGCGCCGCTCTACAGCCGAGCGCGCCAGGCGCATGACATGCTGTGCGTGCTTCAGAAGGTGACGGGCGGTCAGTCGTGACCGCGCAAGGTTCGCCGAATGGTTCCGATTTTCGGTTTGTTTAGAGCTGGACTAAGCTTGCTTCCGAAGTCCCGCACGACCAGTTGCGCGTAACGAGTCGGCCCATCGGCCACGGAGTCTCCGCGAATGAACTCGTCCGTGTTTGTGCATGAATCGTCCTACGTCGATTCTCCTTGCGAAATCGGTGAGGGCACGAAGATCTGGCATTTTTCACACGTGATGAAGAACAGCAGGATCGGCCGCAATTGCAACATCGGGCAGAACGTCGTCGTCTCGCCGCAGTGCGTGATCGGCAACAACGTCAAGATACAGAACAACGTTTCGATCTACACAGGGGTCATTCTCGAGGACGACGTGTTTTGTGGCCCGTCGATGGTATTCACGAACGTGATGAATCCACGTAGCCATGTTGAGCGCAAGAACGAGTATCGAACGACTCTTGTGAAACAGGGCGCGACGATCGGCGCGAATGCGACTGTCGTGTGTGGCACGACGCTTGGGCGTTTTTCCTTCGTCGGCGCTGGGGCCGTCGTCACGCGCGACGTACCGGACTACGCCATGGTGTACGGCAATCCAGCGCGGCTGCGCGGATGGTCGTGTGCCTGTGGTGAGAAGCTCGATCTCGAGACCGCGCCGACGACAAATCGCGCCGTGAAGTGCGCGCGCTGTGCGCAGGAATACCGCTACGAGTCGGGCGCCCTGCAACCCAGTGGCGCGATAGCACGAAGAGAGTAATTGATGAAAGTCCCGTTGCTTGATCTAAAAGCCCAATATCGCGAGATTCGAGTCGATTGCGAGCGAGTGATGCTCGAGGTCTGCGAGTCCCAAAACTTCGTCATGGGACCGCACGTCGCGGCGCTCGAGGCTGAGGTGGCCGCCTATTCACAGACGCGTTTCGGTATCGGCGTTTCGTCCGGCACGGACGCGTTGCTCGTTGCCATGATGGCCCTCGACATCAAGGCGGGTGACGAAGTGATCACGTCGCCGTTCACGTTCTTTTCGACCGGCGGCGTCGTTGCACGCGTTGGCGCGCGACCCGTCTACTGCGACATCAATCCTGTCACCTTCAACCTGAGCCCGGCGGCGGTGCGGAGTTTCCTCGCCGAGCAGTGCGAGCGCCGTGGGGGCGCCGTCAGGAACAAGCGAACGGGTGGTACCGTGCGGGCGCTGATGCCGGTGCATCTGTTCGGGCAGATGACCGACATGGATGCGCTCATGGCCATCGCGAGGGAGTACGGCCTCGCCGTCGTCGAGGACGCGGCTCAAGCCATCGGTGCGGAAGCGCCAGGTGGTCGCCGCGCCGGCAGCATCGGTGACATCGGCTGTTTCTCGTTCTTCCCGAGCAAGAATCTCGGCGCGTTCGGCGACGGCGGCATGTGTGTCGCCAACGATCAGAAACTCGCGGAGAGCCTGCAGATTCTGCGGCTGCACGGCGGCAAGCCGAAGTACCATCATTCTGTGATCGGCGGCAACTTTCGGCTTGATGCGTTGCAGGCTGCCGTGCTGTGCGTCAAGCTCAAGAAACTCGACGGCTGGACGGCGGCCCGTCAGGCGAATGCCCGGCGCTATGACGAGTTGTTCGCGGCAGCGGCCTTGCCCCAGGTGCGCACACCCGTCACGGCGCCGGGCGCGCGGCATATCTTCAATCAATACGTGATTCGCACGGAGCGGCGCGAAGCGCTCCGTGCCTTCTTGACCGAGAGAGACGTCGGCACGGAGATCTATTATCCGGTGCCCCTTCACATGCAGAAGTGCTTCGCCTATCTCGGCATGCGTCCCGAGGACTGTCCGGAGTCGGCCAAGGCTGCGGACGAGGTGCTCGCGCTGCCTATCTACCCGGAGCTCACCGCTGCGCAGCAGGAACACGTCGTCAGCGTCGTGGCGGACTTTTGCGCAAGCGCGTGAGATTCGGGTCGGAGTCGGTACGGCGGTCACTCCCGTAACGGAAAGGGGTCTCAGCAGTCGCTTTTTTCCGACGACGGATCGCGTGCGACGCGGGACAACCTCGTTCGCGCCAATCTCGTCCTTTGGCTTGACCCTCGTTTTGTGGGGTGGAAGAATGCGGCTGCCGATCGGACTGGGAGAGTCGATGATGGAGCTGAGTGGAGAGCGGGATCCGCACACCGGAGAGTATCTGCAATCGAGGCTTGTAAGGCTCGAAGCTGCTTTTGCGGACAACCGCGGTTCCATTCAGCCGCTCGTGAACATCCCGACGCACAACGTCTCTCTGATCGACTCGAAGCGCGGTACGGTCCGATCGAACCATTACCACAAGACCGATTGGCACTACATCTACGTCATCTCGGGGAAGCTGGATTACTACTATCGACCCCATGGAACGGGGGAGCCGATTCGGCGGTTCGAAGCAAAGGGCGGTGACATGATCTGGACTCCGCCCATGGAAGATCACACCACGGTATTCACGGATGACACCCTGATCCTGGCGTTGAGCCTGCATCCAAGGGATCAGAAGGCATACGAGTCGGACGTCGAACGCATCGTCCTCGTCGACCCCCTCACGCTGCAGTTGGTCGCGTAGCTCGCATGCCCGTTGAAACGCCGTCGTGGCGTTAGATACGTCGTCTCCTGCACTCCTCGAACGCGACATGAACCCAGGCCGATGACCGATCATCGTACCGCGGCCGATCGGCCGCCGTGCCGGCTACGGAGGTGTCATGTCTGCAACCTATGAGCGCAAGGACTGTCGACTGTGCCACAGCGAGAATCTGGTTCGCGTAATCGATTTCGAACCGACGCCGCCGGGCAATCAATTCCTGACGCTTTCTGAAACGCAGTCCCCCGAGGAAGCCTATCCGCTGTATTTGATGCATTGTCAGGAGTGCACCCACCTGCAATTGGGGTTGGTCGTCGACCCGCAAGTCCTTTTCCAACGCGATTACAAGTACGTCTCCGGTACGTCACCGGTATTTGTCCAGCACTTCAAGGACTACGCCGAGTGGGTGTGCCGCGAGCACGAGATCTCCAAAGGCGGGTTGGTGGTCGATGTAGGGTCGAATGACGGCACTGCGTTACGCTTCTTCAAGGATCGCGGCTTTCGAGTCCTCGGCGTTGACCCCGCCACTGAGATCGCGAATCAAGCGACCGCCGCCGGCATCCCGACGATAGCCGACTTCTTCGGCAGCGAATTGGCGAAACGGATAGTCGCGGACCACGGCAAAGCGGCGTTCGTGACCTCACACAACGTCTGCGCCCACGTTGACGACCTCGAAGACTTGATGTCCGGCGTCCACCTGCTCCTCGCTGAGGACGGCGTTTTCGTCTTCGAGGTCGGCTACGCCGTAGATGTCTATGACAACGCGTGGTTCGACACCATCTACCACGAGCACGTCGATTTTCATACGGTCAGGCCGTTCACGGCGTTCTTCGATCGCCTCGGAATGGTGGTCGTGGATGTCGAGCGCGTGAACGTTCAGGGCGGGTCGATTCGAGTCGTAGTGCGCAAGAAGCCCACCGACGCCGTCGTCCACGAGAGAGTCAAGGCGTGCCTCGAGCTCGAGAAGGCACGGCGCTTCGACAATCCCGAAACGTTCAGACAGTTTGCACGTAGAATCGACGCCATCGGGTCGACGCTGCGGAGTTTGCTCGACGATCTACGGTCTCGTGGGTACACCGTCGCGGGATACGGCGCGCCGACCAAGTCCACGACACTGTTGACGCACTTCCGGATCGGCAAGGATCGCGTTGCATACATCGTCGACGACAACCCGAAGAAGCAGGGGCTGTTTTCGCCGCTTCACCATATTCCCGTCGTGAGTGCAGAGGTCTTGCAACGCGACCCGCCTGACTACTTGTTGATACTCGCGTGGAATTTTGCGGCGTCCATCATCGCCAAGAACAACGAATTCGCAGCACGGGGCGGGCGATTCATTCTGCCGATGCCGGAAGCGAAGATCGTTTAGGCCCTAGAATCGCGGGGGTGACACATGAGCACGGTACTGGTCGTTGCGCCACACCCCGATGACGAGGTGCTTGGGGCTGGCGGCTTCATAAAGAAGAGCTCCTCGCACGGGGATCGCGTTGTCGTATTGACGGTTTCGGGGCATCTTCCACCGCTCTACAGCCGGGCTGCGTACGAGACAACCGTGTTGGAGGCAAAGAAAGCGCACCAGGTACTTGGCGTAGCGCACTCGGATTATCTGGAGATACCTGCGACCCAGGTTGCTGACGTGCCCACGCACGAGCTCAATGGGAAGATTCGGGCCGCTGTCGACGCTCATCGGCCGGAAGTGGTGCTCTGCCCCTACCCGGACCGCCACGTGGATCACCGCGTGGTGTTCGAGAGCGTCTTGGTCGCGACGCGGCCGATAGGCTCCGGCAAGGGAATTCGAGTCCTGGCAGCGTACGAGACTTTGTCCGAGACGCACTGGAACGCGCCACACATCGAGCCGAACTTCGTGCCGAATTGGGTCGTGGACATTTCCGCCGAGATCGACGCGAAAGCGACGGCGCTTGGTTGCTTCGCGAGTCAGGTTCCGCCTTTTCCACATCCGAGATCCATCGAGGCGGCGCGCGCGCTGGCAATGTTCAGGGGCACTCAGGCCGGTTTTGCTTATGGAGAGGGCTTTCATATCATCAGGATGTGTTCATAGGAACGCCGCTGATGTCCACTAACCGCTGCCCTGTTGTCATCGACTTGCGCACGCCGCAGCTGTTGGCGCTCGCCCACGTCGGCTACAGAGGCCAGTCACTCATTGCGGCAACTGTTGCGGGGCTCGTTCGGAACGGAAACTACTCCGTCGTGGTTCTTGTCGAGACGGAAACGCACGCACGCACGCTTCAAGCGCCGACGTTGCCACTTACCGGGCCATCGTCAGTTCCGTGCGTGACTGAGCAGCAGCTCGATTCGTTTCTCTCCGACGCGCACGACCGCCGGCCGATGTTCTGGCTCACGAGTCTGGTTCCCGGGCTCCGCGCCGAGGAGCTCGAGCGCGCCGTTGTCGAACACACGGACCACATTCGGAGCGGATGGGTGGGTAGCCATGGTTTGTTACTCGCCGGGGGCGAGTACAGCCCGGCGCGTGTCGCGGGCTGGATGCTCGATACTGCCAAACTGGGCGGTGTGCGCGAGTCAGCCCGTGCGGTCGGATCCTTCGATGCGGCCAACGCCCGCCCTTTGGCTCGGATGGAGCGTGCCGCGTTCGTCGATCTCGAAGGCTGGTCCGCATTTGTCAGGATCGAGCAGCGCTTGCAGGCGGAACGACTATTGCGTCAAGGAGCTCGGCTCGACGATTGGGAGAGCCTGCAGGTTACAGGCGAATTGCAGTGCGCTTTAGGTGTGTCGATCGGGCCGCACGTCATTTGCGAGGGCCGTGTCATTCTGAGCGAAGGCGTCACGGTCGGACCGTACGCGTATCTTCGCGACGTGAACGTCGGGCGCAACACGGAGATCAAGGCCTTCAGCATGCTCGAGGAAGTGCAGATCGCCGAGGATTGTCGCGTCGGTCCCTATGCGCGCCTTCGTGGCCGGACGATTCTCGAGAAGGGAGTGAGCATCGGCAATTTCGTTGAGCTCAAGGCGACGAAGGTGGGTGTCGGCGGTAGGATCAACCACATGACTTTCCTCGGTGACGCGGAGCTCGGGCAGGACGTCACGATCGGCGCGGGCGTCAATACCTGCAATCACGACGGGGAACGGTCGGTCGCCACGAGAATAGAGCAAGGGGCATATATCGGCTGCGGGACTCAGTTGGTCGCGCCCCTGATCATCGGTAAGGACGCAACGATCGGCGCAGGATCCACCATCACCGAGACAGTCGAGCCCGGCGGGCTGACGCTCGCGCGATCTCGACAGGTTCGGATCAGTCACTGGGCGCGCCGGGGTAAGAAGTAGTCCGCATGCTCCCGCATACGCCCTGGCTGGTAGCGATAGCCTTCGGCTTGTCGTTGCTCGGAGTGCAGTGCTGGCGGGTCATCGCGCTCAAGCTTCACATCGTCGCACTCCCGAATGAGCGAACGTTGCACGTGGGAGCGATTCCTCGAGGCGGAGGAATCGTGTTCGCGCTGGTCTGGTTGGCATTTCTCGCGTGGCTTTTCGTCGACCAGCATATTGGTCGCGGGGACTTCCTTGCGTTGTTCGGCGGCGGCGCGTGCTTGGCAGTGCTTGGAATCGTCGACGATGCGATCGACATGAAAACACTGCCCAAATTCTTGGCGCAGATCGTGGTCGTGGCCTGGGGCCTTTACTGGGTCGGCGGTGTGCCGGACATAGTTGTTGGGTCGGTGCACGTCGACCTTGGTTGGTCGGGTCTCTTGTCGGGCGGCTTGGCCTTGCTCTGGGGCATCAGTCTCTACAACTTCATGGATGGTATCGACGGGATGGCGGGCTCGGGCGCGGTATTCATTTCCGTGACGATGGGCACCATCCTGTACATGCACGGCACTCCGCCATTCGCACTGTTGTGTTTCTTGCTGGCGGCCGCATGTGCGGGCTTCTTGTGGTTCAACTGGCCACCCGCAAAGCTGTTCATGGGCGATGCTGGCAGTGGCTTCTTGGGCTACATCTTCGGTGTCTTGATCGTTGCGACCGTACGTGACGACCCATCGTTGCTGTGGGTTTGGCTAATCACGATGGGATATTTCCTCACAGATACCACGACGACGCTGCTGCTACGCATGCGCTATGTGCGGCCGTTTTACGGGACCCACCGTTTCCATGCGTACCAGTCGCTCGCGCGGCGGACCGGCAATCACCTCGCAGTGACAGGCGGCGTCCTGCTCGTGGAGATCTTCTGGCTGCTGCCTTTGGCCGTTGTGGCTGATCGCTTCCCGTATCTTGGGCCCTGGCTGTTCCTGATCGCCATCGCTCCCCTGGCCGTGTTCTCAGCCGTTCAGGGGACGTTGCATGAGCTCTGAGATTGGGGTTGCCGTTTGGGGAATCGGGCGGCACGCCGCGCGCCGACTCTTGCCGGCGATCGTGCAAACCCGAGGGATTCGGCTCGTCGGAATTTGCACGCGGGATTCGGAGCGGGGCGGCGCGAAAGCGGCCGAGTTGGGTTGCGACTATTTCGCGACCTCGGAACGGATGCTCGGCGATGAGCGCGTGTCCGCCGTGATACTGGCGACCCCGACAGGGCTGCACTTCGAGCACGGATTGCGCGTCATAGAGGGTGGAAAGCACCTTTGGTGTGAGAAGCCGCTGACGCATTCCTACGGCACAACCTGTCGTCTGTTCGACCGCGCCGCGGAGAGGGGCGTCATGGCCGTCACGGCTCTGATGTACAAGTATCATCCGCAATTCCTCGAGCTGAGGCGTCTCGTTCAGGGCGGGACGCTTGGTGATCTCCGGGCGCTGTCGATTCGATTCGGCATTCCGGCACTCGAGTCCGCCACGTTTCGCGGCGAACCGCAGCTCGGTGGCGGCGCGTTGCTCGACTTCAGTTCCTATCTGCTGTCGGCGGTTTACCAACTGTTCGACAAGCCGCCGAAGTTGCAGTGTGCGGGCCTATGGACGCTTGCCCCCAGTCGGGCAGATACCGATGGCTGGGCGGTGCTCGAGCATGACAACGCGGTCATCGATTGCGCGTGGGGCTACAGACGCGCGTATCGGAATGCTCTCGAGGTCTGGGGCACCGAAGGCTCGTTGCATGTCGATCGCGTTTTCACCAAGGAATCAGACTACGAATCGACGTTGGTCCGCTACGACCAGCGGGGCACGGCGGGGGCTGTCGTCCGTACCGGGCCCGCCAACGCGTTCTGCGCAATGCTCGAGGCTTTCGCCGGTCGCCTCGGCGATGCGGATTTCCAAGCCACTGAGCGCGCCGAGACCGAGTGGTGCGCGCGTGTGGCGGAGCAGATAGCCAGTTCGAGCCGCTGACGTCGTCTCGGCCCTACCCCAACACCGGCGTGGCACCGCCATCGGGTCACTATTTGGACCGAAGTGTCAATTACGCGACACTTGCTGATGGTTGTGGCCAACGAATGTTCCTATAATCGGTACCGGTCCTTTCCACCACGTTGAGTGACGGCTAGAAACTTGACCGGCAAGTCCCAGACCCCAGATTCTGATCCGGCACTCCGGCATTTCGTCCGAACAGTGGTCACGCTGCCTCGCAGCTACAAGCGGGTGGTCATGCTGCTGGCCGATGCCGTGGCGCTGCCCCTCAGCGCTGTCATCGCCGTCTGGCTCACCACACCCCCGGCTTTCGCCAGCCTACCGGCCTGGGTATGGGTCACACCCCTTGTCGTTGGCTTGTCCGGTCTCGGGCTCACCGGCTTCTATCGCTCGGTCGTGCGTTTCATGGGCTTCGAGCTAGTGGCTGCAGCCTTCAAGACTTTGACCGTGGTAGCACTCGTGCTCATGGCCGGTATCGCGTCGGCAGACAGCTGGGCAACCGCATCGCGAATGAGCGCCACGTTCTGGCTACTCGGCATGGTGTATGTCGTGGGCAGTCGCCTCACCGCTCGGTGGTTGTTGCAAACAAGAAACGCCGCCGGTGATCGTGTTGCGATCTACGGGGCGGGTGATGCCGGCGCCCACCTCGTCTCGGCCCTGCAAGGCAGAGGGGAGTTCGTGCCGGTGGCGTTTATCGACGATAGCGCGACGTTGAGGGGCGCAGTCATCAATGGCCTCGAGGTGTATACGCTCCAGGATCTCCCGAGCTTGATAGACGAGTTCGGTGTCTCGCGTGTGCTTCTGGCGCTGCCGTCCGCGTCCAGACGCCGCCGCCGCGAGATCATCAATCAGCTCGAGTCATTCCCGGTTCACCTTCAAACGATGCCGGACACCGCGGATCTAGCCGCCGGTAACGCGCGTGTCGACGACATCCGCGAAGTGGACATCACCGATATCCTCGGGCGCGACCCCGTTCCACCCAATCCGAAACTGCTCGATGCGTGTATTTCCGGCAAGTCCGTAATGGTCACCGGCGCCGGCGGATCGATTGGCTCGGAGCTCTGTACGCAGATCATGTCGCTCGGCCCCAAGCGACTCGTTCTGATGGATCTTTCCGAAGCAGCGCTCTACACCATCGATCAGACGCTGCAGGACCTGGCACGCCGTAAGTCGGTGAACGTCGAGATCGTCGCGCTCATCGGCTCGGCACACCACCAGAGCCGCGTGCGCGAAGTCCTGGAAACCTACGGGGTCCAGACGGTATACCACGCGGCCGCTTACAAGCATGTGCCACTGGTGGAGCACAACATGATCGAGGGCGTGCACAACAACGTCTTCGGCACGCTGCACACGGCTGAAGCGGCGATCGCCGCGGGAGTGCAGTCCTTCGTTTTGGTCTCCACCGATAAGGCTGTGCTACCGACGAACGTGATGGGAGCGACCAAGCGTTTCTCCGAGCTCGTGTTGCAGGGCCTGAACCATCGCGGTTCGGGTACTACCTTCTCGATGGTTCGCTTTGGCAACGTGCTTGCGTCATCGGGTTCCGTCGTACCGCTGTTCCGCGAGCAGATCCGGAGCGGAGGTCCGGTGACGGTCACGCACCCGGAGATCTTTCGCTACTTCATGACCATTCCCGAAGCGGCGTCTCTCGTCCTCCAAGCCGGCTCGATGGGGACGGGGGGTGACGTGTTTGTGCTCGACATGGGCAAGCCGGTGCGTATTCGCGACCTCGCCGAGAAGATGATTCACGTCATGGGTCTCACGGTCCGTGACGACGAACGTCCGGATGGAGACATCGAGATCCTGTATACGGGGTTACGCCCTGCTGAAAAACTCTATGAGGAGCTCTTGATCGGCAACAACGTTGCCGGAACGGAGCACCCGAGCATCATGCGGGCCGAGGAAGATTTTCTGCCCTGGGACGAGCTGAAGCCGCTGATCGATCAGCTGTGGGCGGCCTGTCAACGGCTCGACTGCGCGAAGGCACGCGAAGTCCTGCTGCGGGCCGTGGTGGGATACTCGCCTACCAAAGAGGTCGAGGACCTCGTCTGGCGACAGCGGAATGCGGGCACGCGAGCCAGCCTTGGCAGCAACGTGACACCGCTCGAGCCCCGTCGCGCTACGCCGCAGGCGGATCGCCCGCACTGACCAGGCAGCTCGTCTGGCGTTTTCGCATCGGCGCCGTTCCTCCGTCGCGGAACCAGAGCGCGCCGTAGGGGCTGCGCGGTAACGCGCCACATAGCCGGCCCGGCCCATTCCGTGGACAATACGCCGACCTCGCGACTGCTCGCTTACGAAGGCTAGCTCACGTGTCCACCCCGCTCTCGATCGATCTAATCGCCGCCGCGCGTCCCAACTTCATGAAGATCGCGCCGCTCTACCACGCATTGGCGGCGGAGTCCTGGTGCGCGCCCAGAATCGTCCACACCGGCCAGCACTACGACGCCAACATGTCGGACGCCTTCTTCGCCGATCTCGGCATGCCAAAGCCGCACGTGCACTTGGGCGTCGGCAGCGGCGGCCACGGCGAGCAGACCGGCCGCGTCATGATCGAGTACGAGAAGGTGTGTCTCGCCCAACGCCCAGGCTGGATCGTCGTCGTCGGCGACGTGAATTCCACGCTCGCCTGCGCCCTGGTCGGTGCCAAGTTGCTGATTCCCGTGGCGCACCTCGAGGCCGGGCTGCGCAGCGGCGACCGGCGAATGCCGGAAGAGATCAATCGCCTCGCGACCGACGCCATCGCCGATGTGTTGTGGACGCCGTCGCCCGACGGTAACGAGCACCTCGCTCACGAGGGCGTGCCGGCGGAGAGGGTGGAGCTCGTCGGCAACATCATGCTCGACTCGTTCGAGCTCATGGCGCCGAAGATCCGCGCCGCGGGCGGGGCGGCCAAGCTCGGCCTGCCGCGCGGAAACTACGGCGTGGTTACGCTGCACCGGCCGTCGAACGTCGACGATCAGGCACAGCTCGGGCTGATCGTGGACAAGTTGCTCGCGATCGCGCAGCGCGTGCCGCTCGTGTTCCCCGTGCATCCGCGCACGCGCCAGCGCCTGAAGGACTTCGGTCTTGCGGCCCGGCTCGAAGCCGTCCCGGCCGTGAAGCTCACCGAGCCACTCTCTTATATAGAGTTCATGAGCCTGGTCGTCGATTGCCGCTTCGCGCTGACGGACTCCGGCGGCGTGCAGGAGGAGACGAGCTACCTCGGTATCCCGTGCCTCACGTTGCGCGAGAACACGGAACGACCCGTCACGGTATCGCTCGGCACGAACCGCCTCGTGAAGGCCGAGACCGTGGCCGACGACGTCGCGCGCGTGCTGGCCGGGCCGCAGCGCACGCAATGTGCGATCCCTCTGTGGGATGGGCGCACGGCCGAGCGCGTCGTCGCGAGCCTGCGCCGGCGGGCGGCGCGTCGGCCGTAACTGCGGCCGATTAGACATAGGCTGGCGGAACGGAGTCGAGATTCCTTACAACTACGCAGCAGCGGGGGAGGGTTCGCTTCTCTATCTACTTGTTTCGCTGGGACCGGAGTGTATTGGTATCAATCTTGCTTCCTGTAAGTGCGGTCCCGGGTCGACCGGCCGACGTGGACGTCCTAGAATCCATCCTCCTGCGAGTCCTTAATCAAATGAACGATCAGAACACACAGCCCAGTCAGCCCGTCGCGGTCGAGCAGAAGGCGATGAATCGGCGCAACGTACTCAAGGCCGCCATCGCGACCGCCCCGTTCATCGCCACGCTGCCAAGCGGCGCGGCTCTCGCGCGTTCGAGCAGCTTGATCGGTGCCAGCTCTGCGGCAAGCGCCAAGGACTCGAAAGGCAGGATCCTCTGTCTCGACCTGAAGTCGGGTACCGGCAACTATCAGAACGGTGCGCTCGATCTTGGTATGCCGCCAAGCGGTAAGCTCACGGCGATCAAAGACCGGCTCTACTGGACGCAGCCGAGCCTGGGCGCCGCCCGCATCAGCGAAGCGGACATGTGTAAGCAAGGCGGTAGGTTTCACTACTGGTACGGTCAGTGGCAGCACGTTGACGTTCCGAAGGGAATCCTGGTGTCCGCCACCGCGTTGTCGTCGTTCGCCGGCAGCATCTTCTCCACCGAAGTCTAGAGTCGGTTCCAGCTCCCGACGCGGTCGCCTGCGCTCCGCGTCGATTGTCTCGTCGCTTCGTCCGACGCAAGATGTCCGCTGGCGCACCCCGAGCGGTGTGCGCGTTCGAGGCGGCACGAGAGAGCCATGGTGAACGACTCGCACTCCGTTAGTGAGCCTGTGTGGCGCGCGCGACAAGCGCAGGATCTCGTTTGGGCCGAATTCGGTAGCGACTTCGTCGTGTACCACCGGCCGTCCGGGAAGACCCACTTCTTGAACGCCGCGACAGCCGCGCTGCTGCGCGAGGTGCTGATCGATCCGAAGCCGGCGCGCGCCGCCGCCGCCGCACTCGCGGCGGCCGAGAATGCCGCCGAGGACGGCGACTTCTTCGCGGCCGTCGCCGGGTCGCTCGCGCAGCTCGAATACCTCGGGTTGGTCGAGCGGCTCGATGGCTAGCGGGGCGCCATTGCGCACTGTCGGCGACCTCGACGCAACGGACTTTCGCGAGCGGCTCCGCACGCGACGCCTCGGTGTGCGGCTTGGACCCTTCGATTTCGCGATCCGCAGCGACGTCGCCGCGATCGATGAGCCGTTGTACCGGCTCTATCGCGACTATCCGCTGCTCGATGAGCCGCGCGTCTTCCATTTCCATGTCCGTTTAGCTGCGAGCGGCAGACGCGTGCGGATGCTCGTTGACGGCCGAGCGCCACATGACGATTTGCCGATCGAACAAGCGCTCGCGGTGCTCGAGTGGGGCCTCAATCTAGTGATCGCGCTGCGCTCGCATGCTCTGCTGATGCTGCATTCCGCGGCCGTCGAGCGCGGAGGACGCGTTCTGCTATTGCCGGCGTGGCCCGGCTCCGGCAAAACGACGCTCTGCGCCGCGCTCGTACACCGCGGTTGGCGGCTTTTCTCGGACGAATTTGGACTCGTGCGACCGCACAGTGGTGAGGTTCTGCCGATCCCGCGGCCGATGCCGCTCAAGAACGAATCGATCGCCGTGATTCGCGCGTTTGCGCCCGACGCCGAATTCGGGCCGACGATCCCAAATACGCGCAAGGGGACGATCGTGCACGTCAAGGCGCCTCTCGCGAGCGTCGGGCGGGCGGCGGTGCCGGCCGCCGCCGGCTGGATCGTGTTTCCACGCTGGTCCGCGACACAGCCCGCGGTGTTCGAGGCGATGCCCAAGGCCGAGGCTTTCCTGATGCTCGCGACCAACGCGTTCAACTACGAGATGTTGGGCGAGGCCGCGTTTACGGCGGTGCGCGAGCTCGTCTCGACCACGCGCTGTTTTCGGCTGGTGTATTCCGATTTGGAGCGGGCGATCACGCAGTTGAACGAGCTCGCAGTGGGTAATGCTGCTTAGCTCGGAACGACCGGAAGGCGCCGTTCGCCGCGTGCTCTCGGGGGTGGTCCACGCACCGGAGTCCGTCGCGGCCTGGCCTGCCGAGGACCTCGATCTTGCGTTGCGGCTCGCACGGCGTGTGCGGCTCCTTGGCCGTTTCGCTGGGCGGCTCGAGCGCGCCGGCTTGCTCGCGTCGCTGCCGGTGTCTGCGCGCGAACAGCTCGAGAGCGTGCTCGTCGTGGTCGCCGCGCGATCTCGCGTGGCGCGCTGGGAGCTCGACCGCCTCGCGGCCGCTCTGCGAGGCATGGCGAACAGCCGCATCGTCGTGCTCAAGGGTTCTGCTTACCTGCTCGCCGATTTTCCGAATGCCTCAGGCCGGCTCTTCGCCGACGTCGATCTGCTGTTCGCGGAGCCGGATCTCGCCGAGGCGGAGCGTCTACTCGTCGCGCAAGGTTGGCACGGCACCAAGCTGTCGCCGTACGACCAGCACTACTATCGCGCGTGGACCCATGAGCTGCCGCCGCTCGTGCACGCGGATCGAGAGATCGAAGCGGATCTGCACCACAACATTCTGCCGCGCACGTCGCGGCTCAAACCTTCCGGCGCGCGCCTGCTGGAGGCTGCGGTGCCGATCCCAGGCGAGCGGTTCCTGCGGCTAGACGATTGCGACGTCGTGTTGCATGCGATCACGCATCTGATGTTCGACTCCGATCTGGCGGACAGTCTGCGCGACCTCGTCGACATCGACGATCTGCTGCGGCATTTTGCCGATACCGACGAGCGCTTCTGGGAGCGCGTCTGGGCGCGTGCGGAGGAGCTCGACCTCGCGCGGCCCGCGTTCTACGCGCTGCGTTACGCGCGGCTCTTCCTCGGCACACCGGTTCCGGAGTCCGTCGTGCAGCGCTCGCGTAGGGGCGCGCCGCTGCGCGTGATCGTGTGGCTCATGGACGAGTTCGTGCCGCGCGCATTGTTTCCGGTGCACCCGGACACACAAAGCCGCGTGGCCGCGCTGGCGAGATTCCTGTTGTACGTGCGCTCGGTCTGGATCCGGATGCCGCCGCTGCTGCTCGCGCGTCATCTCGCCTACAAATTCTACGTGCGGCGAATCCGCCGCTGGAAGACGGACCCGAAATAGTCTTCTTCAGCCTTCAGCCGCGTTCCATCGCTGCGAGACGATCGACGATCTGCTTGACGTTCTGGGCTTCCTCGCGAGCCATCACGAGCACGGCGTCGTCCGTTTCCACGACGACCACGCCGTCGAGCCCGAGCGCCGCTACGAGCCGACTGTTCGCCGCGATGTAGCTGTTGCGGCAGCCGGAAGCCAGAATCTCGCCGCGCAGCACGTTGCCTGCCGCGTCCTTGTCGCACACGTCGTGCAGCGCCGACCAGGAACCCACGTCGTTCCAGCCCGCGGCGAGGGGCACGACGGTCGCACGGTCGGTTTTCTCCATGATCGCGTAGTCGATCGAATCCGAGGGCCCCGTCGCGAACGCGGCGCCGAGCCGGACGAAGTCTTGATCGCGGACGGCGTGCGCGACGGCTTCGCGCGTGGCCTCGAGGATGCGCGGTGCGTGGCGTTCGAGCTCGCGCAGGTAGACGCCAGCGCCGAAGACGAACATCCCGCTATTCCACAGATAGCGGCCGGAGGCGACGTAGTGCTCGGCCGTAGCGCGATCCGGTTTCTCGACGAACTTCTCGAGGTCGGACCAGCGGCCGTGATCGGCGCCGCGCAGCAGGTAGCCGTACCCGGTCTCCGGCCGATCGGGCACGACGCCGAACGTGACCAACCGATGATCGCTTGTCGCGGCGTCGATGGCGGCATCGAGCGCGACTCCGAACGCCGCGCGATCGGACATCACGTGATCCGCCGGTAGCACGACCAGAAGCGCTTCGTTGTCTGCGCCTGCGAGCTCTTGTGCCAACAGCGCCGCGACGCCGACCGCGGGCGCCGTGTTGCGGCCGACGGGCTCGAGGACGATCGCCTGCGGCCGCACGCCGAGCTCGCGCAACTGCTCGGCGACGAGGAATCGATGGGCCTCGTTGCAAACGACGAGTGGCGCGGCAACTTTACCCGCGAGCGCCCCGGTGCGAAGCACGGTGTCCTGAAACAGGCTTTGCTCGGTGACGAGCCGCAAAAACTGCTTCGGGTGCAGCTTGCGCGACAATGGCCAGAGCCTCGTTCCCGATCCGCCGGAAAGGATCACGGGGATGACTGTTTGCATGTTGTCTCGCGACCTTGGTGCGCGCCTATTGTCCTAACCGTCGACGCTCGCGCGCAATGAGCGGCGATTCATAAACGTAACACGCATCAACCCGTTAGGCGGCATCCTTCAACTTTCGTGACACAAATCACGGCCGGAGCGTTGTCGGTACGGCAGCGTAGGCACTATCGATTTGTCGTCGGTCTGTGTATGGCGACAAGTTGCCTTGCGGGAGCGTGATCGCCAGAATCGCGATCGCTGACAAGGGCAAATCCGTCGAAAGGCGGAGACGCAAAGCCACCGGTCTAAGGGTCTTACCTACGATAGCGGGGTTACCAGGGATGAGATTTTTCGATGCGCGCTGCGGAGGCGAGATGAATTTGGTACGGATTCCGGGCACGTGGCGTGTTGGACATAAGCTCGGCATCTACGTCGCCGTACTGGCGGCTAGCGCGGTGATTGCGGCGTGTGGTGGCGGTGGCGACGATCCGGTGGCCGCCGTCAATCCTCCCGCGAACCCTCCTGCGAATCCTCCCGCGAACCCGCCGACCAATCACGCACCGACCATCTCGGGCAGCCCATCGGTCTCCGTGATGCAGAACAGCGCCTACTCGTTCATCCCGACGGCGAGCGATTCCGACGGTGATTCGCTGACGTTCACCATCACCAACAAACCGGGTTGGGCGACCTTCAATGCGAACACGGGTGCGCTGACCGGCACGCCGACAGCCGGGAATGTGGCGGCCTATTCGAATATCCAGATCAAGGTTTCCGATGGCACGGCCACCGCGAGCCTTGCAACGTTCAGCATCAACGTCGTCGCGATCGCCACGGGTGCTGCGACATTGACGTGGAACTCGCCGACTCAGAACACCGATGGCAGCGCGCTCACGGATCTTGCGAACTACAAGATCTACTGGGGCGTGAGCCAGGGCAACTACACGAATTCGAAGACGATGGCGAGCTCGGCCGGCACGACAGCGATCGTGGATCAGCTCACGCCAGCGACCTATTACTTCGTGGTGACGGCGCTCGACACGAACGGTAACGAGAGCATTTACTCGAACGTCGCGACGAAGACGGTCCTCTAGTCTCACGATCGCCGCGCCTCTCTGGCGTGGGGGATCGGCATTCCCTCGACCCACTTATGTCGGTTCGCCCGATTACGTCCGATCCGCACTGGCCGGACGGTTGCTTTGCGTCGGGAATTTTTACAGGCGGACGTCTTGAGACCTGCTTCCGGTCTTCGTAACCACCTGTTCTTCAAAACGTAATTGCACCCGCCGGTCGCGTGGCATGAAAGCTGCTTATTCAAGCTGCTTCTACTACGAAAGGAACTGACATGCGTGCAAGGATTCTCCTACAAACAGCCAGTGCACTAGCTCTGGTATTCGGCGTGCTCGCGCAAGCCAACGCCGTGCCGATGTTGCGTCTGACTACGAGCACCGGCGACACGGTCACCGTGACCGACGGCGGTGCGAACGACTCGAGCAGCGTCGACGGTCTCGTGCTCTTCAACGGGCCGCTCGGCGACTGGACCATCAACGTCACGACGGGCCTGTCGAAACCGGCCTTGGGCGATGCGCTCACGCCGATTCTCGACTTGAACTCGTTGAACATGACGTCGAGCGGACCGGCGGGCACGATCACGCTCGAATTCACCGAGACTGGCTTCGGGAGTCAGCCGAATGCCGCCCACGTGGGCACGGCGATCGGTGGCACCACGACCGGTAACGTCACGTTCCGCAGCTTCTTCGATGCGGCGAACCAGGCGTTCGGTCAGGGCACCGAGCTCACGAACTCCTCGTATACCGGCCCGGTTTTCTCGGGCACCGGCTGGAACAGCCTGGAGGCGTCGGACCCGTTCTCGCTCACGTTGCTCGTCGCGATCACGCACGACGGTCGGCCGTGGCAGCTGACGTCGTTCGACGCGACTGTGCAGGTTCCGGAGCCGGCCTCGCTACTGCTGGTCGGCACGGGTTTGCTGGCGATGGCGTTGTTCCTCGCGCGGCGCCGACTCTGGGCGGTTGCGCTGCTATAAACACGCGCGACACCTGAGCACGCACCACGCTGCGGATGGCAGCAGACCTCGGCAGCCCGGAAGGGCTCGCCGAGGTCGCTTTTTGAGGGAAGTGGTGGGCGATGCAGGGATTGAACCTGCGGCCTCTCCCGTGTGAAGGGAGCGCTCTCCCGCTGAGCTAATCGCCCGCTGTTGCCGCGGAGTGTAGTAGGCGAGTTCGCCTACGGTCAACGACGTCTCCGCCGGCGTCGCCCTCAAGACTCGTCGCCGCAGTTCACGCGGCCAACTGCCACCTGCGTCGCCGAGCTCACGGCAGCGTACCGGGGCCTCGTGTCGGTCGTGGCCGGCCGATCGTGTAGACTTTTCGCCCCTTGGTGCAATTGAGCGCAGCGCATGCGGGTAACGATTTTCGGCACCGGCTACGTCGGGTTGGTGACGGGGGCTTGCCTCGCCGAGACCGGCAATCACGTGGTTTGTGTCGACATCGACGCCGCCAAGATCGAGCGGCTGCAGCGGGGCGAGCTGCCGATCTACGAGCCCGGGCTCGAGGCAATCGTGAGTCGCGGGAGCGCTTCGGGCCGGCTGAAGTTCACGACCGACGTCGCAGAAGGCGTGGCGCACGGGTTGTTCCAGTTCATCGCGGTCGGCACGCCGGCCGACGAGGACGGCTCGGCTGACGTTCGCTACGTGCTCGATGTTGCACGCTCGATCGGCGCGCATCTTACGGATTACCGGGTCGTCGTCGACAAGTCGACCGTACCCGTCGGCACCGCGGACCGCGTGAGGAGCGAGATCCAGAAGGCTCTGGATTCGCGCCGCGTAACGGCGGAGTTCGACGTCGTCGCGAATCCCGAGTTCTTGAAGGAAGGCGCTGCGGTCGAGGACTTCATGAAGCCGGAGCGAATTATCGTTGGCGTCGAGAATCCGCGCAGCGCGGAGCTGCTGCGCACGTTATACGAGCCGTTCAACCGCAACCACGATCGCGTGATCGTAATGGACCCCCGCTCGGCCGAGCTCACGAAGTACGCGGCGAACGCGATGCTCGCCGCGAAGATCACCCTGATGAACGAGCTCGCGAACCTCGCCGAACGCGTTGGAGCAGACATCGAGCACGTGCGGCTCGGCATCGGCTCGGATCCGCGCATCGGGTACGGGTTCATCTATCCCGGCTGCGGCTACGGTGGCTCGTGTTTTCCGAAGGACGTAAAGGCGCTCGTCGCGTCGGCGAACACCGCGGGCTATCGCGCGGAACTGCTGCACGCCGTCGAGAGCGTCAACGACCGCCAAAAGCACGTCCTGTTCGAAAAGATCGAACGGCATTTCGACGGCAACTTGAAGGGCAAGGTCGTTGCGTTGTGGGGGCTCGCCTTCAAACCGAACACCGACGACATGCGCGAGGCTTCGAGCCGGGTGCTCATGGAGGCGCTCTGGAAGGCCGGCGCGTCGGTGCAGGCGTACGACCCCGTGGCCGCCGCCGAGGCGCGCCGACTGTACGGCGAACGCAAGAATCTCGTACTGTGCGACAGCGCGGATGCAGCGCTCCAAGGCGCGGACGCCTTGGCGATCGTGACGGAATGGCGCGAATTCCGGAGCCCGGATTTCGACGCGATCAAGGCCAGGCTTCGTTCTCCGGTCATCTTCGACGGTCGAAATCTGTATGACCCGTCACTGCTGCACCGCCTCGGTTTCAGGTATTTTGCGATCGGCCGAGGTGACTCGCTCCAGCGCTAGCGACCGCCAGGGATAGCGGGAGTGGCGCAAACGCAGGAGTGGTTTGCGGCCGACCGCCAAGGATGGTGGACGGTCTCGTCCGCCCGCGGCGCACTAATGAAGGAGGACTCAGCGTGCGGATAGGTGTTTTCGGTTTGGGTTACGTAGGGACCGTCTCGGCGGCGTGTCTCGCGCGGGAGCACGAGGTCATCGGCGTCGACCCGAACCCCATGAAGGTCGACCTCGTCAATCAGGCGAAGTCGCCGATCGTCGAGAAAGATCTCGACCAACTGATCGAGAAGGCGGTCGCCAGTGGCCGCCTGCGGGCGACGCGCTCGGCCCGCGAAGCGGTCACACAGACCGACCTTTCGCTCGTCTGCGTCGGCACGCCGAGCCGCGCGAACGGCAGCCTCGATTTGCAGTACCTCGAACGCGTCTGCCGCGACATCGGCGAGGCGCTCGCGAGCGACGAACGTTTTCATACCGTCGTGATCCGCAGTACCGTGCTTCCCGGAACGATGCGAGACGTCGTGATCCCGGCGCTCGAGGCGGCGTCCGGCAAGAAGGCCGGCCAGGGTTTCGGCATCTGCTCGAATCCCGAGTTCTTGCGCGAAGGGACGGCGGTGCACGACTACGACCATCCGCCGAAGACCGTGATCGGCAGGGCGGACGACATGAGCGGCGAAAAGCTCGTGAGCCTGTACTCGAAGCTGCCGGCGCCGATGGTGGTCACCGACGTTGCGACGGCGGAAATGGTGAAATACGTCGACAACGTGTGGCATGCGCTCAAGGTCGATTTCGCCAACGAGATCGGTAACATCTGCAAAGCGGTGGGGCTCGATGGCCATCAGGTCATGGAGATTTTTTGCAAGGACACGAAACTGAACCTCTCGCCGTACTACATGAAGCCCGGCTTCGCGTTTGGCGGCTCGTGCCTGCCGAAGGACGTCCGCGCACTGACCTATTGCGCGAAGACGCTCGATCTCGACCTGCCCGTGCTGACCTCGATCCTGCGCAGCAACGAGAGACAGATCGAGCGTGGCATCGAGATGGTCATGAGCTCGCCCGGCAAGCGCGTCGGCGTGCTCGGGTTCAGCTTCAAGGCCGGGACGGACGATCTGCGCGAGAGCCCGATCGTGACGCTGATCGAGCACTTGATCGGCAAGGGTTACGAGCTGAAGTTGTACGACCGCAACGTGAGCCTGGCGCGGCTCACGGGTGCGAACAAGGTCTATATCGAGCAGCACGTTCCGCACCTGGCGCGGCTCATGGTGGAGTCGATCGACGACATCTTCGCGCACGCGGACACGATCGTGGTCGGCAATGCCGATCCCGCGTTCGCAGAAGCGTTGCTTCGCGCGAAACCGCGCCAAGTCATCGTCGATCTCGTGCGCGTCGACAAGACGCGCATGAGCGACGGGGCGTATCAAGGCATCTGTTGGTAGGGGCCGGAGCTCGCCCACCTGTCACGGGGTCAACGTCGCTCATGCGTTGCTGCCTTTGCGAGTACTGAACCACCACGTGCCGTTCCCGACGGTGCTCGCCATCGCCTACGAGTACGCGGCGGCGTGTGCGAGCGTGTACCTCGCGGGCTTCGCGCGGTTCGGCACGACCTGGCCTGCCCAGGACCCGGCGCAAGGCGATCTCACGCCGTCCCTCACCAAGGCGCTGGTGTTCGGTGTGGTCACCATCGTGTGCCTCACGGCGATGGGTCTTTACCAGACCCATCATCGGCGATTGTCGCGCGAGGCGCTCGTCGCACGCATCGCAGCTGGCCTGGGGCTTGCGGCGCTCGCCGACACGGTCGTGTTCTTCGCGGTGCCGGCGCTGGCGCACGGCCGCGGCATATGGTTATTGAGCGTATCGTTCAGCTTCGTGCTGATCGTGATCGGCCGCGCTCTGCTCGCACGGTTCGTGAGCGACGACGCCTTTCGTCGCATCGTCCTTGTCTATGGCGCCGGCAACATGGCCGCGAGCTTGCTCGGGTTGCGCCGCAGCACCGATCAGCGCGGTTTCAGGATCGTCGCGTTCGTGCCGG
>FTFB01006492.1_pt1 | contig 32353 bp, 35 predicted proteins | sample 1658331 | NCBI WGS metagenome assembly FTFB01 (sample SAMEA3914816, study PRJEB12502) | metagenome | biome: forest; material: soil | place: USA | collected 2011-09-16 | depth 0.3 m | reverse complement strand
GTCGCGAAGCCTGAGGGGCATGCCGAGGTGCAGTTTCCTCGTTAAACCGTCTGCAAACTGTTAGTTGCCAACGACGACAACTACGCACTAGCCGCCTAATAACCGGTTCGGTGCCGTCTGACTGGAGCCGTGCTTGTGCGTCCAGCGTCCTTCGGGACATTTCAGGCGTCATATCTCACAGGATCGCGATGAGGTAAGTCCGGGACCGAGTCGCTAAACCTTACGGAATCGCCGTCAGTTTGCCCTGTTCGTCGGGTTGCTGGCGGTTAAAACAATAGACGCGACTACGCATGTAGAACCGACGGTAGAGGACTTGCGGACGCGGGTTCGATTCCCGCCGCCTCCACCAAACCGCTAGGACTGGCGCGGGTTTCAGAGCCGCGCCAGTCCGGCCCCAACAAACACCCCCACGTAGCCTGGCGCTCCAAAGCGGACCGCCGCGAGCTCTTCAACGGCTCCGGCAGCTCATCAACGCAACTGGAGTACGTCAATGGCAGCGAAGAAGTCTACTGACATTAGGGCGCGCGTGCTGCGCGGCATCGACAAAGGCACTCCCTACGCCGCTACGGAACGCGAGGAGATCGCCGATCGCGTAATCGAGGAGCTCGGCGCGGCATCGGATCCCGAGCTCGTCCGGGGCGCAGCACCCCGGCTGAAAGATCTGAAGGACCGTCTGCAGAGACTCCGATGCGAGCTGCTTGAGGACGAGACCGAGGGAGACGACCGCTACTACGTCCTCGACAAGAACGTCGGCAAGCTCGTATCTGGCGGGCAGACGCTCAACGACACCTACGACTGGCTCGAGGAAAAAGAACGCGAGCGCGACGCGCCCGCCCGGGGCAGCACGGAGGCGAGCATGCCCGCCGACGCCGTGCTCGGGGAGATAGGCGCCGAGGGCGAGATCGACAAGCTCAAGGCACTCAAGACGCGCGTCGCCGCGCTCCGGCACAAGCTCGTAACGAACGACGGACAGCGCGAGAGCGACGGCGTCACCCCCTACACCGCGCTCTACATCTTGGACCCGGCGACCGACAAACTCGTGATCGTCACTGCAGGCGACCGCGAGTCCGACGAATTCGAGGTCGAGGGATGGTGCAAGCAGCGCGAGGACCGTGCGGTGGGCCCAGCGAAACGCCGCAACGTCGCCAACGAGGCGGCTGCCGGCCAATTGTCGAAAGCCACCGCCGAGCTGCTCGAACTCATGGTGTGCATCGGATTGAACGATCGGCTTGAGGCGTTGGGTATCCGCGATAGCGACGGACCCGAGGCCGCGGTCCGGTTCATCCGAGAGACGTGCACGCTGACGACAGAGAGCCTTGTGCCCTCGGATGAGTCCGCAAAGGCAGAAATCCGCCGCCAGTTCGAGCAAGCCTATGCGCTCGTGAGAGGGGCGCAATCGTTCATCACGGCCGAAGGAGACGGGCATGCAATTCCGATCGAGCTGCTGGAAATGGCAACGGACGTGCTTAGCGACCTCGAGTACATCAACCGCCTCGATCTGCCCGCCGAGCCGGCCTCGGAGCGCGAGTCCGGGGGTGCGGCATGAGCCCCTTCCGATTACGTCGCTCTCACAAGCTCGAGCGCCTGTGCGACGAGCTGGCAGCGCGGCTCGCGTCCTGCAAGACCAGCCGTACGAACCGGCTCTCGGCGTACACCGAAGGAGCATTGGCAGACCTAGAGGACACGCTGAGGAAGTTTCTCGATGACGTCCACAGCGAAGATGCTGAGTACGAGCAGCCCGATCCCAGACCGCCAGCGCTCCGCGTAATCCAGGGAGGTGCGGCATGACTGCGGAGCGCGTCCGTGCCCTGCTCCGCTCGGGGCTCACCGTCCGCGACGTCGCTGACTTGCTCCGCGCGCATCCCGCGGCAGTTGAATCGCTTGCGAACGTGCTGCCCCCGACTCCACCCGCTGCCAAGAACTCCGGAGATCAAGTGGAACGCCTAACGGGAGATCGCCTATGAGCGCGCGGATCGTCCCCCTGCCGATCGCGCCACGCGCACCGTTGCCACCGCGCCGTCGACCGAATGCGGCCATCAGGAGCCGTGAGTACCTGACGCCCGATGAAGTCGAAGCGCTGCAGCGCGCGGCTGCCGGCGCAGGCCGTCACGGCCACCGGGACGCGGCGCTAATCCTGATCGCGTACCGCCACGGCTTCCGGGTTTCCGAGTTGGTCTCGCTCCGTTGGGATCAGGTCGACATGAAGGCCGGCGCGCTGCATGTGAACCGCCTGAAGAACGGCAGCCCGAGCGTACACCCGTTGCGTGGCCCAGAGCTGCGCGCCCTACGCCGCCTGCTCCGCGACTATCCAGCAACGCCCTACGTGTTCGTGAGCGAACGCGGCGGGCCGATGACCGACTCGAACGTGCGGAAGATGGTCGCGCGCGCTGGCGAGCTCGCTCGGATCCCCTTTCCGGTGCACCCGCACATGCTTCGGCATGCCACCGGCTACAAGCTCGCGAACGACGGGCACGATACACGCGCGATCCAGCAGTACCTCGGACACCGCAACATCACGCACACCGTGCGCTATACCGAGCTGGCGCCAGATCGCTTCAACAGGTTCTGGCGAGACTAAGGGGAGCGCGCCGAGAAGATCTTGGCGGGTGTGGGTGGCAAGCGGCTAACTTACCGTAAGGGCATATAGAAAGCCTAAACAACTAAAGCTCGATCTTTGAATCAGGTCGGGCTTTAGTTCCTATATTTCCGAGTCCGAGAGCCATATAAAGGCGCGGCCGTTGACCGTTCTGTCAAAAACTACTGTCTAGGCGGCCAGTATGAAAACCGCGAAATTGCTGGGTTTTGTGACAGCTTGCACAATCTTCATTTGCCCTCTTGACAGGGTTGTATATACATTGGGGACACGCGGGGTATCTAAATGCTTTTGATACGGCCCGCAGTACTGGAGAAGCTGAAAAGGAAGCACGGCGTATCTGAAGATGAAGTGCGCCAATGTTTCGCCAATCGAACTGGTCCAATCCTAGTAGATGACAACGAAGATCATGTTCAGGACCCGCCGACTTTGTTCTTCATTTCAGAAACGGATTCTGGGCGCGCCTTGAAAGTGTGTTTCTACATGGACGGAGGAGACACCATGCTCCGAACAGCATTTCCTCCAAGCCCTCCGGCTATCCGTACCTATGCACAGAAAGCGGGAGAAAAAAAATGACAAAGAAGAAGATTCGATCTTCTGTTGAGGCATGGGAGTCTGGCCAGCTCGGCACAGATCCCGATTCCGTGCGCGTAGCGAATGTCGATCCAGCGAGTGTTGACGATGCGGCCGGCCTAATTCAGATATCGATTCGATTCCAAAAAACGTTGATCGATGACTTCAAGCGTATTGCCGAGACGCAAGGCATTGGCTATCAGCCACTGATGCGACAGGTCTTGAATCAATACGTCAACGAGCAAAAACCGACCGCTAAAAAGCCAACGGTGATTGTCGAATACGGCTCGATTGAAGTCGAATACGAATATCCGCAGAAGCGCGAATACGCCTGAAATGTCGTCGAGCTGACTAAATTCGGTGCTCGCGTCCGCGATGCGCTTTGGTCCATCGTGCCCGCATGGAACCGATGACGATCCACGTGCTTTCGGTAGTTGCGCGTAACAGCATCGTCCGCGCACGAGCTCGAGCCTCTGCGGCCGAAGCTCGGATTAGCGTCGAAGTTTGGTTCACGATTCAGCGCGCGATGAGCAGGCACGAGCTTTGGGCGCGTGCGCGCGACGAAGTGTTGCGCTACTTGGATCCAGCCTAGGGGGCGACGCGAGGATCGACCCGCGGCGCCCGTGGAACGTTCCGGACGTTCTGCGAGCCTCACCACCGGACGTGCTTGCTATTCTGGCTGGCCGTAACGGCCGAGCGCATCACTGACTGACCGGGCAGACGCATGTTCTACAAGTACATGAAGAAACAGCACGCCTTGGCCCTCATCAACCTCGGCGTCGTCCGTATAGGCACGCTGTTCGATTTCAGGCGCACCGAAAAGCATGGCACGCGCATGGGCGACGCCGACGAAGGAAAGCTCATCTATCGGTTCCCAGCGCCACCAGAAGGGATAACGTTGACAGCAGACACGCAGACCCCACTCATAAGAAGACTGTTCGAGTTTGGGGAAGGGGCAAGCCTGACACTTCGAAATGGCGGTTTTCGCTACCGCGAAAGCGTCGGTGATTGCTACGTGTTTTGCATTACGGACAGACTAGACAGGACGCTCGCGCAAGAGTTCGAGTGTGACACCTGCGTCTGGATCCACAGCGCTGATCGGTTCTTCGAGGCTCTGTCTGCGATTGTCCAGGCAAGGTTTGTCGGTCTGTTTCGTTGCAGCTACCAGACACGCGTTCGTGATCACTCCAGATGGGGTCACGATGACGTTCACCCCGCGTTAGTTAAGGACCCTTCCTATGGCACCCAACATGAGCTGCGCGCAGTGTGGCTACCGCTCAATAGTCCCGAGATACACCCATACAAGGCGATCGCGCCGGGCGTAATTCGCTGTTGCTCGCTGATCCCGTTCTAGCCGCCATCTTTGCGCCCATACACGACGGCTTGCTCGGTCGACGCAGTGTTCGACAACGCCGGCCTCGGGGCCCGTGCGGGTCACGTTCCGGAAGTTTCGCAAGAAGCACCACCGCACCAGCTTGCTGTTCTGGTTGGCCGAGCGGGCTGAGCTCGTGGAGTAAGTTTCTACTGTGGTTTTGCTCGGCCGACGCGACTACTTCAGCCCGGATTTCCGGCCTGCCAGTTCGGCGTCAATGCCATCCAGTATGGTCCGCAGTTGCTTTTTGCCGGAGCCCCAAGACACAGCCTTGCCGCCTGAGCGGGCCACTGCTACCAGCACTCGGGAATGAGCCTCGTCAATCGGCGTCACCGTAAGAGTCATGTTGTATCCCCAAGACAAGGCGGTGATGCCCACGTGGAAATCCACTTCGTGTTGGGCTTCATCTTGTGACCGGACTTCATAATGCTGCGCCCGGATCGATTTCAAGGCTGCCGCGAACACCCGATCAGCGGGCGCCGCGTATTCCCACTTGGCCCAGTCGGGAACCTCTTCTGCACCCATTGCTACAGTCACTGAAAGTACGGCGGCGGCCAGCAGTGGCAGGCATTTCATTTAAGGGCTCTTTTCTACTTCTTCGGCTTCCACTCCGCCGAGAGCTTCTGCGCCTCGGCGATCTGCTCGCGGGTCCTTCTTTGTGCCACGATCTGTTTGCCCTTCTTCGCGTCCTGTTACCAATAGGGCTTCGAGAAGGCGCGGTTCTTCACGGCTACTCCGTCTTGTCCTTCTGCTTCGCCGCCTCGACCGTCTGCCATTGCATATTCCCAGGCGCATCGGCGCCGCCGCGCTTCAGCGGCACGACGTGGTCGACGACATAGCCCGGACACGCGCCCGACGTCTTGCCGGTCGACGGGCACGGATGCGAGTGCTCGAAGGCCGATCGAGCTGACGAGCTCCGTTTGATGTGGCCGTTCGCGTCGCGCGGTGCGCTGCTCGATGTCGAGGACTTCGGATGCGACGTCGTCGACGCCTTGCTGTGACTCGACGATGCAGTGCCCGCTGCTCTGCGCTCATGCGGGTGAACGTAGGTGCCATCCTTCCGCGTATAACCGTGCACGTGCACGGCCGAAGCCGTACCGGCGACGCAGAACGCGAGGACACCGAGCACGACCAAGGTGCTGAGCTTCACGACGACCCCCCTGCCCGCTTGTTTGCTTGGTTAGTGTTGTTGCGGGTCCGAGATAGTTTGCAGACCGAACGAACTGTTGTCCACGCTGACCAGCTTTTGACAAATGCGTACGGCGACCCCAGCGGAATCGACGAGTAAGCCGCGAGCGCTAGAATCTCTTCTCGTGCCAGCCGCTATCGCAAGCCGAGATAGTCCCGAATGACGGAACAAACACCAGCTCCGGCCGACGATCTCGGCGCCCTCTTCCTCAAGCAAGTGATGGACCTCTGGGTTTCGCCCGCTCTCGCGAAGCGCCAGGCCGCCGGCGAGCTCAAGGTCGGACAGCGGATCGTCGCGATCCAAGTCGTCTTCTTCCCGGATAACCGACCGCTCGAAGTCCGCGTGAACGGAGAGGTCAAGGGCATAGTGATCGTTCCCAATGCGGCCATTAGTCCCGGCCAATTGGTGTATGAACATGAGGTCGACGACATCACCGGTGTGAAGCTGATCGAGGACGAGCGCGACTGTGGGCACGTAACCGTCTTCCTCTTGCGCCAGGTTAAGCGAATCTTCTTCGACTTTCGGAGGAACCTGGCCGCGTCGCAAGCACATGCCGATGCGGCGAAGGAGTTCTATGCGACGGCTCTGTATGCCCTCGACAACGGGCACATGCGAGCGTTCGTCGACAACCTCTATAGCGCCGCTGAACTTGCCGTCAGAGCGTTCCTTCTCACCGATGGCGACCCGAGATTCCGACCGAAGACGCATCGTGCCGTCAGTTCTCAATTCAACAAGCTCGCCCAGCCGGGGCGTACTCATAGCGACAAGACGGGCGCGTTCAACAATCTGGAGACTCTTCGCCAGCGAGGCCGTTACCTTGAAGGCATGCTCGATCTCGACGTCACGCAAGCTCGCGAGATGCTGGCCACGGTCTCAGAGTTGATCTCGAGCGTCGACCGAGGACGGCCGTAGGGTTCCGGGGGCCTTCTCCAAGTTACCATTCGACGAAATGTTTCCGGCGACGCTCAAGCACCGTCGAGCGTGGGAGAACGTCGAGGACGACGCCCCAATACCGGAAAGCGGAAATGTCGAGAAACGAGTTTCCCGTTTTGGGGTATTGGACCGCTCCGAAGGCCGCACGGCTTGTCGAGCGTCCGCCGCGTTTCTATCACGCGAGTTTCCAGAGAAGGGTCGTTATCGGCCGAGTGCCAACGCCGAGTAGAACGGCCGGCAGACTCGTCGAAGAGCGGCTTCGTGATCATCGTCGACAAACACAATGTCGAGGTGCTCCCGCGCCCCGAAAATGGATCCAAAAACTCCCGCGACCACTTCAGCCAGTATCTGGCTCGGGCCATCCACGGATCTTATGCACAGCGCAACGCAAATTTCGTCGGCATATCGAACCTGGGCTAGGTAGGCCTCCTTAAGCGACGGATGGAAGAAAAACGCCGACGAGAGGCGCTCCTTCAGTAGTCGCTCTGGCGGACCATCTTGCTCGCCGAGAAATTGGACTTCAGGTACGTGAAGTGCTTGAACCATTCCTGCTGCCCGGGCCTTCATCGGTCAACGCTTGCTGCGTATTCCGCCGCCTCCTGAAGAGATCTAAAAATCGTTCCCCAAGCGATCAACTCTACTTGCCCGCGCGACAACTCGCTTGCGGGCGGTGTTCTGTTATCCACAACACGAGCAACGTACACATAGCTCGGCCACTCAGAAATGGGATAGAGAGTGTGTCCATGGTGCCGCGAAGAGATCACCAGGGACGTGACATCCGATCCACCAAGCCCGAACCGTTGCCCCGGCAGCGGCGGATCGATATCGACAAGCATATAGTCGTCGCGCAACTCATCGGACAATCGCGCCCTCTGCCTGCACGCGCGTGGATCGGAAAGCGGCCCATACTCGCCGGCTGTCGTCAGGTAGAAATCAGGAGGGCTCATCTTAGAATGATGGATTTACACCGGATACGCAGAGAATGCATACCTGATTTCCAGGGTTCGTAATGAACACTTCGGGTAATCCTCCGCCAACACCATTAGGACCAGGTAATGCGTCCCGCAACGTGACACCTTCCGTACTCGTCAGCCTGCCTTCGACGATGAATTGACCGGAGTTCTCGGGCCACAATCCAGCCGCCTCTCTGAAGTTCTCCACGCTGCCGGGATTCACTGTCGTCCAACTCCTGCCCAAGCCTCGCGCCTCACCACCGAAAACACGATAGATCGTTGTGCCGTTTTCGATCGCTCTGACTGCTGCCCCTGCCCCAGAACTGATGGCCTTCAGCCCTCCCACCGCTCTGCCGACGCTAGGTCCCAGTGCGGAGAGCTGGCTCTCTAGGTCCATAGTACCGGGCAATTGACAAGTCCAGAGACACTGAAGGTCCCATAGGAAGCCGTTCCAACCACCCCACGGGGTAAAGACTTTGTCCAATATCGGTGACGGCAACTTCGATCCCGCGCCGGAACCCTCCGCTTCAGTGCCTGGCTGTTGGGCACTCGAGCCAAACCACGACAATATGAAAAGCCAGCCAGCACCGGAGTTGATCCCGGTGTAGTCGCAGTAGTTGTAGCACGGGTGCCCGTAGGGATCGCGATCCATTTGCAGTCCGGAGGGGTCGCGCTGATTGATCGGATCGCCACCTGCATAGCGGTACATGTTCATGCCACCGCTGTACCCGATTGGGTCGGGCCGCAGGAACCGCCCCGTCTTCGGTGAGTACATCCGCGCCTTGTTGTAATAGAGCTGGACCTCCGGGAGATACAGCTGCCCGGCGTACCCGAACGGCGACGCCAGCGTTCCGGAGCCTCCGTCGCTGTCGTACTTCACGCTTGAGCCGGCAATGCCCGTGGCGTTGCTCGCCGCAATGATCGAGCCGCGTTCGTCGGCGTGTAGCCAAGTCGGATTCGTGGTGCCCGATCCTTCGTACGTCACCAGGGGCTCGTCGCTACTGGCACCATGAACGAACCGGCGTAGCACCGCACTACCACTGCCGTTGTATTCGGCGATGAGATCGGGTCCGTCGTACAGATACTCCGTCGTGGTGCCGCCCACGTTCAAGCTGTGCAACATCCCTGCGGGATCGTAGGTCACGTTGACCTGGTTTGCGCCACCGGTCGCCTTCCGCAGCTGCCCAAGCGCATCGTACTTGTAAGTCAGACTGTTGACGCCGGTCAGCACATTCGCGTTGGCATCGTCCGTGACATCCGTGCCAGCGAGATTTGTCACCTGGTTCTGCCCGTCGAACTGTGCATTCGTTGTGCTGGTCAGCGGAGATGGGATGGGCGTATAAGCCGCATCGTTGCTTAGCGACTTGCTGATGATCTGCCCGGCTGGGTTGTAGGCAAACGTCGTCGTCACATCGAAGCTCGTACCCGAGAAGTCCTGCGTGAGTGTCTGCAAACGGCCGATTGCATCGGGCGTGTACCCCGTCGAAGCGCCGGTCGGCACGCCGTTCTTCTTGGGAGACAGACTAGTCCGAGCCCCCAGTGCGTCATATCCGTAGGTCTCTACACTTCCGGCGGTATCGGTCAGCGATAGCAGTTCATCGACATTCGAGTACGCGTAGGTCAGCGTGGGCCCGCCATCTGGGTATAACAGCTGCGTGCGGCGCCCTCTCAGATCGTACGAGTACGAGAGCTGCCTGCCGAAAACTGTTCGTGTAGCGGTGCGCCCCAGACCATCGTACGTGAGTACGATACCGACTCCCGTCGTGCTCCCGTAGCGAGCACCGAGCACTCGGCCCTGGTTGTCATACGAGAAATACACGTCGTCCGCCGTCGCGCTTCCGCCGTCAAACGCGGGCACATCTTTTGACGTGACGCGCCCCAAAGCGTCTCGCGGCGTGCCAACGACTTCGCCGCCGCGCCTTCGTGTCGCGACGACTTGCGAGTTGAGGTCGTAGGTAAGGTCCTCGTAGTCTGTGGACGATGACACACCGCCGTTTGTTGGGTCCGGATAGCGCGTTCGGAGCGGCCGGCTGTATCCGTCGTATTCGTAGCTCGTCTTATTGCCCCTGCCGTCGGTGAGCGTGCTGAGCCGGCCACGAGCGAGGTACGTCATAGCCTGCTGAACGATCGGGGATACTCCCAATCCGCTGGTCACCGAGGTCACACGGTCCGCACTGTCGTAGCCATACTGGACGATTCGGTCTGGCCCGAACGAGCCGTCGCTGGTTGCCGTGCAGGCTTCCGGCAACGCTTGGCTGAAATAGACAGGATTCATTCGCGTGGTACTGCAGTTCACCCGCCCCAGCGTATCGAAGCTCACTTGTTGCACCGCGTAGGTGGTTTGGCCGCCGACCGATGACACCTTCGTGACTCGCCGCGCGGCATCGAACTCGCGCAGGAGGGACTGTGAAGCGACGAGGGTTAACCAATCAGAGTCCGTCTGTCCTGTAAGATTGCCTCTCTCGACGAGCGCCGGCAGCCCGCGGGCGTCGTACGTCGTTTTAACGCCGATGTTCAGTCGCGGCCCAGCGGCGCCATCGGGATCGGGGCTGATCGTACCAACCACACGCCGCAGTGCGTCGTAACGCGTGACTGTCTTGTCGACGGCCCCAGTCAGCGGACCGTCCACCGCCACTAGGTTGCCTACGACGTCATATTGAAGATCCGTCGTTGCGATCAGAGTTCCGGAACCATTGCGAACCGTGGTTTGGACCGGAAGACGGTTGTTCGCCACGCTGTTGGCGCCGTAGCCGATGTCGGTGCGCAGTTGATCGGCCGATGTCGCCGTGCAGCCGGAGGTCGTTCGGCACTGCGCTACGCTCGTGAGGTAGTAAACGCTCGTGCTTGCCGCGACAATCGAACCTGAGGAGTTCTTGTAGTACGCCGCCGAGGCTGTGTACGTATAGCTGATCACGGGACGGATACCGCCAACGGCAGGTGCCGGCAGAGTGATCGACGTCGGGTTGCCGTGCGCCGTGCCGTAAACGTAGTCCGTCTGGTTACCCAGTGGGTCCTTCGTCCAGTTCGCCTTGTTGCACTTCTTGGCCGTAGACGCTGTACACGTGGAGTCGTACCCAGCGGTCGTGAACAGGTCGGGTGACCCAGCTGGAAACGATGTGTGTCGAGTCTCGGAGACGTTGCCCCTCGCGTCGTATTGATAACGAACCGTTTCGCCTGTAGGCAGCGTGACAACGCTGGGGCGACCACTCGAGTCATTCAGGTAGGTCGTGACCTCGCCGACTGTATTGGTATACCTATTGATCGAGCGTGTCGTCGCGTCAAACACGTAGGTGCTCTGACGGCTTGGTGGACCGGGCTCCGTCACCGTGGCCGTCAGTTCCGTCGCCGTGGCGGCGTAGGCGTAGTTCCAAACGCGTCCGTTCCTGTTGACGGAACTGACAGTTCCCGTATTCGGATCGAACATATAAGTGACGTCGTCGCTCTGACTTCCTGGCAAGCGGATCGCGTTGCCATTGTAGGTGGTCACGTTGCCGAGCAGATCGGTCACTGTGAATGGGCCGACCCCCGTGCTGCCCGTGCTGTAAGTGACGCTCGGCCAGGTCTGCGTGGTTCCGCTGCACTGGTTCGCCGTGGGGCTGCAGTAGTCCACTGCCATGTTGAGCCCCATCGCACCTGAAAGTTTGTAGTACCAAGAGAGACTATCTGCGTAAGAGATCGTGGTGTTGATCCGGCTGTCCGCGTATGTGAGTTTGATGTGATAACCACGATTATTGGTTACAGATTGCAGCCGTCTTTCTGGCGTGGTTGTGGAGCAGCTACCGGTGACCGAGCACACAGACACCGAAACATAGGTGTAAGTGCGGACTTCACCATCCGGCAAAGTCAGCGACGTAATGTTCGCGGTAGGGGTTAACGACGGCCCAACGTTGGTGACACTCTTGGAAAATACAGCGACTTCACCGTCTGGAGAGGTATAGGTGAACGAGCTTGCGTCTTCGGCGAGGGTCGATCCCCGTCCCTGAACCGAGACAATTGGCGAGTTGGAGGGGCTGTTCGCCTTGGTGAAGGTCTCCGTGTAATCGTCGAGTGACACGGTGAAGCTCTTGCTGACCGGTCCATTCGCCGCGATGACGGTGCCTAGATACTGCCAATGTCCCCACTGTGAATATCTTCCGATCTCCCCAAACGACAGCCCGCCCGAGCCAGGTTGTCCGACGACGAAGTCGGTCCTGTTCAAACTGAGTTGGCCAGAAACGAGCTCGACGCCGTTTTCATCGATCGAAGGCCGGACGGGCGGCGGTACGAACTGCGCGCGTGCTGCGCCAGTCAATAGCAGTAGGCCAAACGCGAACGCAGCGACGCGAAGCCCAGACGATTTCGTCAGCATCTCAGATTTCCTCATTACTGATCAGCCGCCGGTTTCCGCGAGTCCCGCACGCGCGGAAGCACAGGCGCGCTCGCGCGGGAGCCCCAACAGCACTTCGGTGTTCACTGCTGGCACCGAGCCCTGCCCCGGCGTAGCGCAAAGCCGTTCCACATAGGCCCGGACGATGCTCATGTCGGGTGGACAGGCAACCGGGAGGAATCCGCGGGATGCGAAGTCGGATACTTCACTGGCCGGCGCGACCATCATTGTATAAGCCAGCCCGCCGCTCTCAGCTTGGCGCGACTTAAGCAGGCACGTGGCCGACGAAGAGTTCGCCATCGCCAAGAGAGCCACGCCAGTTGCCGGCAGCGCCCACCGTTTGATGTAGTGAATCTTGTCGATAGCCATATCGATGACTCCCGTTATCGAAAATCGTCCGCGTTTCGTCGTTCCTACCTACTGATGCACGATCGTCATCGTTCCTGATCCGCGAAGATCGGAATACGACGGCCAAAACCATGTACATGTCGTGCTGGATTGGCAGCTGAAGACGGCACTCGAGCCCGTGATGGTCCCAGTCAGGCCGCTTACTGAGACGGACTGAAGCCAAGCGGCTCCCGGGTTACCGCTGAATCCGGTCACTTGCAGATACATCTGCATGTCGAAGGTGGTGTAGTTGAAGTAGCCGGTGAACTGCGTGATCGTCTTGCCACCAGACACGGTGTTCGGCGTGAGAGAGCCCATTCCAGCTGATGAGTAGCCGGTGTTTATCCATGTCGAGTTGTCAGTCGTAAAGCTGCCGACGAAACTCAAGTTGTCCGTGTAGGAACTGAGCGTGGTGAACGAGGCGCTGCTGCTGGGTCCCCAGTTCGGCACAGGAGCTCCATCTCCGGCTTGGACGAGCATCGTGTACTGGGTGCCAAGCGTCAGGCCGGTCAAGTTAGCGGACGAGCCGCCGACGGTCGTCCAACTCGAGCCGCCATTGAGGCTATAGCGGTAGCCAGTCACACCAACATTGTCGGTAGCCGGAGTCCAGGTAGCCGTCGCACTGCTACCGGTGATCAAACTGAACTGCGGTGCACCCGGTGCGCTGGGCGGTACGGTGTCCGGCGTCGTTACGGGAATCTGACTAGAGAGCCCTGAGTAGTTCGTTGGCTGCGCCGCGTCATACGCACGAACTTGGTATTGGTAGGTCGTGGCCGGAGCCAGCGATGTGTCGGGATAGGTTGTACTCGACGTGGTGCCAATTGCAGTGCCACCGCGGAAAACTTGGTATCCAGCCACGCCGGATCCACCAGGGTTGTCGGTCGAGGCATCCCAACCCAAGCTGATCGTCGTCCCGGAGGTAGCATTCCCGTGTAGGTTATTGGGGACGCTGGGCGGTGTCTGGTCCGGGCCATTTGGCGTGGTCGCGCTGGCAATCGATGTCTGCGCGGATTCGTTGCTTGAGGGATCGATCGCCGACACGGTGTAGGAATACGTCGTGTTCGCGGTCAACGGATAGTCGACGAATGGGGGCACGTTTGGCTGTGCCCACAGCGCACCACCCCTATACACCCTGTAATACGCAACTGGGCCGCCGCCGACATCCTGGCTCGTCGTCCAATTCAAACTGATCTGATTGAATGCGAGTGCGGTAGCCGTCGGGTTCGTCGGCGGATTCGGTGCCGTGGTATCCGACAACGTGGTCGCAACAGTCGAGCGGTTGCCGGTGTTATCGTAGGTATAGGTGGTGACCGATTGGTCCGAACCGTTCGGCGTTGTGACCGTCTTTACGCGGCCGTGAACGTCATAAGTGTAGCTCGTCGTGCCCGCGTAAGACGCCAAGGCGAGGGCACCACCAGTCGCGACGACAGCCACCGTCCTCGCGATGCTAGTTAGAAGCCGGCGCTCTAGACCCGAACCCATGCCCCCTCCCCCGCTTGCGCTCGACCCCGGCGGAACCGCGATCGATCAGTAACTGCTTACCCTCCGCGGCGCGCTGGCGAGAATGATCCGGGTAACCGCGCGAAAGCTAGAGGGAAGTGTCTGGTAGATGACACAACATGCGAAATATTCTCGCTTGCGAGATTTCTAGTTGTTTCGCATAGAAACATTGCTTGCGTTCCTCCCGCGATCCACCTGTCTTCAGCGGTGTGTCATGTGGCTGACACTTCGATCAGCCTCTTGGGTGTTATCTTGCGACCGCGGAATCCCCCAGCAGGAGACGAGCTGTGGCGCAGAAGAAGAACGGGTGCCGATTCATTTGTTCGACAAAGAGGATCGCGTTTATCGCGGCCCTGCTCGCATCACAGTGCTCGTGGTCGCAACTCTCTGAGTCCTACCTTCTGAGTAGCTCTGGCGGTTGTGTGAATGTGCGACCGCAGCCCGAGACCTCCAGCACTCCGACGGCGTGTCTTCCGACGGGCACAGCGGTGACAGTCGTCTCTGTGATCCCCTTCTGGCGTGAGATCACCTTCGGCAATAACCAACGCGGTTGGACCGCGAAGAAATTCCTACAACCGGCTGCTACCCCGGCCTCACCGGACGCGACTCTCGCCTCCATCCCTCCAAACGCGTTCCTCGAGGTCCACTTCGTTGACGTCGGCCAAGGAGATGCGATCTGGATCCAGACCCACGACGACGGCATTGACGGGAATGGCAAGTTCGAGGGTTACAGCATCGTGATCGACGGCGGCCCATATTCGTCCGATGCGACGAATCCGCTGCGGCCATACATCGAGACACACGCGCATCACGGCGCTTCAATAGAGGCGCTGATCGTGACGCACCCGCACACGGATCACTTCAGCGGTGCCGAGACGATTGCCCGGCACTTCGACGTTCAGCACTACTACGATCCCGGATTCCCGAGCACGCTTGTTAGCTACAAGGCGTTCATCGACACGCTGCGAGGCACGGGAGGTTTAGCTCCGAAGGCGCGCCACATTCACCTCGGCGAGTTCAGCGGCATGAACTGGGGTAGCGAGCTCGACGTAAAGGTCTTATATGCCTACCCAGGCAACAACACCGGCCTGGGATCAGGCAATACACTCGTGAACAACTCGTCCATCGTGCTGCGCATTCAGTACGGACAACACGTATTTCTGTTAATGGGCGATGCGGAGGGCAAGGACCGCGATGATCCGCCGACGACACCCCGGTACGTGGAAGCGAAGCTTCTCCAAGAGCAGCGGCCGATGCTCAAGGCGAACGTGCTAAAGATCGCGCACCATGGTAGCGAAACGTCCGGCACCCTCCCGTTCATCGAGGCAGTGGACCCCGACATCGTCATCGTCGAGTCGGGACGGAAGGTCTTCAACGGCGCGTTTCTTCCGGATCGCACAACTCTCCAACGTTACTGCAACCACAAACCGACAACGCGAATCTATCGGACGGACCAGAACGACGAGCAGGAAGGACTCGGCGAAAGCCAGGCCGCGGACGACGACAACGTTGTAATTCGCAGCAACGGCGCCGGGTCGATTGAAGTTAAAGCGTTTGAGGGTGGTCAACCGTTCACCTCGGCCCGCTGCACCCCATGACCGCGCTTGCTACGCGCACATAGGGCAGCAGTTCTCCGGGATAACCCAGACTGGAGGGCGCCAATTGTTCTACGTTTGGTGTTATCTCCCTTCGTTCCGCATCAGCGGAGGAATAAAATGGCTTTCGCGAAACGCGTTGTATTTCTCTGGGCAAGCAAGCGAACCCTTGATCTCCTGATGAGAGTGTTCCCTCACCCGATGGGCGTGCTTTCAAGGGTTGACGAGGAACAATGTAGTCTCGAGCGAAGCGACTTCCTTGGAATGGAACTCACCGAGGTCTATGCCTGGATTGAGGTTCTGATAGAACAGCTTGTCACCTTGATGCACGTGTATCAGCCTGGTGGCATCTTCGAGCTGAAACTCTCGGGGGCGACCGACATCCGAGAGAATGGAAGTTCTGTCGCAACAAGCAACCCCTTCTCAGTCACTATAGTGAGGGACGCGAAAGAACTTGCGTCCGCACATCCCGATCATGGGACCTACTGTGGAGCGCTCCTGAATGCCGCGCAGAGCGATGACGATGTCGCGCACGCATTGCGACTATTGCGCGACCCTAAGCCGTCGTGGGCGAGTGTCTATGACGTATACGAGTTTCTCAAAGGGAAGGTCTCACTACAGGGTCTGGACCGTCACAGGCAAACGGCAAACTCCTACCGACATCTCGGAAACCCGAAAAACAATCCGCCTCCGCAGAACCCGCCGACGCTGTTCGACTCGCAGCAAGAAATATACGGCCTACTTCGCGGCTGGCTCGAATCGCGCATGAAGTAGCTTTCGGTTCTGCACCTGCCGCAAGCGCTGAAGTTTCCAAAGAAGGACCCATGTAGGGAAAGTCAGCGTCACGGGCGCGAGACGCATTGCGGGCTACGGGTGCCAGCGCCAGCGCTCGCCAACACTCGATAACGGGAATCTCACCATCCGGGAGGCTCGCGCGGGGGCTTTCGTTTATGTAGCGCAGAAGTCTCAGCGCCCCGAAGTCAGCCGCACCTTCCAAAAGCGTGTCGTAATAGGCTCTTCAGTGTGAGGCGTTGAGGCAGGCGGCGCGAATTAGACCGACGGCATCGTTAGGAACGCCGCGCATGTTCTTCAGGATGCAGTCGTCGTAGCTGTTTCCGGTCTCGTAGATGACCGCCGCAACCGTTATGGTTGTTGCGACAACGGCCAAAACTAACAACACCTGCACGATAGTTCTGTCGTTCGCCGTGGGGTTCTCGCCGCGGAAGCCGTGAGCGATCCACGCAATCATTGCGCCCAGCACAAGCACTAAGACTGGCGCGCCGATGATCATACTCAGCGTCGCCGCGTCTCGATGCCAGTCGCGCAGAGCCATGTTGTCGAGAACGGCAAGCGCGCCGGCGAAAGCAAACCACAACGCGGTGGCGAATACCCAAAGGCGAAAGAACCCGCGCTTCCAGTTCATTCGCGACACGGGCCGGTCGTGGTCGTACCCGGGGCTGCGTCCTGGGCGTGGGTGCGGCTGGGGCCTACTCCGTAGCGGTCAGCGCGTCGTGCCACTAGTCCTCCTCACGCTCTTCGAGCAGCCGCCCCTCGACGTCGAGCACGAACCTCGTGGTGGCGAACGAAAACCGCTCAGCACGGGCGTCCTCCAAGAACTGAAGCCGGCCGCCGCATCCGTGCACGAACTCCGCCGAGAGCCCATTCTCGTGGAACGACACGGGCACCGTGTTCTCGGACCAGCACTGAAGGCAACGTGGCCGCGACGTACGCTGTTGGGCGACTCTCAACACGTCGTTCAGATCACGCCGCTCGTCATCGACGTACGCCAGCGTGCTCCGCAATACGCTCCGCTTGAATCGGTTGCGGAACCAACCCAGAAGCCCGCGAGAAAGCTCTGCCAACTCTGCACGCAGTGCGTCGACACGCCTGCCACTCGCTTCGAGTTCGCTGCGGAGCCTCACCGGGTCGGCGCGCTCAATGTCCCGATAGTCGTCGCACTCGTAGCACCACCCTTTGTCTCTGCCACACCCTACCTGCGTGCCATCGGGTAGCCGGTACGTCAGGAGGATTGGGCGACGCGGCTCAACCGTTTCGTAGTCGCAACCAGTACAGCGGATCCGGGCCGATGGCATCGACATACAGGCACCTGTTACGGATTGAGGTCGGCAGCTTTCGCTGACATCGCGACCCGCTCGCGCGCGCGACGGGCGTTGACCTTGGTCGCCACCATGATCAGCCGCACCGTGCGCGTCGGCGGCCTGAGCACACGCGCCACCACCTTGAACGAATACGCCTGGGCGCTCGGCGCCTTGCTCGCCCGCGGGCCGGCGACGTTCAACGTCGCGATGTTGTGCAGCGCGATGAAGGACATGACTCGAATGTACGCGCGAGCGGTTTCCACCCGGTCGGCGTCGACCAACAGGTGCGGCTTGCCCAGACGGACGCAGTGCCGGTGCGTTTGCTCCGTGCCACCCTCGAGCTGCCCGAAGTGGACGATTACAGTGCCGTCACTGTCCACGATGTTCTGGAGCGTGCGCGCCCCACACCGGCCCCTCGGCATTTCCGCGAGCGGGTAACGACCGGGGATCGGACCATCCTCGGCCCTGCGCCCGGGCGGGCACCATCCACCACACGGGAACGAAGCCGCAATCGCGGCATCCAAAGCACCACGGTCAACGCCGGTCTGCCCACCCGAAATGATCTTCGCCAGAGTCATGGTCAGAGTGTTCCCGCTGCGACCGCTGAGCCGGGGCCGCAATCGGGCGAGACGCTACCCGGGGCGGCTGCTGCTCGTCAACGCAGCGAGCGTTGGGGGCGCGTTCGTCGGTGCTGGGGCTACCGCACTACCAGCACCGCGGATTTATCCGTTCGGAACGCCTTTCGCCGGGCGACAGACCTTAGTGAGTGACCGGCTCCGGCGGTCGGCCCAGCAGCGCCAGCAGCTCGGCCCTCGCCTGCTCCGGCGTCATCGTGTTGACGTCCTGGTACTGCATCGGGTTGCCGCCGGGGCCGCTGTGCTCATGGCGGGTTAGCGTGCCGTCCATCTCCTTCTTGCCGCGTTCGATGGTGTCCAACGCCAACACGACGTTCCCTCGTTGGTCAGCTGCTTGGTACGCCTTCTCGATGCGCGCCATCCGCACGACCTTGTGCGCCATCGGCACGGCCTCGACGGCGGCCACGTACGCCTTGCGCTCTGCCTCGTAGACGGCGGTCAGTCGCGCGCGCAGCTTCTCCGGAAGATCGTGCGACATCCGTTTTGTCGGGTCGTAACGCAGCGCGCCGGGCGGCGTGATCTCGACGCCGAATTCTTCCTTAAGGGCTTCGGCCACTTCCTTCGGCGTGCGGAACTGCGCGAACAGCTGAGTCGCACGAACTTTCTGGTTGTCTGCCAGCCTGCCATGTCCTTTGGCCACGGTAAGAGTCCTTAAGGTTAGGGTCCGGTTGATGGCAACCGTCAATGGGACCGTTCGATCTGCCCAGGCGTCATACCGGTGACGTCCTGAAATTGGATAGGCTTGCCGTAGGCGCCCGTGTGTTCGTATTTGTTCGTGTAGAAGTTGCCCGTTTCCTTGGCGATGATCTCGAGGATTTTCACGGCCAGGGCGTAGTCGCCGCCCTCCTCGGCGATTCTCGACATCCGTGCGAGCCGGTTCACTCGCACCGCCTTGTTTGCCTCGGGAATGTCGTCGATCAGATTGAGGAAACGCGCGCGAGTCTTGTCGAACAGCTCGCGTAGGTGTGGAGCGACATCCGCTCCTCCACTCCTTGCGGGGTCGTATCGCCCACACTCCTCCGGCGACACCTGGACGCCGCGGTCTGTGTTGAGCGCTTCGGCCGCCTCCCTTTCCGTCGCAAAGCACGCGAACTGCTGTACCAGAAAGACCTTCATCGCGTTCGAAAGCTTGCCACGACGTGCCATTCGCTCAACCCTCCTCTCAGAGATTCCGTCCACTACCGTCAACCCGCCACCGTGTGTCACCGCTGGGCGATGCAGAGTTGCTCGACTGCTGTAGTCGGCGGCGTCACGTTGAGCACTCATGGGACGCCGTACCCCCATGGTAGATTCTTAGAGGTGAGCAGTAGCTGCAGTTGTGGAACCCGCATTCCACCGTGCTTAACTGCAGTGAGTGCAGCCATGGAAGGGGATGGCAAGTCCTTAACTGCAGTCATTGCAGGTCTTAACTGCAGCCAGTGCACATCGAAACGTGTCATGGCTCGTTGCCCACTACGGTCAACTTCGGTCGCGCTTTCTTCTTCCGCTGGCGTTTGCCACCGCGCCGGCTTTTCTGCTTCGCTGGTGGTTGCCAATCGCGGTACGCGTGCGTCGCACGCAGCGCGGAGCTCGACCAGTCCGTGTCGTCCTCGCTCTCCCAGGAGATGCAATACATCGCGGGCCGTGGCGGCGTCCTCGATGCGTGACATGTGCGCTCGATAAGCCCGTGGACCTCGAGGTTCTTCAGCGCCCCATACAACGTGTGGTCAGATCCAATACCTTGGGCCGCTCCCTGGCTGCGCGTAACGCCCAAGGCGCCGTTGTTGTGGCCGGTGAACTGCGCGGCCAGGAGCACGAGCACGCGAAACTCGGCGTGACTCAAGGTCGTGCAGGCCGGCGTTACCATCACGCTCAGCGGCAGCCGTGCGAACCGACCGCCGCTGCTACTGCGCTTCGGATGGCGTTGTGACATCGTCACGCCCCGCTGCCAACCGCTCGACAGTCAGCGCGACGCGTACGCGGATCGTGTTACGATCCGTCTCGCGTCGCGGCTTCCTCTGCGGCGTGCAATCAGTCGATGTATCACGCGTCCCCCGGGTGGCTCCGGGGGCGCGATCGTGCATGTTCGTCATGCAGCCGCACCGCGCTGCTCATCGCGTTCGCGGTCGCGCTGCTCAACCTTCTCGAGATCCCAACGCGTGCATTGCTCGCTCAGTTTCACCGGCGGGGGCAACAAACCGCGTTTGCTCCAGCGCCAGACCGTCGACCTATCGACCCCGTAACGCTCGGCGAGCCGTTCAACGGAAACGTATCTCATGTCGCACCTCTTGGTGCCGCGCGTGGTCTTAGCGCGGCTCGGTGCGAAGAGTGGCGACTTGGCGGGACTCGTTCAGAGAATGTTCCTCGAAGCGGCTTCGAGGAACAAAATTACTGGTCAGGCTTCCCCGTTCTTGCGCAATTGACCGGGTGTGAGACTGCGTCGGCTGATCTTCTTTTTGCGCAGGGTTCCCGCCGGTAGGTTGGCGGCCGCCTCGATCTCGGTCATGAAGTGTTTCTTGACCGGATTCTTCTTCTCCAACTCTCGCAGGGCCGCAGTGGCAACCCGTTTGATCCTCTGCTTTTCCTTCCTCTTCAGTCTGGCGGCCTCCTTGCCTCCCTTGCTCCCCCGTCGTTGGGGCTCAGTATCAGCGAGGGCCCGACCCCAGACCTTGGTCTGTTCGTTGATGATCGCTAGGTACTGCCTCGCATCAGCGAAGTCGTGAATTTTCCTCAGTAGCGGGAACACGTCTATAAGCAGCATGTCCTCCTTGCGGTGCGTGACGGGATCCGTGGCATACAAGACATAGAGGCAGTGTGGCCCGGTGTCCTCCTTCGCGATTGAGGTCGCAGTCTCTTGCCGCGCCTCGAAGTGTTCTATCTCCAGCTGGGAGTAACCCTGCTGCCGCAACACCTCGCGCACCTTCTCCTCGAGCCACCCGATGTAGCCTGCGAGAATCCTCTCGACCGGATCTCGCTCGAAGTCTACGGCGGTGCCGTCCACGTGTTCGAAGCGCCTGCTCTCATCGTCGGGGTCGCACAGCTGCCTCAGAAAAAGGCGCAGCGCGGACTCGTCGTTGGCGGCTGACATAGATCGCTCGTCCGGCAGGTGTGTTTATCGCCGGCGCCCAGCCGGTGTCGCGCTCGTGGCCTTCTTAGGAGCTGTCCCGCAGAATTTGGCCCAATCACGCATCAGCTGCGCTCGCTGAGGCAACAATTCGTCGCGCGCATAGGCCGCTCGCGTCGCGTCGGAGCTGATGTGTGCAAGCGCCAGCTCGGAGACCTCATCCGGGTATGCCGTCGACGAGCGGCACCAGTCCTTGAAGCTCGAGCGAAAGCCGTGAGGCACTGCGGCAACGCCCATGCGGCGGCAAACCGCACTGATGCCCATGTCCGACAGCGCGCCGCCGCGTACCGCCGTGAACACGAACTCCGATCCCTCGAATCGGGGCAGAGCCTTGAGCAGCTTCACCGCCCGATCGGACAGCGGGACGCGATGTACCTTGCGCGCCTTCATGTGATGGGCCGGCACCGTCCAGAGCTTCGCCTTCAGATCAATTTCCGCCCACGTCGCGTGCCGGATCTCGCCGCTGCGCGCCGCCGTCAAGATCGCGAACTCGAGCGCTCGGGCGCCCATCCCGTCGCGCTTGCGCAGGTCCGACATGAACTGCCCGACGTCTTGCCACGGCAACGCCGCGTGGTGCTCGACCTTGCGAATCTTCGATGGTTTCGGCAGCGCATGCTCGAGCCTGCCCTTCCACTGCGCCGGGTTGTCGCCCGTGCGGTAACCGCTGACGGTCGCCCAAGCGAGCACGGACTCGATGCGCTGGCGCACGCGCGTCGCGGTCTCGGTCTTCTTGGTCCATATCGGCTTGAGCACGTCGACGACCTGCGCGATCCCGATGCTCGCCACCGGCAACTTGCCCATGACCGGGCTCGCATAGGTCGTCAGCGACGACAGCCAGTCATTCACATGCTTCGCGTTGCTGAACTCGTGCGCCTTCGTCTTGTGCGCGAGCACCGCGGCCTCATCGAACGTCAGCGCCTTCGACTGTGCGAGTGCGAGTGCCGCCTTGGTGGCGCGCTTCGCCTCGACGGGATCCACGCCATTCGCAATCTGCTCTCGCACCATGCGCGCCCGCTCGCGCGCAGGACCGACGTTGACGTCTGGGTACGCGCCGAGACCCACGTCACGACGCTTGGCACCTATCTTTACACGCAACACCCACGACGCCGTGAGTTCGGGCGCCACGAGCAGGTACAGCCCGGTGACGCCGCCGACGGCGTGGAAGCCGGGCTTCGCGGCGAGCCGTTTCACCTCGACTGGCGCGAGAATCCCGATCTGCGCTCTCGATCGCCGCTTTCGTCTCGCACGCATCGAAGTGGGAACCGAACTCTTGACTCACACCTGGACCCCAACATACTCTTTGCGCTTGGATGCGACAAGCTACGACGGGTCGCAGTTGGTGTCAGCGGCAAGTAGCTGACAGATATATGGAAAAGGCGACAGGATGCGCCGGGCCGCAATTGGGCGGCCGTGGCCGCCGCCTCCACCACCTAGCCGGGAACGGCGCTGACTACAGCGCCGTGTCCTTTTGGCGATGGCGCGAACGACTTCGGTCCGTCACCGCGTGTTGAAGCCTGTATACTTCCGGCGAGATCCTCGCCCCATTCCCTTCCTTCCTGGGCACGTTTCTCCTGCGGCCACCAGGCAGTCGACATCGGCTGTCGATCGACGATGCACCGTCGATGCGCGCTCTACGGCCGCGAGAACACAGGGACACACCCATGTTCAGCCGTACGCTACGATTCGGAGCTTTCGCTCGCGTCCACATCCTTCTCGCCGCCCTCGCACTGCTGCCCGGCGTCACGCTCGCTCAACAAAGCCGCGAACCGGTTCCGAGTAACGCGCACTCGAAGCATTCCGGAACCGGTTGGGAGTGCGACAGTAACTACCGAGCCAGCAACGGCGCCTGCGCCGCAATTCAAGTGCCGGCGAATGCCTACACCACAGACTTGTCTTACGGACGCGGTTGGGAGTGCAGCTACGGCTACGCGTTGAACGAGAACACTTGCGTGGAAGTCGCCGTCCCACCCAACGCGTACTTCGTTGAGTCTCTGAATGGTTGGAGATGCGCCCGCGGCTATGTGGCCGTCGACAAAGCGTGCGTCCCGGTCAAGGTGCCTCAAAACGGCTTCCTGAAGGAGTCATCCTCCGAGCGCAACTGGGACTGCGATCGTGGCTATCGCGCCGTTGAGCAGGCATGTATCGCAATCGCAACCCCGAAGAATGGTTACCTGACCAATGCGTCTTTCGGTCGAGGTTGGGACTGTGATCGCGGCTATCGTGAAGCGAACGGCGGCTGCGTCGCGATTGCCGTGCCGAAGAATGGCTATCTCACTGACCTTTCGTATGGATCTGGATGGGCGTGCGACCGCGGATACGAGGTGTCGAACGGTTCTTGCGCCGCTATCACGTTACCCGACAACTCTCACCTCAAATTCCTTGGCAACGGATGGGAATGCAACCGACCGTACCGCGAAGAGCGCGGTCAATGCCGGCGGCTTTGAACCACGTGCGTGAATGCGTCGCGACGGCGGGCCGCTGCCAGGTTCATTCCCGCGTCGCCGCTAGCTCCTTCGCACGCGCGAAGCTCGCGATCGCTCGATCTGGCCGACCTATCTGCGTCAACGCGCGTCCCTGCAGCATGTAGAACTCATCCTCGTCGCGCTTCAGGCGAATCGCATTGCGCAGCGAAATCAGCGCATCGTCGAAACGCTTCTGGTCGTACGCGGCCTGCGCAACACCGAAGTGGTAGTACGGGTTCGAGTCGCGGTAGCGACGGATCTTCTGCCGATACGCATCCGCTAGCTCCGTATCGCCGAGCGCGGAATAGATGGCCACGAGGTTCGCGAGCGCCGACTGCTCGGTCGGGTCGGCCCCGAGGGCGCGCAGCTCCGCCGCCTCGGCATGCGCTTGTAGGCCATGCCGCAAATACAGAACGCCGAGGTTGACCCAGGTGCCGGGAATGTCCCCGTGTGTGCGCCCGGCCTCGCGCAGCGCCGCGAAGCTCAGCGGGTACTCCTGGCGCACCAATGCCTCGGCCCCGAGGTTGTTGTAGAACAACGCGAGAGCGTAGCGATCGCTGATGGCGCGAATGGGGTACTTCTCGCGGAAGTCCGCGGTGTTGAAGTCGACGAAGAACTTGCGGCCGAACGGCGCGAGCACGGCGGCGTTGACATGGGTATCGACGATCAGCGCGCCACCTTCGCTGTTGAACGTCCGCGGCACGTCCACGAGTTGGTAGTGGGCCTCGAGCCCCGCCGCCCGCGCGAGCGCGACGAACAGCATCGTGAACGAAAGACAATTGCCCTTGCGCTCGTGGAAAACCTGGCGCGCCGTTCGCGTCGACGATCCGCTGTAAACGATCGAGAATAGTCCGCGCTGCTGCATCGCCTCGCGTAGCTGTGTGAGTCGCGAAACCGGATCCTCGATTGCCTTCAACGGCGCGACGAACGCGCGCATCTCACCGTCGAGACCGAAGGCTTCGTCCTCGCTTGGAACCGCGGGCAGTATCGAAGCAGCCCAGGGGAACGCGTTGCCGCTGAGCACCTGCTCGGGAGTCAGGGTCGACTTTGCGGGCCCCAAGGCGGTGCACGCCTCGAGATAGAAGAGAGCGACGACACAGATCAGTGACGTTCGGCTCATGACCCCGGACCGGGAGTCGTTGTGAGGCGATCTTAGCGCGTCGCTACGACGGCGGCGAGCGCGCGCGACAGCGGGCGCTTGCGCTAGCGGCGCCCTCCCCCGAGCAGCGAGCCGAGGATCCCGCGCAACAGAGCCCGTCCGGCCTGCGAACCGACGGCTCGCGCCGCGCTCTTAGCCATTGCCTCCACCAAACCCTGCGTCTGCTGACCGCCCCGCGGCCCAACCCGGCCGAACAGGATTTCCTCAGTCACGCTGCGGCCGGCGTTGGCCGGCTGCTGCGGCGCCTGCGCAATCGGCGCGTCCTGCCGGGGCGGAGCCTCGGGCTGGCGAACCGCTGTCCTCGCCTTCAGCAGCTCGTATGCCGACTCGCGATCGACGGAGTGCTCATAGAAGCCCGCCACTGGCGACGAAGCAATGATTCGAGTGCGCGGCGCCGGGTCGATTGGTCCGATCTGACTGGCGGGCGGCACGATCAGCGCACGCTCGGTCACTCCTGGCCGACCCTGCGCATCGAGCAACGACACCAGAGCTTCGCCCACACCGAGCTCCGTGATGGCCTGCTCGATCTTGAGCGCGGGGTTCGGGCGCATCGTCTCGGCGGCCGATTTCACCGCTTTCTGGTCCCGCGGGGTGAACGCGCGCAACGCGTGCTGCACGCGATTGCCGAGCTGCCCGAGCACCGTGTCGGGCACGTCGAGCGGATTCTGCGTCACGAAGTACACGCCTACGCCTTTCGACCGGATCAACCGCACGACTTGTTCGATCTTGTCGAGCAGCGGCTTTGGCGCATCCGTGAACAACAGATGCGCTTCGTCGAAGAAGAACACGAGCTTTGGCCTGTCGGGATCGCCCACCTCGGGCAAGTGCTCGAACAGCTCCGCGAGCAACCACAACAGCAGCGTCGCGTAGACCTTCGGCGCGGCGAGCAGCTGATCGGCGGCGAGGATGTTCACGACACCTTTGCCACCGGAGGTCTGCAGCAAATCTGCGATGTTCAGCATGGGCTCGCCGAATAGCTGCTCCGCGCCTTGCTCCGAGAGCGTCAGCAACGCGCGCTGAATCGCACCGATCGAAGCCACGGACGCGTTGCCGTATTCGGTCGTGTATTCGGCCGAATGCTCGCCGACGTGTTGCAGTATCGCGCGCAGATCCTTGATGTCGAGCAACAGGAGGCCCGCGTCGTCCGCGATCTTGAACGCCAGCGTCAGCACGCCAGCCTGAGTGTCGTTGAGATCGAGCAGCCGCGACAGCAGCAGCGGCCCCAAGTCCGACACCGTCGCGCGGATCGGATGCCCCTGCTTACCGAACACGTCCCAGAACACGACCGGACAAGCTTCGTAGCGCAGCTCTACGCCCAGCGCCTTCGCACGGTCCGTGACTTTCTGGTTGTTGCCGCCAGCCGCGGCGATACCAGACAAGTCCCCTTTCACGTCGGCCATGAAGACGGGAACGCTGATCCGCGAAAACTGCTCCGCCATCGTCTGCAACGTCACGGTCTTGCCCGTGCCGGTCGCGCCCGTGATGAGTCCGTGGCGGTTACCGAGCGCGGGCAACAGATCCAGATCGTTGTTGCCCGCTTTCGCGATCAGCAGTGGGTCGGCCATATACGTGATGCTCCCTCGCTTACTCGTCGGCACCGCACGTCTTCGCGCGTAGCTGCGCGGAATATACAACACGCCCCGAACTACGGTAGCGTAGCCGCACATCAGTGGCACGCCGGCCGCTGTCGACCACATGCTCGTCGGGGGATTCGTCGCGATGGCGACCACTGTTGCTAAACGCTTGCCGCGGCCGTTATCGCTCGGCCTCTGGGCCGCCGTCGTCGTGCTCGGCACGTTCGCGTTGGCAGCCATCGCGTTCAATCGCGGCGAGAGCATCAACGCGATGTGGTTCATCGTCGCTGCGATCTGCATCTACGCACTCGGCTACCGTTTCTACAGCGCGTTCCTGGCGGCCAAAGTGTTCGCGCTCGATTCGACGCGCGCCACACCCGCCGAGCGCTTCAGCGATGGCCGCGACTTCGTGCCCACGAACCGCTGGATCGTGTTCGGTCACCACTTCGCCGCCATTGCGGGGCCGGGCCCACTGATCGGCCCTACGCTCGCCGCGCAGTTCGGCTACCTGCCCGGCACATTGTGGATACTCATCGGCGCCACACTCGGCGGCTGTGTGCAGGACTTCGTGTCACTGTTCTGCTCGATCCGGCGCGACGCGCGTTCGCTCGGGCAAATGGCGCGCGACGAGCTTGGCCCGATCGGCGGCGCGGTAGCGCTGATCGGCGTGATGGCGATCATGATCATCCTGATCGCCGTGCTCGGCCTCGTGGTCGTGAACGCGATGAGGCACAGCCCGTGGGCCACATCGACGGTGGCAGCCACGATTCCGATCGCGCTCCTGATTGGACTGTTCATGCGGCACGTGCGTCCCGGCCGAGTGCTCGAAGGCACGGCCATCGGCGTCGTGCTGTTGCTGCTCGCAGTGTTCGGGGGCGGTTGGATCGACAAGCACGAGACACTGCGTGCCTGGTTCGACTATGACGCGTCCTCGCTAGCGCTCATGGTCATCCTGTACGGCTTCGCGGCGGCCGTGCTGCCCGTGTGGCTGCTGCTCGCGCCGCGCGACTACCTCTCGACGTTCATGAAGATCGGCACGATCGCCGCGCTCGCAATCGCGATCGTGATCCTGAACCCCCAGGTCAAGATGCCGGCGCTCACGCAATTCGTCGACGGCAGCGGTCCGATTTTCAGCGGCAACGTCTTCCCGTTCGTGTTCATCACGATCGCGTGCGGCGCGATCTCTGGTTTCCACGCGCTGATCGCGTCGGGAACTACACCGAAATTGCTGGCCAACGAGCGCGACGCGCGCTTCATCGGCTACGGAGCCATGGCAGTCGAGTCGTTCGTGGCCATCATGGCGATGGTCGCGGCGTGCGTGCTCGATCCCGGCGTGTACTTCGCAATCAACAGCCCGGCGGGAGTCGTGGGCGCGCAGGCCGCTGACGCCGTTGCGATGATCAGCTCGTGGCACTACCCCGTCACTGTGGAGCAAATGCAAACGCTCGCGCGTGAAATGGGCGAGTCGACGCTGTTCGCGCGCACCGGCGGCGCGCCGTCGCTCGCAGTCGGCATGGCCAGCATTTTCTCGAGTGCATTCGGCGACACGCTGCTCGCCGTCTGGTATCACTTCGCGATCATGTTCGAGGCGTTGTTCATTCTCACAACCGTCGACGCCGGCACGCGCGTCGCGCGCTTCATGTTGCAGGACATTCTTGGCAACGTCGTACCGTCGATGGGGCGCACGAGCTGGTACCCGAGCGTGCTGATATGTAGCGGGCTCGTCGTCGCGGGCTGGGGCTACTTCCTCTACATCGGCACGATCGACCCGCTCGGCGGCATCAATAGCCTGTGGCCGTTGTTCGGTATCTCGAACCAGATGTTGGCCGCGATCGCGCTGTGCGTCGCGACTACCGTGCTCGTGAAATCGGGCCGCGCGCGTTTCGTTTGGGTGACGGCGCTGCCGCTCGTGTGGCTGGTGGCCGTGACGTCGACTGCGGCGTGGCAGAAGCTGTTCAGCCAGGACCCGGGGCTCGGGTTCCTGTCGCACGCCGACGGCCTCGCGGCGAAACTCGCGTCGGGCGCGCTGACGGGTACCGCTGCCGACCAGGCGCCGCGCCTGATCTTCAATGATCGGCTGGACGCCGCACTGACGGCCTTCTTCCTGATCACGGTGTGGGTGCTGGTCGTGGAGACTGCGCGGGTGTGCTACGCGTCGCTGTCGGGTAAGCGCTGCCCGCCACTGACGGAGACGCCGCACATTCCAAGCCGGCTCGTGGAGGATTGGGTCCGTGACTGACGCATTGCGTCGCGTCTGGGCCGTGATCCGCGAACTCACGGGCGATGACGCGTACGAACGCTATCTCACGCACTGGCGCACGCACCATGCGCGTGAGGGCGCAGCGCCGCTCGACCGCGCCGCGTTCTGCCGCGAAGAACAGCGGCGCAAGTGGGAAGGCGTACGCCGCTGCTGCTAGGCGGGATCGCGCGGCGGACCGTTCGGCAACGCGAGCTGCTCCCTGCCGCCGGCGGGCGGTGACGCAGGCACCGAAGGCGCAGCGGGCGGATCGCCCTGCGCAGGCGCCGCACGATCGGCCGGTACCGCCTCGTCACCGCGGGGCGCTGCACGCCCGAGCAGTTTGGCGGCATCATCCTCGGTCTGAACCTGCTCTTCGTCGGGCAACCCGCGAATCGCGCGCTCCGTCTTCTCGTTCAACACGACGAGGCTGATGCGCCGATTCATCGGATTCAGCGGATTGGCCGTGTCGAGTGGCAGTGACGACGAGAGGCCCACGACGCGCAGCACCTTGCTGTCCTTCATGCCGCCCGCGACGAGCTCGCGGCGCGACGCGTTGGCGCGGTCGGCCGACAGCTCCCAGTTCGAATAGCCGCGCTCGCCGAGCGCGTATTGCGCCGCGTCGGTGTGACCGGCGAGCGAGATGTAGTTGTCGACGTCGTTCAGCAGACCGCCGATCGAGTGCATGATGTCGACCGTGTAGTCCTTCAGCGCGGCACGGCCCTGGTCGAACATCGGCCGGTTCTGCTCGTCAACGACGGTGACCTGCAAACCTTCGGCCGTGATCTCGAGCCGGATCTGGTTCTTGAACTGCGCCATCTTCTTGTCCTGTTGCACAGCGTCCTCGAAACGCTTCTTCAGGCCTTTGAGCTTCTCGGTCTCCTGGCGCTTGAGCTCGGCACGCGCGGCCTGCAGGTTGATCGTCTGGCGCTTGACCGGCTGATCCGAGCGCTGAACCTGGCCGGCGCTGCGCGACAGATCCTCGCCGCCGCCTTTGAGAATGCTCGACGCGTCGCCGGAACCGGAGCCGCCGGCCAGCGCGACGCGCAAGGGTGTCTGGAAGTACTCGGCGATGCCCTTGCGATCGCCCTCGGCCGTCGAGCCGATCAGCCACATCAGGAGAAAGAACGCCATCATCGCGGTCACGAAGTCCGCGTATGCGATCTTCCAAGCGCCCCCGTGATGCCCCCCGCCGGTGACCTTCTTGATCCGCTTGATGATCAGCGGCGGACGCGCTTCGTCGTTCATCCGCGCCTACTTCTTCGCGCCCTTCGCGGCAGCGCTGGCCTTCGCGGCACCCTTCACATGCTTTTCGAGCTCTGCAAAGCCCGGCCGTTCGGCCGAGTACAGCACCTTGCGGCCGAACTCCACGGCGACGGTCGGAACCGCATCGTTCAGGCTCGCGAGCAACACCACCTTCACGCACTCGAGTGCCTTGCTCGCCTCGGCGGCTTTCTGCTCGAGCAGTCCGGGCAGCGGTCCAACGAAGCCGTATGACAGCAAAATGCCGAGGAACGTGCCGACCAGCGCGTGCGCGATCAGCACACCGAGCTCAGCGGGCGGCAGGCCCACGGACTCCATCGTGTGCACGACACCCATGACGGCGGCGACGATTCCGAAGGCCGGTAGGCCGTCGCCGACCTTCTGGATAGCGTGCCCCGGCACTTCGGCCTCGTGATGATGCGTGTCGATCTCGCGATCCATCAGGGCTTCGATCTCCATCGCGTTCAGCTTGCCGCTGACCATCAGGCGCAAATAGTCCGTGATGAACTCGATCAGATGGTGGTCCTTAAGAACCCTCGGATATTTCTTGAACAGCGCGCTGTTCTTCGGAGCTTCGATGTCGCGCTCGATCGCGAGCAACCCTTCCTTGCGGGTCTTGTCGAGGATCTCGTACAGCAGCGCCATGAGCTCCATGTACAGCGCCTTCGTGTACTTCGAGCCCTGCAACAGCGTGGGCAGTGCTTTCATGGTGGCTTTGATCGTCTTGGCGGGGCTGCCGATCACGAACGCACCGAGCGCGGCCCCGCCGATGATCAGGAGCTCGAGCGGCTGGTACATCGCACCCATGTGGCCACCGGCAAGCGAGTACCCCCCGAATACCGCACCGAGCACCATCACGTAGCCGACGAGGACCAGCATCCTGCTCTCCAACAAAACCAAAGGAGCGCGAGGGAGAGTCGCAACTCCCCACGGCCTGTTTTTCGGCTCCGCGGCCCAATACTTGAGAGCGAAAACTGGGGACTGAATCACTCCGAGCGGCGCGTGCTTCTGCCTGTCAGACGCGGAATCCGGCGGCGGCCGCCGCGAAGCCCACGGGAATGAAAGCGCTAGCGCGCGGGGCGCGCGACCACGTGATACGAGAACGACATCTTCTCCCCGACCGACAAAGCGCCCATCAGCGCCGTGAACGGCTGCATTCCGAGGTCCGCGTGGTTCAGGTCGAACTCGCCGCTGGCCTCCACGAGATCGTCCGTTACGGCCACTTTCGTCGGTACTGTCAGCTCGACGGTGCGCCCGAGCAGCTCGACCTTGAGCTTGAACGTCTGCGCTCCAGCGGCGCCGAGCGGCCCAACGCCGCTCACGCGGATTGTCGGGAACTTGTCGCCGTCGAGAACCCGATCCGTCAGCATGTTGTGGCGCGTGCCCTCGATGTCCTTGGCCGTAGGCACGCTCGCGAATTCCTCGCCGAGGCCGGTGCGCAGCTTCGCATCGTCGATCACGAGATCCGCGACGGGGATCACGATCTCGAAGTGGGACGCCGAGGGATCCTGGGCGCTCACGGTGACACTGCCACGCGAGTTCGGCACGGCAATCACGTGGTTGTGGCCAAGCCTCGCCAACGCACCCGCCTTGTAGACCAGCCAGTGGATGTCCGAAGCGCCGCCGTCGATCGCGAAAACCTTCTCGGCGGCTTGGGCGGACGCGAGGCCGGACCAAGCCAGAGCCAGCAGCGTCAGTAACCGTGGAAATGAGCGCATAGGCGGTTCTCCGTCGCCACTGCGGGCCCTGTTGGCCCTTGCGATTACTGTAGCACGCGCCCCCCGCCGCACCCGGCGCGCAGCTCAAGAATCGCGAGCGCCAGCCGATAACAATTGCGTACCGATTGCCGGCGCGGAATGAACCGCGGCCCCGGCGCAGACGAGAGGATTGCGTTTGGACTTAGCAACTCTGTTCGGCCTGATTGGCGTGTGCATTGTCCTCGGCACCGCGATAATTCTCGGCGGCTCGGTCTGGTCGTTTCTCGATCCGGCGTCCGTCGTGCTCGTGATCGGCGGCACGCTGCTCGTGACGCTGATGAAGTTCAGCTTCCGACAGTTCGCCAACGCCACGAAGGTGGCCATCAAAGCGTTCATCTACCGCGTGCCGGAGCCCGAGATCCTGATCGATTCCGCGGTCGATCTGGCACACCGCGCGCGCGCTAACGGCCTGCTGGCTCTCGAGGATGCCGAGGTCCCCGACGAGTTCTTCCGCAAGGCCTTGAACCTCGTGGTCGACGGTCACGACCCCGACGTCGTGCGCCTGATCCTGAACAAGGACCTGGAGCTCACGCTGAAACGGCATCGCGACGGCCAGTCCATCTTCAAAGCGATCGGCGACGCGGCACCCGCGATGGGCATGATC
>FTFB01010951.1_pt1 | contig 34828 bp, 35 predicted proteins | sample 1658331 | NCBI WGS metagenome assembly FTFB01 (sample SAMEA3914816, study PRJEB12502) | metagenome | biome: forest; material: soil | place: USA | collected 2011-09-16 | depth 0.3 m | reverse complement strand
TCGTCGACGTTCACGGGCGCCGCGAAGGACGCCTGGCTCACCGGCAAGATCGAGACGGCCTTCGTTCTGAACGGCCACCTGAACCCGTTCGCCATCTCGACCAGCGTCGATAACGGTGCGGTTCATCTGACCGGCGTGGTCAAGGACAGCATCGACCGCGACCTCGCGGGAGAAGTGGCACGTGCGGTCGACGGTGTGGCCTCCGTCAAGAATGACTTGAAGGTCGACCAGAAAGCCGCGAACGAGGCCGCAGCGAAGGCGAAAACGCAGAAGGGCGACAAACGCGACTTCGGGTCGTGGGTTTCCGACGCCACGATGACGGCGCGAGTCAAATCGCGCCTCATCGGTAATAACAACGTCCACGCTGCGAAGATCGACGTCGATACGAAGGACCACATCGTAACGCTGTCCGGCCGTGTCGCGTCGTCATCTGAAAAGTCTCTGGCGGAGCAGCTCGCGCGTAACACGAGCGAGGTGAAGACGGTTCACAACAACCTCGTTGTGGACGCGTCGTAGCTCTTGAACGTCTTGTTATCGGAGAAGGCATTCGCGCCGGTCGCGAACACACGACCGGCGCGTTTTTCTCCCGGAGGTAGCAGCCATGATTTCCTGGGCAGCAACATTTCTAATCCTGGCTCTGATCGCAGCAGTGCTCGGGCTGTCGGGTATCGCGGGCATCGCCATGCAGATTTCGTGGATCCTGTTCGTCGTCGGGCTGACGCTCGCGGTGATCTATGCGATCAGGGGCAGGCGCCCTTCGCTATAGCTCGAACACAACTGAAACTCTAATTTGGAGACTCCCATGAAGAACGAAACTACATTTTCCCCCGCTGAACTCGGCGCAGAGATCGCCGGCCGCGCCGCGGAGCGTTTGGCCACGACGGCGCGGGACGCTCGCGAGGAATTCGGCACACGCATCGCGCGGCTCAAGGTCCAGGCGCGAAAGCAGCAGAAGCAGGCACGCGCGTTGATGCGCTCACAGGTGAAAAAGACCACGGGCTACGTGCGTCGCAACCCGCTCACGGGTATCGGCGTCGCGTTCGCGGCTGGCGTCGTCGTGTGCGGTCTCATTTTCCGCCGCTAACCACAACGGCTGTGAGCCACAGGAGACCGCCATGAAAGCGCAAAAGATTTTCGCCGTGTGCGTGCTGTCGCTGGGCCTTTGGGCCTGCCACCAACCGGGCCCCGCTGAGCGGTTCGGCAAACGCGTCGACACGGTGACCGGCAACGAGGAGCGCGACGCCCAGCGGGCTGGACGCAACGTCGACGACGCCGCCGACGATGCCCGCAAAGCACGCAAGGATCTCGAGAGGTAAACGTCTCCCCCTGCCGGGGATTGGCCGAAGCGCCGGTCCCCGGCTTTTTTTTCGCCGTCAGTCCTTATCGTTGATGCCTTGCCCGGTGACATCCTTGATGCCACCTTTGAGCTTCTCGAACGTCGCCTGATCCGAAGGCGACAGGTTGGGCCGACCGGTCAGCGCGCCGACCGTGATGTTGGCCTGGACGTAGTACGTCTCGCCCGGATCGACTTCCAGCGTGAGCTTGTCCTCGGCCGCGGCGTGCACCACGTACTCGTGCTTCCCGGCCATGGGATGAATCGTGAAGTACGTGCCATTGCGGAGCCGACCGAGCTCGACGTCGTTCTCGCGAACCTTGAAGCCGACGCCCCCACCGGCGAACTTCTTCGCACGGAAGAACACGACCGTTCCGGTCTTGGCGCCTGCCTGCGCGGCGGGCGCCGCGTTTTGCTGCGAGAACGCGACGCTGCCGGGAATTGTCACCAACGCGAGCAATGCGGCCAAGAGCTTCCTATTCATTGACGGGTTCCTTTCGAGTTTCAGAGGACGGGCGATTGATCGTCGGATCTGCGGCGCCCACGATCACCGCAGCGATGGGTAACTGGATGTCCTCGGCGGTCTTGGCGTTCACGGGAGTGCCTGCCGGCATGACGAGCTCGCTGCCGCGCACGAGCATCCCGAAAAGACCGAAGGCAATGCCCACGCCAAGGGCGGCGCCGGAATGATCGTTGCCGCTGCCGGCGGAGAACGAACGCAGGCGCACCGATTTGCCGCCGACGGTTACGAACCGAGCGGCCAGGATCAGCTCGCCCGCCCGGCCGCCCCCTTTCGACTTCGCGGCATGCACGACCTCCCCTTCGCCCTTGCTGCCGGCCGGGATCAGCACGACGTCGCCTTGCGTGACGTCTGCGGCTACGTGGAACGGGAAGCGGTCGCCGGGCTTGTTGGCGCTCGACGAAATCTCTGCGTCCATCACGAGCGGCACCGGCGTCAATGCCGGAAGCAGGCGTGACTGCGTCCCTGTCTGGGCGACAGCCCCGCTCGACACGATGAGAGCGGCGGCGGCGAGCACGGCGATCAGGCGCGGCATCGAAGCACTGTTGTTTGTATTCTTGCCTTCGGGACGATGCGGTGCGGAATATTACACGAGTCGCGTGGCGACGCCAGTGTCAGCCGCCGACCCGATCACGAACCGCCACGGGAAGAAATATACGGCGTACACGAGGGCGTAGATGGCAAAGCTTTCGAGCCGCGCGAAATGGACGGCGGCAAACAGGAAGATCAGCAGGTGCAGCCGCACCACGTTGACGTACGGCTGAAACATCATCGTCGAGCCGATGGCCTGCCGCGCTTTGCGCGCGGCGATGTCGGCGGCCTTCACGGACATCGCCGGCGGTTCGCGCGGCACCACCGGCAGCCGGAAGGCCTGGCGCTCCGCAAGCAGCGCTACCGGCACGAACCACCCATAGCGGCGCACCATTTCAGTGAGCAAGCCGAAGTCCACGAAGTCCCGGTGCTGCCCCGGCATCAGCGGGAAGAATTGATTCAAGAGAGCGGCGTGCCCGGCGTGGAACATGCCGAAATGCACGGTGAAGAACGCGATGAGCCCGAGGCCTCCGACGACCGCCGCGACGCCGCGTCCGGTCGCGCCTTCGCGAAACTGGATGACGGCCGGCTGCAGCGCGCCCCAAACGATCGTGGCGTAACCGACCGTGAGGCTCGAGAGCCACAAGCTCCAGACGAGGTCCGCGGTCTTCCACCCGGCGCTCCACGCGAGTGCGAGACCCGCCGCGAACGCCAGTGCGTCGGGCCACGCGTACCCCCAGCGCACGCGCGGTAGCTCATCCGTTGCGACGGTGCTCATGCGAGCCCTCGAGTGGACTGCGTCCGGCAGAACTATAGAGACGCGGGGCGGCGGGCAGTGAGGTGTGCTTCTCGTTTCGCCGGGGGGCCTAGAACTTCTCGACCCAGGGTCGAACCTCGATCTCCCACGTCCACGCGCTGCGCGCCTGGCGCGCTACGTGGAAATACGTGTCCGCGATCGCGTCGGGATCGAGCAGCGAGTCGGGGCTCTCGCCGGGCACCGGCCGGCTCGCGGAACGAATGCCGCCGTCGATCACGAAGTGTGCGACGTGGATGTTCTGTGGGTGCAGCTCACGCGCCATGCTCTGCGCGAGCCCGCGCAATGCGAACTTGCCCATCGCGAACGGCGCGGACTGCGCGTACCCCTTCACGCTCGCGGACGCACCCGTCAGCAGGATCGTCCCTCGGCCCCTGCGCAGCATCCTTTTCGCGGCCGCTTGCGCGACGAGGAACCCGCCGTACGCCGAGACCTCGAGTGCCTGTTTCACGGCCTCGGGATCCAGATCGATGAGGGGACCGCGCAACCGCCCGCTGGCGTTGTAGACCACGACGTCGGGAGCGCCAGGGCCCGCGTCGCATTCGGCGAACAGTGCATCTACGTCTGCGCGCGCAGTCGCGTCGCAACGCACGACTTGCGCCCGCGTCTCGGCCGCGATATCGCGCAACTTGGCCGGCGCGCGGGCGGCCAGCACGATGCGCGCTCCCTCACGCGCGAACCGCCGCGCGAGCGACGCACTGAGTCCTTCGCCCGCCCCCACGATCAGCACCACTTCGGTCATCGTTCGTCCTCCAACATCGCCCGACCCATAGTGTCGCCGAATCGCGAGGCTCGGCGTACACAGTCGTGACAGATGCGCGGTGCCAGCGTAACGTTGGGCCGCCCAACAAAGGATGCCCAATGCTGAACCGTCGTCAGTTCTTCCGCAGCTCTTTGGCCGCTGCCGTCGCAGCGTCGCTGCCCGGAGCCTCCGGCTTTGCCGCCGTGCTTGGCCCGGCACCGAAAGTCGACCGCGACATCGACGCCATCACAGGTGACGGCAAGAGCGTCACGCTGACGCGCGCCATGGTGCAGGAGCTCGCCGACAGTCTGCGCGGCAACGTGCTGCTCGCGGGGCATCCGGCGTACGAAGACGCGCGGCGCGTGATCAACGCTCAGATCAACAAGCACCCGGCGCTGATCGTGCAACCGCGCAGCGCGGCCGACGTGAAGCAGGCCGTGGATTTCGCGCACGCCTCGAATCTGCTGCTGGCCGTCAAATGCGGCGGCCACAGCCCGTCCGGGAAATCGACTTGCGACCGTGGCATGGTGATCGACCTGTCGCTGCTGCGAAACGTGCGCGTCGACCCGAAGGCGCGCATCGCACGCGTCGCCGGCGGCAGCTTGCTCGGCGATCTCGACGGCGAAGCGATGGCGCACGGCCTCGTGACGACGGCGGGCACCGTGTCGCACACGGGCGTGGCCGGCCTCACGCTTGGCGGCGGCTTCGGCCGCCTGGCGCGCCGTTTCGGGCTCGCGCTCGACAACGTGCGCAGCGTCGACATCGTGACGGCCAGCGGCGAATACGTGCGAGCGAGCGCGGACGAGAACCCGGAATTGTTCTGGGGCGTGCGCGGCGGAGGCGGCAACTTTGGGCTAGTGACGTCGTTCGAGTTCGCCCTGCATCCAATGGAGCGCGAAGTCATCGGCGGCCCCATGCTGTTCCCGATGAGCGAAGCGAAGAGCGTCATGACGGCGTACGCCGACTACGAAGGCGTGGCGCCGAACGAGCTGTACCTGAGCGGCGTGCTGATCAGCAACCCGAAGGGCCAGAGCGGCGTCGGCTTTACCACGTGCTACAGCGGTCCGAAGGCAAATGCCGAGAAGATATTCCGCACGGTCCGCAGCTTCGGCAAAGTCAGTTTCGACGGCGTGAAGCCGATCGACTACGTCGCGCTGCAGCGCTCGGGCGATATCGACGACCCGCGCGCCATCGGCTCGTACACGAAAACCGGCTACGTGAAGAAGATGTCCCCGGCCCTGATCGACGCGATGATCAACGGTCTCGAGGCGCACCCGGATCGCTCGACCACCGTCGGCTTCCAGCACTGCGGCGGCGCGATCTCGCGCGTCGCAAATGGGGCGACCGCGTTCCCGCATCGCGACATCCACGCGACTTCGCTGCTGCTCGTAGACTGGCCGGCACAAGTCGACCCGACCGCGCACATCGCGTGGCTGAAGAAATACTGGGCGACGATCGAACCTCACACCGACGGCTTCTACACGAACGACGTGGTCGACGAGACGCAGAAGCAGGTTGACGAGAACTATCTCGGCAACTACGCGCGTTTGCTGAAGCTCAAGAACAGGTACGACCCGAAGAACCTGTTTCGGCTGAATGCGAACGTGGTGCCGACCGCTTAGAGGGTTGACTCAGGTCCGGGCGACGAGTATCGTTGTTTCTGTAATCACAGAAACTACAGAAGTATGCAGCTCACGCCGGTCATGACTCGATTCGTTCTCCACTGGGGCGAGATGGGCGCCCGCTGGGGCGTCAATCGCACGGTCGCGCAGATCCACGCGCTGCTGTATCTCGCGCCGGCGCCGGTGGCGGCCGAGGAGATCGCCGAGACGCTGAACGTGGCGCGCTCGAACGTCAGCAACAGCGTGAAGGAGCTCCAGGGCTGGGGCCTCGTGAATGTGACGCACGTGATGACCGACCGTCGCGATCATTTCACGGCGCGCTCGGATCCGTGGGACATGCTGATCACCATCATGGAGCAGCGGAAACGCCGCGAGATCGAGCCCACGCTTCAAGTGCTGCGCGAATGCGTGCGCGAGCTCGAGAAAGACCGCGACACGCCGAAGGAGGCCAAGGCGCGGATCGAGAACATGCTGGGCTTCCTCACCAATGTCACGACGTGGTTCGACCAGATGCTGTTGCTGCCGCGCGCGACGCTCACGACGCTCATGAAGCTCGGCAGCAAGGTCACCAGCTTCGTGCCGAAAAGCGCGAAGGAAACGTAACAAGGCCTTTTTTTGCCTGTAGCTTTCTGCGTCGACAGAAATAACTGTAACTGCAAAAGGAGAACGCCATGATCGTCGAAATCACGTACGTGTTCTATCTCGGAATCAGCATCGCATTGACGGTGTGGGTTGCGCGAACGCTCAGCAAGAACGGCCGCGTGTTCCTGATCGACAGTTTCGGCAGCAACGAGCGGCTCGCGGACTCGATCAATCATTTGCTCGTCGTCGGTTTCTACCTGATCAACATGGGTTACGTGACGCTGGCGCTGAAGCTCGGCGACAAGCCCGGCACGACGCAGAGCGCAATCGAGTTCCTCAGCACGAAAGTCGGGCTCGTGCTGCTCGTGCTCGGCGCGATGCACTTCTTCAACGTGTTCGTGATTGCGAAATGGGGCAAGCGCGCGGCGCACGCCATCGTCGCGTAGCGCTCGAGGAGGTGTGCCATGCGTAGACAGCTCATCGATCGAATGGCGGACACCGCGGCGTTTCGCATCCTGCTGTTGGTGTCCGGGCTCGTAGTTCTGCCGGTCCTGGCCCTTGGTGTGCTTCTGTCTCCGTTCTTCTTGATCGGCTTGCCGGACGCCAATGGCTTGGCATTCGTCCTGCTATCGTTCGGAGGGGCGACCGGAATCGTCGGTTGGCTGCGTGCGCGTTGGGGGGCGCGCACGCCCGACCGCCACAACGTCGAGCTCACGTTGGCTTTGCTCGCAATCGGCATCGCGACGGCGCTCGCAGTGAGCGGCATCGTCACCTACATCGCAATCACGGACTTTTGGAAACCTTGGGGCTGGACAGGCCCAGGGCTGATCGCAGGGGCCACGCTCGTCCTCGCTCACGGCGTGTGGATCGTCTGCGGTATCGCCTGGATCGAGCGACTGATGTTTAGCTACGCCGTACGAACCGGGCGCACCTTCGACGCGATCCCGGTCGCACTACTCCTCGTAGCGTTCGGTCTAGCGCTGGCCGTGGTCCTCGCGGCCGCCACGCTCGTGTGACGTCAGCGCCCCGTCATACGCTGCAAGGCCTCCGGATAGCGGGCTCCCTGCACCGTCACCTTCGAGACGGCGGCGTCGATGTCGCGCAACTCCGCGAGAGAGAGCGCGACCGCCGCCGCGCCGAGGTTCTCGTCCAAGCGGTGCAGCTTCGTGGTGCCTGGAATCGGCACGATCCAAGGCTTTTGCGCGAGCAACCATGCGATGGCGATCTGCGCGGGCGTGATTTTCTTGCGGGCAGCGATCGTGCCGAGCAGATCGACGAACGATTGGTTCGCCTTGCGTGCTTCGGGCGTGAAGCGCGGCACCACGTTGCGGAAGTCCGTGCTGTCGAACGTCGTGTTCTCGTCGATGGCGCCTGTCAGAAAGCCTTTGCCGAGCGGGCTGAACGGCACGAAGCCGATACCGAGCTCCTCGAGCACCGGCAGCACGTCGTGCTCGGGCTCGCGCCACCACAGCGAGTACTCGCTTTGCACGGCCGCCACGGGCTGAATCGCGTGCGCGCGGCGAATCGTCTGCACACCGGGCTCCGACAGTCCGAAGTGCCGCACCTTACCTTCTCGAATCAGCTCCTTGACGGCGCCCGCGACGTCTTCGATCGGCACCTCGGGATCCACGCGGTGCTGATACAGGAGATCGATGACGTCGATCTTGAGCCTTCGCAGCGAGGCTTCGGCGACTTCGCGGATGTGCGCAGGCCTGCTGTCCAAACCGCGCGAGGGCCCGCCTTGCGGGTCGAACTTGAAGCCGAATTTCGTCGCGATCACGACGCGGTCGCGCACCGGCGCGAGCGCTTCGCCCACGAGCTCTTCGTTAGTGAACGGGCCGTAAATCTCCGCGGTATCGAAGAACGTGACGCCGCGATCGACAGCGGCGCGCAACAACGCGATACCGTCCCGTTTGGCGACCGGCGCACCGTAGGCGAAGCTCAACCCCATGCAGCCGAAGCCGATGGCGGAGACTTCGAGGCCGCCTGTGCCGAGTGTGCGTGTCTCCATACTTGGTCGTTCTCCTACACAGACGTCCCTGGAATCGGACCGCCAGCCGCGCCGCTACCCACGCATGCAAGAATCACCGAACCTGTAGAAGCCGTCCACCTCTGCGACGCCCTCAGCGCTCCACGTCTGCAAGCATGCGGGCGTACTCCGGGCTCGCGGAGATCGAGTTGTGACCAGCGCCGGCAACCACCTTCAGCGTCGCGACTCCGGCCTTGAAACGCGCCGCCAATGCCTCCGTGCTGGCCCGTGGAATCGATTCGTCGTTCTCGGCCGCCATGATGAGCGTCGGAGCACTGACGGCAGCTGCGTATCGCCACGATTCGAATGTGTCGAGCAGCAGCCAACGCACCGGGAAATACGGAAATCGCCCGGAGGCGATATTCAGAATGCTGTCGTACGGCGTCACGAGCACGAGCCTCGAAACGGGGCGCTGGCTGGCGAGTTGGATCGCCACACCGCTGCCCAAGCTGGTGCCGACGACAACGACGTCGTCGTGTTGCGCGTGAACCTCGTCGAATAGCGCCAGTGCGTCGGCGACGAGTGCGCGTTCGGACGGCTTACCGGTGCTGCCGCCGTACCCCCGGTAGTGCATCAAATAGATCGAGCGGTCTCGAAACGCCGCGGCGAGATTGCCGAGGCTCCCGTTCACGTCTTCGCCGTTGCCGCCGAAATACAGAAGCGCCTTCGTCCCTGCCGACTCCCTCACCGTCACTTGAACGTTGGCGTCATCGATCGACAAGGCCATTGATGTCGTGCCGGCTACGGCCGATGCCGGCTGCGGAAAGTAGATCAGCGAACGCTGGAAAACGAACAGCGCGACACACACACCGGCGTACACGAGCACGAGTAGGGTGACGACCGTCAAGAAAACCCGCCGCGAGTGCATCTTCGCCGAAACTCAGCGCCGCTTGGACTTACCGGGGCTGTCGTACGGGTTGAAGCCGCCACCTGCGTCGCGGCGCTTCGCCAACGGTTTTGCCGGTTCGGCCTTGGGCTTGGCGGCGGCCGTGGCCCGAGGAGGCGGGGTCGGCCGCGGGTGGATGTCCGTTCGCTCGATCGCGAGCTCGTCGTTGTTCAGCTTCTTGAGCTGCGCGGAGGTCGCGTCGTTGGAATCCCACTGCCAGCGGTTGCCCTCGGCGTCGGCCACGACCTTGCCGGCGGAGTTTTCCTTCAGCGAGCGAATCTTATTGTCCGAACCGGAGGGCATGTGCGTTCACCGTGCGCACCGTCGTTGACCAGGAGTCTACGACGGAATACGGCTGTTTCGACATCCTCCCGTGCTGGGCATGCGTCCAAGTGGGCGTTGAGTTTGCGTCGCGGAGTTGGGATGCTGGCGCCGATGTTCGTCATCAAGTGGGCCCGGATGCTCGGTGTGACTGCACTGCTCGCGGTAGCCGGGGGCAGCCTCGCCGCCGACCCGCCCCCTGACGGAGCCATCTCCCGCGCGGTCGCCGACCCCGGCCGACCGGCGGCGGACCGCGAGCGCGACGCCACGAGTCCGCCGCCCGAGGTTCTCGGTTTTCTCGGCGTGCGGCGCGGAATGAGTGTCTTCGATCTGAACGCCGCCACGGGCTACTTCTCCGAGCTGCTGGCGAACGTGGTCGGGCCGCGCGGTCATGTCATCGCGCACAACCACCCCGGCGCGGTGGCGATGCTTGGCGAACAGCTCGAGCAACGCTATGAACACGGAAGGCTGCCCAACGTCGAGCAGCTCCTCGTGCGTCACGACGAACTGCGGCTCGCAGCCGAGAGTCTGGACCTCGTGTTGATGTCCATGGCGTATCACGATACCTATTGGTACGACCCCAAGGTCGACTGGGGACCCGTCGACCAATCCGCACTCTTGAAACAGTTCTACACGGCGCTCAAGCCGGGCGGTGTCGTCGGAGTCATCGATCACATAGCCGCACCGGACGTGGATCCGCGCACCTCGGCCATGGGGCTGCACCGGATCGATCCGGCGATCGTGAAATGCGATTTCGAGCGCGCGGGGTTCGTGCTCGAAAGCGAAAGCGGCGTGCTACGCAACCCGAACGACGATCATTCGCGGAACGTCTTCGATCCGGCGATTCACGGCCACACGGATCGGTTCGTCATGCGTTTCCGCCGCCCGGCCGGCTAGACGAGAGGACCTCCAATGCGTCCGTTGCACACGCTGCTCGGTGTCCTGGCTTTCGCCGCGGCGTGCGATCGCGTGCCGCCAGCCGAAACGGCGAAACTCGTGCCGGCGATCCCGAACCAAGCCCGACTCGAGACCACGCGCTTGAACGAGTGGCTCGACGCGCGCTACGAAGAAGATCTCGCGTTCAGCCCCATCGAGAAAACGCGGCTCGGCCGCAAGGACGACCTCGACAAGATCGACGATCTTTCGGAAGCCGGCGGGCAGGCACGCCTTGAATGGCGGCGCGGCACCGTCCGCGATCTCGAGCGCGACTTCGATCGCGGCAACCTGACGCGCGAAGGGCAAACCTCGTACGACCTGTGGCGCTACGCCCTGGAGCGGGCCGAAGCCTCGGAGCCGTTTCGGCGGCGCTTCTACGTCTTCCATCAGATGTCGGGTCCGCACACGGGACTGCCGCAGGCGCTGATCAACTTCCACCGCGTCAACGACGAAGCCGACATGGTCGCGTACATCACGCGCGTCGGCGAAGTCGGGCGAGCCCTCGGCCAGGCGCTCGACCGCGCGCAGCTCGCGGCCGGCGAAGGCGTGCACGCGCCGCGATTCGCCTACGACGCCGTAGTCCAGCAAGCGCGCGCGCTGATCACCGGGGCGCCGTTCGGCGGCACGGGTCAGTCGCCGATCTACGCGGACGCGAATTCGAAGATCGCGGCGCTCGTCATGAACGGCAAGATCGACACCAAACGCGGCGGCGAGCTCCGTGCGGCCACGTCCGCCGCCTTGACCGAACGCTTCAAGCCCGCGTACGAGACGTTGATCGCCTGGGCCGAGAAGGACCGCGCCAACAGCGACGAGATCGCGACCGGCGTCGGGAAGCTGCCGGACGGCGTCGCGTTCTACACCGAACGGCTGGCCGCGAGTACGACGACGGCGATGACGGCCGACGAAATCCACGCCCTCGGCCTCGCCGAAGTGGAGCGCATCCACGCGGAGATGGAAACGATCAAGCGACAGGTAGGCTTCGACGGCACGCTGCAGCAGTTCTTCGCTTCCGTGCGCAAGGATCCGAAGTTCCTGTTCCCGAACACCGACGAAGGCCGCGAAGGTTATCTGCAGACGTCGCGCGACTTCTACGCCGACATCGAAGCGAAGCTACCCGAGTACTTCGGCTTGCGGCCGAAGGCCAAGCTCGTGGTCAAGAGAGTCGAGGCGTTCCGCGAGCAGCCCGGCGCGGCACAGCACTACCAGCAAGGCACGCCCGACGGCACGCGGCCCGGAACGTACTACGTGCACCTGATCGACATGAATTCCATGCCCAAGTTCGACATGGAGAGCGTGGCGTATCACGAAGGGATCCCCGGCCATCACATGCAGGTGGCGCTCGCGCAGGAGCTCACGGGGCTACCGAAGTTCCGCACGCAGTCTTTTCACACCGCGTACGTAGAGGGGTGGGGTCTCTACGCCGAGCAACTCGCGAAGGAGATGGGCGCGTACAAGGACCCCTACTCCGACTTCGGGCGGCTCGGCGCCGAGATCTGGCGCGCGATTCGGCTCGTCGTCGACACGGGCTTGCACTCGAGGGGCTGGACCGAGCAGCAGGCCGTCGACTACTTCCTCGCGAACGGGCCCACGTCGGAAGGCCAGGTCCGCGCCGAGATCCGCCGCTACATCGTGATGCCGGGCCAGGCCACGGCGTACAAGATCGGCATGCTGAAGATCCTCGAGCTGCGCGGGCGCGCGCAAAAGGCGCTTGGGAGTAGCTTCGACATCCGCGCGTTCCACGACACCGTGCTCGGCGGCGGCTCGTTGCCGCTGTCGATCCTCGAGCGCCGCGTCGACGACTGGATCGCGTCGCAATCCGCGAAGTGAGAACCCTTCAGGGCGGCCCGAAACTCTGCTTGCGGTAGTTGCGTGGAACGTCGAACAGCCCCGCCGGGGGCTTGTCGTGGTTGAACGTGTCGAGCTCGAGATTCAGGATGATTCTCTCGTCCTTGAAGCAGCGTGACACGAGCGGATAACCGTCTTTCGCGTTGTCCCACTCGAACATGCGCATCTGGCCGCCGCGCTCATCCCTCGCGAGAATCGACGAGTTGCCGAGCGCGTGCGCGAACCCGACCGCCGCGGCGTGCTCTTTCTCGCTCAGCGTGAAGTCCGATGACGGCGTTCCGCAATAAGCGGCCCGCTTGACGTTGCCTTGCACGATGTTGACCCACGTGCACTTGTAGCTGCCGCGCGTCTCCGTGTCCGTGGTCCAGACGTATTCGTCCGGAATGCTCTTCTGCGCCGCCATGCCGCGCATGTTCTGCATCATCTGCTCGGCCATCTTGCGCTGCTCGGGCGGCATGCGGTCGAGCTGCGCCTTCATCTGCGCATCCATCGCGTTGCCAAGGCCGCCCTGAAGATCGACGTAGGTCTTGTTGCCGTCGTCGACGATCGTCAGCAGATCGTCCTTCGCCTGGAAGATCATGCGGTAGTGGCGCGTGACGCTCGACATCATCATGGCCACGCGGTCGTCCGTGTACGACATCGCAGCCGTCGCGGGGACGTCCTTGCCGCCCTCGTCGACGGTTCCTTTGAAGTAGGTAGTGAGTGCTGCGTTCGCGCTCGGAGCTGCGAGTGCGACGAGAAGGACGGGTGAGAATCGCAACATGGTGAACACCTCGGGCGTTAGCCCCATGCATTGTTCCAATCCCCACGCGGAGTGTAGCGATTCTCCCGAGGTCGAGCCAAGACCGCGCTATTTCGCGAGCGCGTCGAACGGTGCGCGTGCATGCACCACGCGGCCGCCGACCATCGTGAGCAGGGGCTTCATCTGCTTGAGATCTTCGTCGCCGATCGTGAGATACGGCTTGTCGAGCACGACGAGATCGGCCAGCTTGCCGGCTTCGATCGAGCCCATGTCGTTCTCCTCGAAGTTGAACCAGGCGTTCGCCACCGTGTAGAGCCGCAGCGCATCCTTGCGCCCGATCTGCTGGCCGGGAATGATCACTTCGCCGCCCGCGTCCTTGCCGGTCACCATGTAATAGATGCACAGCCACGGATTCAGCGGGCCGACCACACCGCCATCGGTGCCGGCGCCCATTCTGATGCCGCTTTCGAGCAACGTGCGAAACGGCGGCCCCGCCTTCCAGGCGGAGTACTGGTTGCGAATGTAGTCGTGATCCTGAACCCGGACCCCGACGCCGATCTGCTTCAGCCGTGCGATCTGCGCCGGCGTGATCTCGAACACGTGCTCCAACGTCCAGCGCAGCTTGCTCACGGGAGTCTTTGCGGCCACCTGTTCCATGATCTTGAGGTAGCGCTCGATCTCCTCTTCGCGAATCGTGTGTTGCGACAGCGCCCAGCCCGCATCGGCGATGCGTTGGTAGACGTCGAGCACCTCCTGATCCGTGGCACCGCCGGCGATGACTTGCTCGCCGAAGCGGACGACCTTGTACATGTCGTCGCCAAGCCCTTGGGTAGCGTTCGCGATGCGCGCCGTAGCCGAGCGGATGTTGCTCTGATCGCGCGTGTCGCGGTGGTCGTATTGAAAACGCAGGCGCAAGGGCCACTTGCCGGCGCGCCAGAAGTAATCCGCTATCGCCATGTTCGGCCGGTCGGCCGTGGTCAGGTGCGCGCCGAGCCAATCGCAGCACGCGTGGTCCACGACGGTCGTGAGACCGAGCGAAACCGCATAGTTCATGTAATCCGGGAAGCGGCGCTTCATTCGCTCTGCGTTCGTGGACCTGAGAACGAACGTGAGCCCGTCGCCGTCCGGCTTCACGTCACCGGCTTCGGACGTGGGGATTCCGGCGGCTTCGAGCGCGCGCCGACCGGCGTCGTTCACGACGCCGCGCGTCGAGTAGCCGACCTGGATGTATACGGGATGGTCGGGCACCGCGGCGCTCAGCTCCTGGCGCGTCGGCAACCGGCGCTCGGCGAACTGGATCGGCGTGAACCCGCCGATCGCGGTGACCCACTCGCCGGGCTCGGCCTTCTTGGCGGCGGTGGCGAGCGCGGCCTGCAGCTCGGCGATCGACTTGGCGGATTCGAGACCTTCGACGAACGGTCCGGGCGCCTGTGCCGTGCGCACGAAATGCGTGTGGTTGTCGATCAGGCCCGGGATCACGGTGCGGCCGCCGAGGTCGACGATCTGGACGCACGGCTCCTTGCGATTAACCGGTTCACCGACGGTGAGAATTCGTTTGCCGCGGATGCGGACGGTGCTCACCGTGCGGTCCGCGGCGTCCACGGTCAGGATCGTGCCGTTGGTGAGCACGAAGTCGCGGCCACCCGGGCACGACTCCGCCGCGCGCGCGCCACTGGACAACGCTGCGCCGACGAGTACCAAGCACACGGCGAGTTTGCAGTGCGAGATCTGGCTGCGCCAAACAGAAAGTGATTCCCCGAACGCTTTCATTCTTGTCGTTCCCTTGGTTGGTTGACCTTCGCCGAAGGCGGGGACACTCTATCCCCTCGACCGCAGCACACCAAGGCGTCAACACCATGGCCCTCGCGGTCACAGCAGCACCGCAAAGCCCGCGCCGATCCTGGCGCACGCGCTGCAGTAGGCGCACACCGATCGATACGCCGTTCCGCTGCTACGAACGCGCCTCGAGTGTCAGCAGGAACGCCTTCGTTCCGAGCCCGCCTGCAAACCCCACGAGCTTCCCCGTCGAGCCCACGACGCGGTGACACGGCGCCACGATCGAGAGCGGATTGCGACCATTCGCCGCGCCCACCGCGCGCACCGCCGCGGGCTTGCCGATCTGCCGAGCAATGTCGCCGTAGGACCGCGTTTCGCCATACGGAATCGTGAGCAGCGCCGCCCAGACGCTGCGCTGGAATTGCGTGCCGGTGAAGTCGAGCGGCAGCGAAAACTCCTTACGCGTGCCGGCGAAGTACTCGCCGAGCTGGAGCTCAGCCGCAGCGAGCACCGGGTGCTCGGGGGATTCGACCAGGACGCCGAAGCGAACACGCCGCGGATTGTCGTCAGGCCAGAGAATTGCGGCCAAACCGAGATCGCTTGCGACGAGCTTCAGGGCTCCGACCGGGGACTCGACCGTTTTGGTCGATAGCGCTTCATGATGGCCTCCACGTCCTTCGAGGCGAGGCAGGTTAGCGCAATCCCAACGGCATACTCGCCATTTTCGGCCACCGACATTCGATGTCCCAAAACGGCTAGTACACGCGACCGCGCGCTCCTATATTGAGCGCATGACGCCGGATGCAACCGTACTCTACAAAGCGCTAGTCGCCCGCGACTCGCGGTTCGACGGCACGTTCTTCGTCGGCGTGACGTCCACCGGAATCTACTGCCGCCCCATCTGCCCGGCCAAGACACCGAAGATCGGTAACTGCCGGTTCTTCGCGAGCGCACAGGAAGCCGAGCAAGAGCGATTCCGGCCTTGCCTTCGCTGCCGGCCCGAGCTCGCACCGGGCAACGCGCCTATCGACGACGCGCAGCGCATCGCGCAGCTCATCGTGCAACGGCTCGAGGACGGCAGCTTCGGCGACGACGCGAACCTCGACACGATTGCCGCGCGATTCAAGCTGAGCACGCGCCAGATCCGCCGCATCGTGCAAAACGAGCTCGGCGTGCCGCCCATCCAGCTGATCCTGACTCGGCGCCTGCTGCTCGCGAAACAGTTGCTTACGGAGACGAACCTTGCCGTAACGGAAATCGCATTCGCGAGCGGCTTCGCGAGCCTGCGCCGCTTCAACGACGCGTTCCGCTCGCGCTACCGACTCGCACCGAGGGATCTGCGTAAGCAAGCGAGTGCGGACGGTAGGCCGATCGACGACTCGACCACGCTGTCGCTGCTGCTGTCGTATCGGCCCCCTTACGACTGGGAGGGCGTGCTCGCGTTTCTCGCGGCGCGCGCGCTGACCGGGATCGAATGGGTGACGAGCGACTTCTACGCGCGAACGGTGGCGCTCAGGAGTAGCAAGGGCTGGATTCGAATCACGCGCGGCGCGAAGAAGCACACGCTGGCGATGGAGTTCACGCACAGCCTGACGCCTGCGCTCCCCGCCGTGTTGCGCCGGGTGCGCGATCTCTTCGATCTCGATGCTCGTCCCGATCTCATCGCCAAGCAGCTCGGCAAGGACGCGCGCCTCGCGCCGCTCGTCAAGCGAATGCCAGGTATCCGCGTACCCGGGGCGTTCCACGGCTTCGAGATGGGCGTGCGCGCGATCATCGGCCAACAGGTGACGGTCAAGGCGGCGACCACGCTGGCGCGACGTTTCGTCGCCACCTTCGGCGAAGACTACGCAACGCCCTTCCCGGAGCTCAGCCGACTCACACCGACCCCGGAACGAATCGCCGAGGCGAGCGTCGACGACATCGCAACGCTCGGCATCGTCGGGGCGCGCGCCAGGAGCATCGTCGGACTGGCGAAAGCGCACGTCTCGGGTGAGATCTCGCTCGAGCACCGCGTCGACCACAAACCGATCGACGCCATTGCGCGCCTCGCCGAGCTGCCGGGCATCGGCCCGTGGACGGCGCACTACATCGCGATGCGCGCGTTGCGCTGGCCGGATGCGTTCCCGAAGGAAGACATCGCGGTGCGCAACAACCTGGGCGGTGTCTCGTCGAAACGAGCCGAGGAGATGTCGCAACTGTGGCGACCGTGGCGCAGCTACGCGGTGCTGCACATATGGCGGGACTCGCCGCTCAAGAAGCCTGGTGTACCGGTTGCCGTAGCCGCGCCGGCGCCGAGGGCGTCAGCGCCGCACCGAGACTCCGTAGACTTCGACCTGCGCAACGTCGGACCAGCCGCCCGCGCCGTGCCCGCTGCCGGGCATTAGGTCCACGAAACCGACTTCGTCCACCCGACTCAGATCGGGCCGCTCGAGCCAGGTGCCTTTCGTAACGGCTTTCTCCGGGTCGAGCTTGAGCCATCGCATGCCCGTGAACGCGATCTCGTGCTCGAGCCAGCCGACGGTCGAGCCGCTGGTTTGCTCACCGACGAGCCAGGTGCCGTCGGCCAGTTTCACGAGGGGACGAATCGCGTGCAGGCCCGATACCTTCGTGTTCCATTTGATCGACGCCAATCCCGTGAGGTCGACATAGCTCTGCTTGTTGCGGAAGGCGACACCGCACGGCGTCGTGCAGAGGCCCGTCCACACATGCAGCGGGTTGCCCTTGTTGCCGGGAATGCCGGTGGCCTGGATATCCTTCGCGCTCGGGCCGATCAGATCGAGCTCGAGCGCAGCGGTGCTCAGGTTCTGCTGCGTGACCGGGACCTGGTCGGTCTCCACGCTACCGTCGGCTTTCTTGCCCAGCTTCCACGGTTCGCTGACGAACAACGGCGGCGGAGGCGTCGCCGGCAGATCACGCGCGGCCGCGCCCGTGGGCGGCGCCGCGGCACCCGGGGTTTGCGCGAAGACGCTGGCGCAGAGCAGGACGCCGGACGCAATCGTGATGGCGATGGTCGAGGTGCGTGCTGACACGAGAGTCTCCTTCGAATCGCGGGAGTCTTGATGGTGACGCGTTCAGCAGAACGGAGCGAGTGGGCGGGCTCAGGTCGAGCCGTCACGGAGAGTACCGCTCCTTGGCACTTTCAGAATATAGCGCACCGGGGGACTTGCGGTAAGGCCCCGGTCATGCGGCAGCATCGCCGGCCGTTACCAGAACCGGCGGAAACAGGAGCACGAAAATGGCTGTTGTCGACGCAGAGAAAAGCATGGAGATGGCCGACCACGCGGTGGTGATCGTCGGAGGCGGTCCGACAGGGCTCATGTTGGCGGGCGAGCTCGCGCTGGCGGAGGTGGACGTCGCCATTGTCGAGCGGCGCGCGAACCAGGATCTCGCCGGCTCGCGCGCCGGCGGCCTGCACTCACGCACGATCGAAGTTCTCGACCAACGCGGAATCGCCGATCGGTTCGTGTCGCAGGGACAGAAATATCCGGTCCTGCGCTTCCACATGATGCCTTTGGAGCTGAGTGACTTTCCCACGCGGCACAATTACGTCCTCGGCCTGCGGCAGAACCACATCGAGCGCATCCTGGCCGAGTGGGTCGGCGAGCTCGAGGTTCCGATTTATCGCGCACGCGACGTGACGGGCTTCGCGCAGGACGATGCCGGGGTCGACGTCGCGCTCTCCGACGGTCCATCGCTGCGGGCGCAGTATCTCGTCGGTTGCGATGGCGGCCGCAGCCTGATTCGCAAGACCGCCGGCATCGAGTTTCCCGGGTGGGACCCGACGGTGAGCTGGCTGATCGCGGAGGTCGAGACCGCCGAGGAGCCGAAGTGGGGGTTTCACCAGGATGCGGTCGGCACCCATGCGATCGGCAAGGGAGATGGCGGGTGGGCCGGCGTGGTGATAACCGAGTCGCAGCTGCGACTCGACAGCGAACCTACGCTGAAGGACATCAGCGCGGCGCTCGTCGCCGTCTACGGGACCGATTACGGGATCCACAGTCCGAGATGGATCTCCCGGTTCACCGACATGACGCGCCAAGCCGCCGCGTACCGCGACCGACGCGTCCTGCTGGCCGGCGACGCCGCGCACGTGCATCCGCCGGTGGGTGGGCAGGGTCTCAACATCGGTGTGCAGGATGCCGTGAATCTGGGATGGAAGCTGGCCCAGGTGGTCAAGCGGACATCGCCAGAACAGCTCCTCGACACCTATCACGCCGAGCGGCACCCGGTCGCTGCCCGCGTGTTGCGCAACACGATGGCGCAGATCGCGCTTCGTAGAACGGACGACCGCACCAAGGCCTTGGGCGACACCGTTTCCGAGTTCCTGCGGATGGACGAACCTCGCAAACGACTCGTCGCGGAGATGTCGGGCTTGGGCGTTCACTACGAACTCGGCCGCGCCGACGACGACAAGGGGTACCCGTTGCTCGGCCACCGCATGCCCGATCTCGACCTGGTCACCGCCGCCGGCCCACTGCGGGTCTTCACCCTGCTACACGATGCCCGGCCTGTGCTGCTGAACCTTGGTGAGCCCGGCAGCTTCGACGTCACCCCGTGGGCAGATCGGGTTCGGCTAGTCGACGCCCAATGCGCCGACCATACGTGGCAGCTTCCGGCGCTTGGGCCGGTCACCGCCTCGACCGCCGTGTTGATACGGCCCGACGGATACGTGGCGTGGGTGGGAGACGCGAGTCAGCTCGAGCTCGTTGACGCGCTAACCACCTGGTTCGGACGGCCTGCCGCGACGTAGCGCGCCGGCTCCGCCGTCTTCAGCGCGCGGCTGCCCCGCGGAACACCAATGTCCGCATCACGACGAAGTTGAACGCGAAGCCCGCGGCCGCGCCGACCACCAGCGGCACGAGCGGTGCCTGACGCAACGCGGGTGAGAGCCAGAGGCAGAGCGCGAACACACCGATGTTCACGAGGAGGCCGCTCGCCTGCACGGCGGCGTAGCGCACGAACTCAGGTCCACGCCGCGGCGAGCGATGCTCCGCGAACGTGACCGCGCGGTTCAATACCCAGGTGATCAAGACCATGCAGCAGACGGATACCGTGCGCGCGGGCGCGATGGACCAGAGGAACGTGCGCGTCAGCAGCATGAACAATCCCGCGTCGACCGCGAGTCCGGCCAAGCCGACCAGCGTGAACGACACGAATTGTCTTGCGAGCGTACGCACCGTCGTTCAGCGTAACGCACGCGACGTGCCCGCGCCCCGAGTGCTATCGTCAGGCGATCGTGCAGGAGTGAACCTATGAGAGTTCTAGGTGTGACCTTCACTCGAGCGCTCCTCGCCGCGGTGTGCCTGATGCCCGGAGTGCTGCCGGCGCAGACGACGACACCGTCGGCTGAGTGGAAGCTGCCGCGCACCGTCGACGGCCAGCCGGATTTCGCGGGCGTGTGGGCCAACAACAACGCGACTCCGCTCGAGCGGCCGAAAGAGCTCGAGGGCCGGGATCGCCTCACGGACGCGGAGGTCGAGGCCATGAAGCGCCGTGCGGCCAAGCTCTTCGACGGCACCGGCGACGCGGCGTTCGGCGACGAGGTGTTCCGAACGGTTTTCGCGAGCCTGAACGGTTCGAGCGCGGGCCCGCACGAAAAAGGCGCGAAGGATTTCGATGCGGAGACCGGCGACTACAGCTCCGTGTGGACGGTAGCGAGAGACTGGGACAACAGAACCTCGTTGGTCACCGATCCTGCCGACGGCAAGATTCCGGCTTTGACTCCGGAGGCGCGCGGAAGAGCGGCTGCGATTGGTGCTGCGCTCGCGCGCCCGGCCACCGGCCCCAAGGACCGAACGTTGTCCGAGCGTTGCATCACGTACGGCCTGCCGCAGCTGCTTGCCGGCTATCAGAGCTACTATCGGGTCACGCAGTCGCGCGACGCCGTCGTCGTCTCGACCGAAATGATTCACGAGGCACGCGTCGTGCCGCTCGACGGCACCCCGCACCTGCCATCGACCTTCCGGCAGTGGCTCGGAGATTCGCGCGGCCACTGGGAAGGCGACACGCTCGTGATCGACACCACGAACTTCAAGCCGAGAAGCTTCCAGAACGCGAGCGAGCGTTTGCACCTCGTCGAGCGATTGACTCGAGTCGGGCCCGACACGCTGCACTACGAGATCACGATCGACGATCCCGAAACCTGGGAAAAGCCCTGGACGCTGATGATCCCGCTCCGGCGCTCGCCCGACGAGGTCTTCGAGTACGCATGCCACGAAGGCAACACCGGCATGATCGGCATCCTCGCCGGCGCGCGCGCAGCGGAGCGCGCGGGCGCCTCGAAGGCGAAGTAGCACATCGGCGAACCGGCTTTTTCGGCCTGATCGCTAGGGGAGCCCCAGGAGGCGCGCCGGATTCTTGCGCGACATGACGTCGATGTCGGCGGCCGAGATGCCCTGCGCCATGAGGCCTTTGTACAGCGCGAGCAGACCGTCCGTGTGCAGCGGGTTCGCCGGCTGCCCGAGGTCGCTCGAGATCACGAACGACGCCGCGCCGATCGTTCTGATCGCGTCCGCTTCCTTTCGCAGCTGCTCGTCGGTGAGCGGCCCGTGCACGAGCTCGAGCAGCGCGCCAAGCTTCGCGGCTTCGCGCATCTGATCGAGTGTCATCGATCCGCCGGGGCTCGCCATCGCGTGCGTGACCATCACGTGCTTGACGCCTTGCCGTTTCGCCTCGGCGATGATCAGCAGCGATTCCTGCGGGGCCGAGTGCCCCGTCTCGAGCACGAGGTCGTGCTTCACCACGAGCGCGATGACGGCGAGCACCTCGGGCAGGATCTTGCCGTCGCGTGTTACCGCCGCGAACGGACGTTTGTCGCCGGTCAACTTCACCTGCGATTCCGAGTCGAACGTGGGCAGCCAGACCACCTTGCCGTAACCGCCCTCGACCTTCGTCATCCATTCGACGGCCGCGGGATTCACGCCGCCGACCGTGAGATCGAGCGAGATTCCGCCGAACACTTCGATGCCGGGCACGGCCTTGCGCACGACGTAGGCCAGCGAGGCCGTGGGCTCGTAGTGGTTCTTGATGACGATCGCCCGCATGCCGGCGGCTTTGGCCGCTCTCGCGAGATCGAGCACGTCGATCTTGCGTGGCGTGCCGTCGGGAGCCGCGTGCGCGTGCATGTCGATGGCACCCTCGAGCGTCTGCGCGCGACCGACCGCGAGCGGTGCGACGAGGGCGACCGCGAGCACGAGGGACACGATGCAGCGCATGACGTCACTCCCCCTTCGATACGGAACCGAGCCAGGTCTTCGTGCTCTTCGGACGGCCATCCTCGATGAAGCCGAAGACGAGGCTGTGCCAAAGCACGCGGCGAACGTAAGCGCGCGTCTCGTTGTACGGAATGTTCTCGGTCCAGACGTCGCTGTCCACCGCGTGCTCGGGCAACCAACGTTCCGCCGCACTTTCGCCGGCATTGTAGGCCGCAAGCGCCACGGGCAGCTGACCCGAATACTTTTCGATCAACATCGCCAGGCGCGCGGCACCGAGACGGATGCTGGTCTCCGGATCGTAGAGATCGGCGCGGCTCGGGCGCGGCAACTGCCAGCGGCTCGCGGTGAGCTCCGCGGTCGAATAGCCGAGCTGGGCGAGGCCGACGGCGCCGGCCAGCGAGGTGGCGTCGGGTCGGAACAGGCTCTCCTGACGCAGCACGCCATAGAGCAACGGCTCGTCGATCCGGGTGAGCCCGACGGCCGCCGTCACCTCCTTGCGAAAGGGGCGCGGATACAGCAACGCGTAGTCCTTGAACACGCCCTGGCTCGTGGCCGTCGCGACGGCAATGTCGTGCAAACCCCAGCGAGCGGCGAGATGCAGGGACTGAGGTTTCAGGGTGCTTTGCAGCGCGGCGTAGCCCGCATGCCACTCGAGCGTCGCGAGCGGACGCAGCCCGCACAGCAGCAGCTCGTGTGCGCGCACGAACGGCACTTCGCGCGCGATTCGCTCGATCGCTTCGTCATCGGCGGGCAGCCGCTCGACATGGAGCTCGACGCGCTTGCCGAGTCGGGCGGCAGCCATGGCCGCGTAGTAGTTGTCGTCCTGCGCGAGCGAGCCGTAGCGCTCGTGCGCCACCGCCTCGTCGCCGGTGGCTTCGGCTGCCCGGCCTGTCCAATAACGCCAAGCCGCTTCGTTCTGCCTTGCCGCCGACATCGCGGCGACGCCGCTGCGCGCAGCGTTCCAGTCCTGTTTCCAGAGCGCCGCACGCACGAGCCATTCGAGCGCGTCGTCGTCGAGATCGGCCGACGCCACATCCGCGAAAATGCTAAGCGCCTCCGGGTCTCGGTCCCAGGCCAGCCCGAGCGCAAGCGCGCGCGCGGCCTTGCTCGCCGCGTCGGCACTCGTGAGACGCGTGCGGCGCAGCGCATCGATCCGCGTCAACGCTTCGCGCGGCGCGTTGCGCGCCAGGCGCGCGAAGGCGTCGAGCAACTGCTTCGGCTCCACGCCGACCGTGGGATCGGCGAGCAACGCATCGATCGACTCCCGCGGCTTCTCGATGAGATCGGCCCACCGGAGGAGCGGCGCGGCCTGCGCGCGGGGCAGGCGCTGCGCGACGACACGCGCGAAGGGCGCCTGACCGTTCGCGAGCAAACGACGCGCGCGCTCGGCGACGAGCGCATCGTCGATGCCGCCCCGCTCACGCAACCACTGAAAGACCGGCTCGCACTCCGGCGGCAACCTGTACGGCGCGAGCCAGCGTTCCGTGATCGCCGCCTCGAGCCCGGACGTCTGTTGAAGCGCGATCCTCGCGTTCAGCTGCGCGCACGCCAGCGTCTCGCCGGCACTCGCGGCATCGTAGTGGTCGAGCAGCTGCGCCCACTCGGCGCGGCGCGCGAGACTCTCGAGCCACGCGCGGCGCAACGGCCCCGTTACGGGCTCGCGGCCGTGTGCGTTCAGAAACTCCTCGGTGAGACGATCGGCCTCGCTGGCGCCGGCGCTCGCGCGCTGGAGCGCGTACGCGAGCCGGGCGGCGTGCACATACGGGTAGAGCACGTAGCTCTCGAGCGCAGAGCTGTCGCTCTCCGGAGTCCCGAGACCGAGCTGCGCCGCCGCGTAGGCTTCGAAGAACTCGGCCCTGACCGTTTGCGCCGCGTCCCCCGCAGCCGGCTGCGCGATTGCGCGCGACGCAAGCAGCAGCGCGAGCCAGACGGCCCGTCGCTTCCATTGCATCCTGGCGTTCCATGCCCCAGACCACGTCATGCGAGCGATCTTATCAGCCGCGGGCGGTTGCCCGTGTAAGCCGTCCAACGAATGGCCGTCTGCGGCATACTTCCGCCGTGAACCATCGCCGCTCGATTGCTTGAGCGTCCGCGCGCGCAAGCCCCGCCCTTCCTATCGCTGGGAACGCTTCGACGACGACGCGTTGCTGCGCCTGCGCTTCCGCGACCTCGGCCTCAAGATCGCGGATAGCCCGGTGGGCGCCGATGCGCAGCGGCTCTTCGTTGAGCTCGACCAGCGTGGCATCCGCTTCAAACCACACGTGTGGTTTTCGACCGAGTGGTTTTCTCCGGACGGCGTGCCCGGCATCGCCGTGCCGTTCTTTCTCGGGCATCCGCGCCTCGTGCGTCTCGAGCGTCGCATGATGGGCGAAGCCGAAGGCGGCAATCGGCGGTGGCGATTGCGCCTCTTGCGGCACGAGCTCGGTCACGCCGTCGACACGGCGTTCGGGCTACGCCGCCGCAACGACTGGCGACAGGTCTTCGGCACCGCGTCGGCACTGTACTCGCGGGACTACACGGCTCGGCCGCGCAGCCGAAACCACGTGCTCCATCTCGAGCACTGGTATGCGCAGAGCCACCCGACGGAGGACTTTGCCGAGACGTTCGCAGTATGGCTGCGGCCGAAGGCTCGTTGGCGCTCCGAATACACCGGTTGGCCGGCGCTGGCCAAGCTCGAGTTCGTCGACCAGCTCATGACCGAGCTCGCCGGGCGCGTGCCGGCGAAACGCGATCGCTCGCTGATCGAGCCGTTGACGGACAACAATCGAACGTTGGGCGAGCACTATCGGCGTCGCGTTTACTTGAGCGAAAGCGGGGCGGAGCGCTACGACTCGCGGCTCACGCGCGCGTTTCCGAGAACGGCGGCCTCGGCCTCGGCGTTGGCCGACAATTCGGCCGAGCGCCTGCTGACCGATCTCAAGCCCCTGCTGATACGCGCACTGCTGCGCAGCTCGCGAGCTCATCCCTATGTGGTGTTCCAGGTGCTGCGCGCCGTGCGACGACGCGCGCGTCAGCTCGACCTGAAGTTGGGCGGCCCAAAGCGCGAGGCCATACAGAAAGTGACACGACTGCACGAACGAATACTGGCGGACGTCCTGCGCCGCAATGAGGAAACGTATTTCTTATGAAGAAGAAGTATCGGATCCTGTTGATGGTCCACAAGACACTCGTGCCGCCGGAGGACATCAGCGGCATGAGCGAGTCGCAGATCGACGACTTTCGAACCGAGTACGACGTCTTGCACACGCTGCGTCGTCCGGGGCACGAAGTTCGTGTCGTCGGGATCGGCGATCACCTGACGGAACTACGCGAGACCATCGACGAGTGGAAGCCGCATGTCGTCTTCAATCTGCTCGACGAGTTCTCCGGCATCATTTCCTACGACCACTACGTGGTCGCCTACCTGGAGCTCGTACGGCAACGCTACACGGGCTGCAATCCGCGCGGCATGATGCTGTCGCGAGACAAGGTGCTGACGAAACGCGTGCTCGCAACCCATCGCGTCGCGACTCCCGCGTTTCGAGTCTTCCCCTTCGGCCGTCGCTTTCGCGATCCGAGCCGGTTGGCCTTCCCGCTCTTCGTGAAATCGGCCACGGAGGACGCGTCGCTCGGCATCGCGCAGGCGTCGCTGGTCGAGGACATGAAGGGGCTACGCGAGCGCGTGCAGTACATCCATGAGCACGTGCAGAGCGACGCGCTGGTCGAGGAATACGTCGACGGCCGCGAGATCTACGTCGGCGTGCTCGGCAACTCGCGGCTCATGACGCTGCCGCCGTGGGAAATGGACTTCGGCACGCTGTCACACGCCCAGACGCGCATCGCCACGCGCAAGGTGAAATGGGACCGCAACTACCAGACGAAACACGGCATCAGGACCGGCAAGGCGCAGGACTTGAGCGACGAGCAGCGTGAACAGCTCAGCCGTCTCGCGAAGCGAACCTACCGTGCGCTCTACATGAGCGGCTTCGCACGCATGGATTTCCGCATGCGCAGTGACGGCAGCATCTTCCTGCTCGAGGCCAACGCGAACCCGAACTTGAGCAAGGGCGAGGACCTTGCCGACTCGGCAAAAGCCGTGGGCTTGAGCTACACGGCACTCGTCAATCGCGTCGTGCAGCTCGGGCTCGCGTACATGCCGGAATGGCGAATGTTCGAGCCGTAGCACGCCCCGGCGCGTGAGGCCGTCCGGGCCATCGAGCGCGGAACGATGCGAGTTGTCTCGCGCCGGAGTATCGTCATCGCGACGACGGGAGGGAGAAGACATGGCCATTCGACCTAGCGCGCATCTTTTCGCCGCTGGAGCGGCGCTCGTTGCCGCAGCCGGCATCGCGTCGGCGCAGCCGCCGCAAGCGGGAGCGGCGCCGCCTGCCCTGCCGCCGCTGTTCTTCAAGGAAGCGTGGCAGCAGAAGACTTTCCCGCCGAACGCGGCGGCGGACCTCGTGCTCGAAGGCGGCGTGACACCTGCGGCCGTCACGAACGCCACCCTCGAGCTCAAGATCTACGATCCGAACGCCGCGAGCGTCGCCGCGTACCACGACAAGCCGCCGACGCGCAGCCGGGCCGGCGACTGGGGCGGCCCGTCGTGCATTCAGCTCGCGGGCTACAACCAAAACCCGCCGCCCGCGCAGAAGGTTGCCGCGGGCCAGCCGACCGACGGGCCGAATCTGTGGACGGGCGTGTGCCAGACACCGGTAGCCGCGACGTTGCGGCACCGAACGAGCTACGCCGATCTCACGGGGCTGGCACGGATTCGGTGGGTCACGCGCGTGTCGGGATTCCACGTCGTGCGGCCGGTCGTGAAGCTCGCGGACGGAAACTGGTTCGTCGGCGACTACGGCGAGGGTGCGCCATCGGCGAACTCCACGTTGTTCCTCGAATCGGAGTTCGCGGTGGCGTCGGTGCGCTGGCTGCCGCTCGACATGGCGCGCGTCGTCACCGTCGGTCAGAGCTTCGCCCATCCGGATCTCTCGAAAGTCGACGAGATCGGGTTCGCGGATCTCACGCCCGGCAGCGGGCACGGCTGGGGCGGCTTCGTGAACGTCGGCAAGATCGAGGTTTACGGCCGGCCCGTGGCGCGCTGAGGTCGAACCCGTGTTCATCGTCGAGCTGATCTACAAGGCCGACCTCGCGGCGATCGACGGCGCGATGCGCACGCACATGGCGTACCTCAAGAAACACTACGCGGCCGGAACGTTCGTCGTCTCCGGCCGGAAGATTCCACGCGACGGCGGCATCATCCTGGCCGTCGGCAAGACGCGCGAGGAAATCGAGGCCATCGCGAAGGAAGACCCGTTCTGCAAGCTCGGTCTCGCAGACTGTCGAATCATCGAGTTTCGCGTGAGCCAACGTGCGGACGACCTCGAGACTCGAATCTCGAAGGAGTGAGTCAGCAATGAAGACGGAGAAAGAGATGACCCGACGACTCATGATCGGCGGCGCTTTGGCCTCGTGGTGTTTCGCTTCGAGCGTGCTGGCACAAAGCAGCGCCCCGACGCGCGTCGCCCCACCCGCACGCCCACCCGTATTCTTCAGCGAGGGCTGGAAAGCACTGCCGAGCCCGGCCGACGATCACGGCGCCTGGCCGGCGTCTCAAGGCGGAGTCGCAAGCGCGAACCTCACGCTCACGCTGCACGGTCCGTCGGGGAAGGACATACAGCTGGTCGCCGTGCGCGGGTCGGCCGACCTCTATCCGCTGAATCTCTGGACGGGAACGACGACGTCGCCGAGCGCCGCGACGCTGCGCGACCGTAGCCGTTTCGTCGATCTGTCGAATCCGTTCGCGAAGATCCGCTGGGTCGTGCGGACTTCGGGGTTCCACCAGATTCGGCCGGTGCTGAAGCTCGCCGACGGTACCTGGCTCGTCGGCGACCACACGACGGGACCTGCTGCGGACTTCAACGAGAGCGACGTCTCGCTTGCGGACGTACGCTGGCTGAAGCTCGACATCGATCGCGTCGTTCCGGTCGGCACCTGGATCGAGCATCCGAATCTCACGAAGGTCGACGAGGTCGGCTTCGCCGACCTGATGCCCGGCAGCGGCCACGGCCCCGGCGGGTACGTGAACGTAGGCCGCATCGAAGTGTACGGCGACGCCGTCAAACGGTAGCCCCCATGAAGTACTTGCCTCTGGTATGGGCGGGCATCTGGCGCAAACGCAGCCGCGCGGTGCTGATGCTGCTGCAGATTGCGAGCGCCTTCGCTCTGTTCGGGCTGCTCGAAGGGTTCAACTCCGGAATCAAACAGGCCATTGCGGCAGCCCGCGGCGACCGGCTCTATGTCGGCAGCAACGTGTCGCTCGGCGTTCCGTTGCCGATCAGCTTGCTCGGACGCATCAGCGCCACGCCCGGCGTCATGGCACTGACCGCGCGATCGGGACTGCCGGCCATCTACCAACTCCCCACACAGCAAGTAGGGATCGTCGGCGCCGACGCCAAAGCGTGGTTCGTTGTCTACGACGAGTTCAAGGCATCGCAGGAGGCGATCGACGCGCTCGACAAAACGAGGACCGGTGTGATCGTCGGTACCGTCACCATGCAAAAGTACCAGTGGAAGGTCGGCGATCGCGTCACCTTTCAATCGCCGGTGCCGAAGACGGACGGTTCGCGCGACTGGGCTTTCGACATCGTCGGCACCTTCGACAGACCGGACGACCCCGCCAGTGCGACCCAGTTGATCTGCAACTTCGGTTACCTCAACGAATCGCGCCTCACGGAACGCGACACGACACAGATCTTCGTCCTCCGAATCGACAGCCCAGCGAATGCCAACACGGTTGTCGCCGCCGTCGATAGCGCGTCCGCGAACTCCGATCACGAGACGCGCACGCAGTCCGAGGGGGATCTCTTCGCGTCCCAAGTCCAACAGATCGGGGATCTGGACTACATCGCTCGCTCCATCATCGCAGCGGTGTTCTTCGCGCTGCTATTCGCGACCGGCGCGCTGATGATGCAGTCGACTCGCGAGCGCATGCCCGAGCTGGCAGTGCTAAAGACCGTGGGCTTCTCCGATCGGCTGGTCGTGGGGCTCATCATCAGCGAGGCGGTCACGTTCTGCGTGTTCTCCGCGGGAGTCGGCCTTGCGCTCGCGTCGTTCTTGTTGCCACTCGCAAGGCAGCTGGTAGGAAGGGTGCCGATGCCGAACGCCGTGTTGGTGGTCGGCGTCGTCTTCGCGGTCCTGCTCGGCCTCATCGGCGCCGCCGTGCCCGCGTGGCGCGGCATGAAGCTCGAAGTCGCCGATGCGCTCGCGGTTCGCTAGGAGAATTCCATGAGCTTCCTGAGACAGACGTTCGCGCTCACGGCCACGGGACTACGCAGCATCGGCCAGCGGCGCGGCTCATCGCTCGTCACGATCGTGGGCGTGACGACCGTCGTCGCCGTCCTCGTGTCGCTGCTCGCCATGAGCGAAGGCGCGTCGATTTTTACCGGCGACAACGTGCGCCGCGACGAAGTGGCCGTGCTCGGGCGGGGCGCGGCTTCGGCGCCGCAAAGCGTGCTGAGTCGCGAAACTTTGCCGACTGTGGGCAACGCACCGTTCGTCAAGCACGCGCCCGACGGCTCGCCGTATACCACGGCCTCGAGCATGGTGAACGTGGACGCCATCAAGAAGGACGGCTCGAGAGGCCGGATCTTTCTGGTTGGCTGGACGCCCGGCGTGGCGCTCGTTCAACCGGAGGTTCGGATCGTCGAAGGGCGCAACTACCAGCCGGCCGTGCACGAGCTCGTCGTGTCCGACCCGATCCGCAAGATGTATCGCGGGATGAACATCGGCGATCACGTGACCTTGCGCAACACGGAGTGGACCGTCGTCGGCGTGTTCGCGGGCAACGACTCCATCGGCGACAGCGTGCTGCGTGCGGATGCCGACACCGTCATGTCGACGTTCGGCCGCACGACGTATCAACAGGTGCTCGCAATCCTGGAGTCGGCAACCGACATGCCGGCATTCAAGCAAGCCCTCGAGGAGAATCCCGCCATCACCGTCGACGTGAAAACCGTTGCCGAGACCTTCAAGGCGGGGTTCGGCCAGCTGAACCAGCTGATCGACTTTCTCGCGTACTTCGTCGGTGTCGTGATGGCCAGCGGCGCAGTGTTCGGCGCATTGAACAGTTTGTACGCGTCGGTCGATTCCCGGCGTCGAGAGCTCGCGACCCTGCGCGCGATCGGCTTCAACGGCCTGCCGATCGTCGTGTCGGTGCTGATCGAAGGCATGGTGCTCGCGTTGCCCGGCGCGCTCGTCGGCTCCGCGATCGCGTGGGCGCTCTTCAACGGCAACGTCGTGAGCCCGGCCGGTCTCATCTTCAAGCTGACCGTGACGCCGCACGTCGTATGGATCGCCATCGTGTGGGCGCTCGTGATCGGGCTCATCGGCGCTTCGCTGCCGGCGCTGCGCGCCGTGCGCGTGTCCGTGGCTACGGCACTGCGGGGTACTTAGCGATCAGCTCCGCTGCGCGCGTGGGTCACTCGAGCGACGCCGGAGCGGAACTGAATTTCTTGTTGCAGCTCTCGAACGAAATCTTGTCGGTCCACACCATCGACGACATCCGGTGCTCGAGAAGTGGTTTCAGTTTGCTGTACTGGCGAGCGTCCCCGGTGATGCATGCAAACCTTGCGAATGTGTTCAAGAGCGCATCGCTCGCCGGATAGTGATCGACCAAGTTGAGGAAACCCTCTTTCATCACGTGCCAATTCGCCGACGCATCGCTGAAAATGTTGATGTCGTCGCGCTCGAGCGAAGCGTATATCGAATAGAGAACTGCGTACTTCTCCGTATCCATCGCACCATCCTGCTGGGACGAGTCAACGATGAATTGATTCACCTTCTCGTAGGACCCACGCCAGCGCGGCATCAGGATGCGTAGCATCCCTCTGTACAAGGGTCGGTAGCTCGGAAACTTCGCAATCCCTTTGTCGGCAATCTCGCGCAGCGCAGCCAGCTCGAGTGACTTGTCCAAGCCGATGCCGAGCGACAGCTCGTACCACACCGGCGTATCGGCGGCCGCCTTCGACGCGTCGTCCAGGGTAGCGGCCGCCAGCTCCGTTCTGTGTCTGAACAAGACCCAAGCCTGCGGACTGGTCTCGTTTGCGGCGCCATTGCCGCGCGCCGCCCAGGCCCAATTCTCGAATATCAACGTCTCCACCAGATCCGCATAGACGGACTCCGGCACCGCGCGCCGCCAGTCCGCCGTGCGTCCAAGCAGCTGCTGAACGTCGAAGCTGCCGAATCGCGTGAAGTCGCTCAGACCGCCGAAGATACCCGCCAGTGTGGAGTTTCCGTCCGCCAAGTCTCCGAGCGACGCTGCAGCTTCGGTGATCAGAGAATCGAGCGCGGCATACCGGCGCGACGCGAACAGCCGTTGCGCAAGACAGCCAGCCTTGTCTCGCTGCGCCGGCCCATCGGCAGCATCGTCGGTGGAAGCCGGCGTCCGACCGAACTCCGTTGGCGCATGGATGCACTTGAAGCCGTTGCTGGTGAGAAAATCCCGGATGTCAGCTGCCGGCCAGCTTTCCGCCAGGGCTCGTGGCCGGTGCTGCATCGATGCGCGAATCGCGATCCGCTCCACACGCGCTTGCGCCAAATCCGTCTCCTCCATGAGACGCAACACGTTCTGCATGGCATCTTGCGTGGGCGCCTTCGTTCCTTCCACGATCGCACTAGCCCACTGCCGTCGGAGACTCACGAAGCTCGCCACGAGCGTCGCGGTTTCCGCCTGGTCGGTGGGACCTTGACCGCTCTCGGCCTTCAACCGTTCATCCGCTGTCTTCCAGAACGGCACGATGTCCTTCTCGAACTGGCGACCGAGCTCTGCATCGCTGATGGTCCCAGCGGCCGCCTGATTCGCGATCGTCTGCCAGGTACGCAGGTTCTCCGACTCGCCGTTCGAGTACCACGCGTGGTCTCGAAAGTATTGCTCCGATGACGTCAGCTGCGCCCCGAGTCCGACGACGTGCCACACACCAGCAAACGCCAAGGCTGCGGTGACCAGCGTGGCCGCAAACATCTGTCGAACCGGGAGGTTCCTCCGCTCGTCGACACCCAATGGTCTTGCGAGAACCCAGCCGAGCACGAACCCCGAGATCAGACCGCCGACGTGAGCTGCGTTGTCGATTCCCGCCTGCGCCATTCCGCTCAGCAGATTGAAGGCGACGAACGCGAGCGCGCTGAGCCAATACGCGCGCGCGATCTGTACCGGCACCTTGTTGCCGGGACGTGCGAGAAACGCCAGGAACGAACCGAAGAGCCCGAAGATGGCCCCCGATGCTCCGACACTGACGTGACTCGGGTCCCAGGCAACACTCGTCAGACTGGCGAGCACTCCGCTCGCCAAATACAAGAACGCATAGATCCAATTGCCGTAGAGCCGTTCCGTCAGGCGACCGATATTCCATAGCGCCCACATGTTCAAGAGCACATGCAGCGCATTCAGATGTAAAAACAGCGCGGTAACGACACGCCACCATTGACCATTGACGGTGATCGGTCCGAAATTCGCGCCCCAGCTCAGCATTACAGGGAGATCGAAGGCGCCGAGCCGCCGGCTCACAATGGCGAGCGCCACGAAGACGATCAGATTTGCGGCAACGAGCGAAGGCGTGACCCACACGCGCGCAGATACGGATCGGAGCCGACGGTTGAACTCCCGGATCTCCGGCCAACCCTTTTGAGTCTGCGTCCCGGGCAGATTCCTGGCGACAGCCTCGACCGCGAGGGCCGATTCGACATCGAAGCGTAGCCGTTGCGCGGGGCGATAAGGCCGCTTGTACTCGAACTCCAGAGACTGGTTCTCGATCGCGACATTCCGCACACGCTCGGGGCGAATCCTTACCTCCGCTCGATGGCCGACGCCCAACCACGTGCGGCGCCACCCGTGGATGACGATGGCGTCAGTCTCGACACCGATCGTGCCGGAACCGTAGACCGGCGACCGGTTAAGCTTCGCCTGGATCCAGCCCCGCACTCCGTCGTTTGCGGTGAAACGCCCCGCGCATGCCGACTCCACCGCAGGCGGTTGCGACTGTCGGCGCTCGAGTTCAATGCAAAGGCGCGAGTAGTTCTGCGGAAACGCGCTGGCGTCGATCGTGAACTTGAGCTCTTCGAGCTGTGCGATCGAGTAGGCCGAAAAATCGATCGTCCCGTCTGGCCGGCCGGCCTTGGGAGCTTGCGCGGACGGTTCCCCTTGCGGCTCTTGCATCCCCCACCCGTGTTGATTCTTGGGCGTCCGTGACTATACCGAACTCGGTCGCATCACGTCCTCGCGGCAATCAGCCTGAGCTGATGCTCGCCGCGTTCGGGTTCAGGAATTCGAGCAGGGGTTTGCCGCGCTCGGAGTCCTCGGCAAGAACTTTCATCGTGACGAGGATCGGGGTCGCCAGGAGAATGCCTGGAATCCCCCAAAACAGGCCGCCGAACCACAGCGCGAGAAACACGACCAGCGGGTTGATCTCGAGGCGACGACCCACGAACAGGGGCTGAGCCACCTGACCTTCGAGCGTCGCAAGAACCAGATAACTGCCCGCGACGCCAAGAATGTGAGTCAGGTCGGTGAACGAGACCATGGCCACCACGGTGACGATCACCAGCGTGGTGGCGGAACCCAGGTAGGGGATGTAGTTGAACGCTGCCGCAAGAGCGCCCCAGAGATACGGCGTCGGCATGCCCCACGCCATCATGACAGCCGTCGTCGCGCAGCCGAGGCCAAGGTTGATGAACGTGGTGGTGAGGTAGAAGCGACCGACCTCGGCTCTCACCTTGTCGATCAGGAATAGAACACGACCGGCGCGCAGGTCGTCGACAAATGCCGCGGTCATCCTCGCCATCATCGGCGGGCCCCCCGCCAGCAAGAAGAGTGTGATGATCGCGACGGTCACCGCGCCCGCGAGCACTTCGCGGGTGCCGTCGAGGAACCCTGCCGCGTCGTCCGTCACTACTACAGCGGGTGAAGCGGTTTCAGATTTCGCCGCGCCGACGGCGCTCGCATCGCCGCGCAGGTCGTCGACGTGCTGCTTGAAACGCACGAGCGGCGTGACACGCTTCTTGATCGTCTGCAAGGTCTGGGGCGCGGTGTCGAACCAGTGCTGAGCGGGTGCCCAGAGCAGCTCCACGCCGCCCGCGAGGAGCGCAAGCGTGATGAGCAGCATCAGAAGCGCCCCGGCGCCGCGTGGCAGGCGCAAACGATGCAGCGCTTCCACGGGACCGGACAGGATCAGTGCGAGCAGCAGCGCAAGGGCAACGGGGATGAACGCCGCGTGCGCCTCGTAGAGCAGGAGACCGATCGCGCCCCAGATGACGACCTTGGTGGCCGTGGCGTTCCGTTGCCGTGCCCGCACGGTAGGCGACCGACGTGGGCTCGATACCTTCGTCAAACTCCTTCAGTCCCTGAGCATTGGCTTGCCTTGGTGCGCCACGAGCAGATCGTGCATGTCGTTGGCGTGCTCTTCTTCCACGGTAAGAATCCCCTCGAGCATGCGCCTCGTCGTGGGGTCGTCATTGCCGAAGTAGCGAATGAGCTCGCGATAGTGATCGACTGCGATGCGCTCCGCGATCAGGTTCTCCTTGATCATCTCAACCAAGGTCTCTGCGGAGCCGTACTCGGACGCGGCGCGTGTCTCCAGTCCCTTGGGATCGAAATCGGGTGTGCCGCCGAGTTGATTGATGCGCTCCGCGACACTATGCATGTGCTCGCGCTCCTCGTCCGCGTGCGCCTGGAATTCCTTCTTCACGCCTTCGCTCGAAATACCCGCCGCCGCGACGGCGTGCATGGTGTAGCGAAGAACACAGACGATCTCGGTGGCCAGAACGCTTTGCAGTATTTCAATCGTCTTCTTCGGATCGCCCTCGTAAGTGGCCGTGATGTTCCCTTCGCCGATGTTCTTGCGTGCGCGTTTACGCAGGGTTTTCACATCGCTCAAGAAGGGCCCGTCTTGCGTTTCAGCCGTCTT
>FTFB01006127.1_pt1 | contig 37167 bp, 32 predicted proteins | sample 1658331 | NCBI WGS metagenome assembly FTFB01 (sample SAMEA3914816, study PRJEB12502) | metagenome | biome: forest; material: soil | place: USA | collected 2011-09-16 | depth 0.3 m | reverse complement strand
GAGCCGCAGCTCGCCATAGGCGAGGCGCACCGACTCCGGCGTGAGGTAGCGTGACTGGTTCTTCGTGTAATAGGCCTGCACCGCCGCGTCATCCACCACCGCCTGCGGGGCGAATTTCTCCGGCGTGAGCGAGACGAAACGCACCTCGCGCTGCTCGCCTTGCAGCCCCTGGATGCGCTTGAGCTCCGCGGGCGTCAGGAAGTTGGAAACGGTGATGGCCTGCTCGACCTGCCGGCGCTCGAGATCGCGCCGCAGGGCCGTTTCGAACTGCGACTCCGACATGCCGGCGGACTGGAGCGCGAAGCGCGCCGCGTCCGGCGAATATTTGCCTTCGACCTGGAACTGCGGCACCTGGCGCACCTGGTCGTGCACGCTCTGCTCGCTGATGCGGTAGCCGAGCTTGTTCGTGTGCGAGTGAAGCAGAGCGTCGGCCACCATGGCTTCGAGCATCTGGTCCTGCATGCGGGTCTTCATTTCCGGGGGCAACTCGCCGCCGAACTGCCGCTGCCACATGACCTGCTGGCGCTGCCAGGCCTCCTGCGCCTCTTTCAGCGAGATCTTCTCCCCGTTTGCCTTGGCCGCGTAGTTTGGCGGCCCGAGGCTGAGGTCGACGATTCCGTAGGCACCCCACACGGCGAACACGAGGATGAGCGAACCGATCACCACATAGGTGATCCACTTCTGCGACTGCAGGCTGTCTCTGATCCGCTGGAGCATTGTCTACCTTCGGGAGGGGTGGCCGCCCCGGGGAAGGGGCGTAAAAAAGCGCCGGGATGATAGCAAACTGCCGGAAACGGGGCGCCCCCGCCCGGGCGTGGGGCAATATCAGGGCGCTTCGGGTGCCTGCAAGGCGGCGCAACCAGGGAGGTGACAGGTGCGCGATTCAACGCTTCGGCTGGCAGTTCTGCTGGCCGCGTGGCTTGGCTGCGCAGGCGCGCGGGCGGCACAGCCGAGGCTCGTGATCGGGCTGGCCGAGGGCTGGCTGTTCAGGCAGGGACCGGCACCGGGCGAGGCGCAGTCCACCGCCTTTGACGACTCCGCGTGGACCGTTGTCAGCATTCCGCACACCTGGAACCGCATCGGCAATGAGGGGCTGAAACGCTCGCCGGAATCCAACAGCTATCGCGGCGCCAGCTGGTATCGCCTGCATTTTCCCACGCCGGCGACCTTGAAAGGCAGGCGCGCGTTTCTTCAGTTCGATGGCGTCGGCGCAGTCGCAGACGTGTGGCTCAACGGCCGCCCCATCGGACGCCACGAGGGCGCCTTTTCGCGCTTTCGCTTCGACGTGACCGATGCATTGAATCCCCGGGGCGAGAACCTGCTCGCCGTGAAAGCGGACAACAGCAAACCTCAGCCGGGCTCGCTTACGGAACACGTGATCCCGCTCGCGGGCGACTTCTTCGTGTCTGGCGGGCTGTATCGCAACGTGTCCCTGATTCTCACCGGGCCGGTGCACGTGGACATGGCGGACTTCGGCGGGCCTGGCGTCTACGGCCGCGCGCTCGAGCTTGAAGCCGAACGCGCATTGGTTTCGATCTCCCGGCGCATTGCGAACGACGCGCCGGCGGCTCGCAACGTTACGGTGGTGACGAAGATCGAAGACGCATCGGGCCAGGTCGTGGCGTCCGAGGAAAAACGGGCGCGCCTCGCGGCCGGTGAAACTTCGGTGCTCACGAGCGCGCTCGGCGTCGATCGCCCGCGTCTCTGGCGAGGTGTGACAGACCCATACCTGTATCGCATCGTCGTTGCGATTCGCTCAGGAAACGAACAGCTCGACGAAGTGACGCAGCCGCTCGGGTTGCGCACGCTCGCCTTCGACCCGGACAAGGGCTTCTTCCTCAACGGCGAACCTCTGCCGCTCGTCGGCGCCTCCATGCACCAGGACCGCCCGGTCAAAGGCTGGGCCGTTGCGCGCGCCGACCGTGTTCAGGATTTCGACCTGCTGCAGGAGATGGGTGGCAATGCCGTAAGGCTCGCGCACTACCAGCACGACCAGGTGGCCTACGAGCTCGCGGACGCACGCGGCATCGTGGCGTGGGCCGAGATCCCGCTGGTGAGCGACGTTTCCTTCGATGGCTCGCGGCCGGGCGAAGCGCTTGCCGCCAACGCGCGGCAACAGCTCAACGAGCTCATTCGCCAGAACTTCAATCATCCGTCGATCGCCGTCTGGTCGATCGGCAACGAAGTCGACCTGCGCACGACGGGTGGCCGTCGCTCCCGCCCGGGTGCCCTGCTCCGATCGCTCCACGCCCTTGCGAAGGAGCTCGATCCCAGCCGGCTCACGACTCTCGCGGACTGCTGCGAGGAGACGACTCCCACACCTGAACGGGATGTGATCGCCGGCATCACCGACACGCTGGGCTACAACCGGTATTTCGGTTGGTACTACGGCAAATTCGAGGAACTGGGCCCGTATCTCGACGCGGCCCACGCGCGCCACCCGCGACTGCCGATCGCGGTGTCGGAATATGGCGCCGGCGCCGGCCTCACCCAGCACACCGACAACGCCCTCGGCGGACCTGTCGATTCGCACGGCCGCCCGCACCCGGAAGAGCTCCAGATGCTTTTTCACGAGGAGTCGTGGCGGCAGATTCGTGAGCGCCCCTACCTGTGGGGCGTGTTCATCTGGAACCTGTTCGACTTCGCCAGCGACGAGCGTAACGAAGGCGATCTCACCGACATCAACGAGAAAGGCATGGTTTCGTACGACCGCGCCACCCGGAAAGATGTCTTCTATTTCTACGAGGCCAACTGGAGCCGCACGCCTGCGCTGCATCTCGTGGGCCGCCGATACATCGAGCGTGCTTATCCTGTCGTCGACGTGAAGGCGTACAGCAATGCATCGCAGGTGCGGCTCTCGCTGAACGGCAACGACATCGGCACGGCTCCATGCAGCGGCGGCATCTGCATCTGGCCGCGAGTGCGGCTGGCGCAAGGGGTCAATCACATTGCCGCGACCGCGGACTTTCCCGGGGCGTCGCTGCACGACTCGTTACAGTGGAATTACGCGGGCTCGCCGACGGAGCTGCATATCAAGGCAGGAGATCTGTCCGGCTACGTCGCCCCGGACGGCACACGCTACGGGTCGGACAATTTCTTCATCGGAGGCGAGAGCCGCGGCATCAACGCAGCGAACGTGGCGCCCGCGCAGCGCTTGCAGGTTACCGGCACCTCGATGCCTGCTCTCTACGAGAGCTACCGCAGCGGTGCTTTCGCGTATGAGCTACCGCTTCCCGATGGCGAGTATGTGGTGACTGCAAGGTTCATCGAGCCCACCGCAACGGCAGCGGGCAAGCGCGTGTTCGACGTGGTCGTGAATGGCCACCGCGCGCTCCCAGACGTCGATCCCTTTGCTCTCGCCGGTGGTTCCCTGAAGGCCGTCGATCGCAGTTTCAAGGCTCGCGCTGCTGGCGGACGGTTGCGGATCGAATTCCGCCCTCGCCCCGGCAACGCGGCGATTGTTTCCGCACTGGACGTCACTTCACGCTGAGCAGTGCCGCGCGCGGCGGCACCCACGGTGCGTGGTGGCGGCACGGCGAATGCGCCGCGGGATTCAGCTCGATCTCCGCCAGGCCGAGACCGGCCTCGCGATCGAAGCGCAGGTCGCCGATGACCCATCGGCCGTCGACCTCGGCGGCAAACGGGGCGCGCACGAACTGCATCAGCTCGAACGCCTCGCAGTCCTGTGCAACCAGCGACGCGAGGCGATCCACGGGCATCGAGAATTGCCCGAGCCAGCGCACGGCAGGCGATGCCGGCGCGAGCACGTCCGTCATCGGGGCAGTCGAGCGTTGGCCTTCGAAGATTCCGCCACACCGCTCGGCGTCCAGCAGCGACGGGGCATTCGCGAGCATCGCGTGTCGCGCAATGTAGCGGCCGCCCCCGGTCTGCAGCAGCAACACATCCCAGCACAGCGGGTTGGTCGGGCTCGGCGAAAGCACGCGGTCGATGCCGGTCTCGGAAGGAAAGTCCCGGGTCGCAATCGCCTCGACCCGATGTGCCGCCGCCTGGCCCGCAAAAATGAACATCGCCGTCACGCCGACGGTTGCCGCAGCACTGGTGAGCGCTGCAGTTCGCGCCGAAGCGCGCCTGCCGACGACGAGCAATGCAATCGTGAGAAGCACGATTCCGATGTACCAGGTGGGTTGGCCCAGGTGCATGACAACATTGGCAGCGAGCGCTGCCAGCAAGGCGAGCCCAACCGCGATGCGTGCCACCAGCGACTTCACCAGAAAGAACATCGGTGCGGCCGCAATCCAGTACAGCGGCTCGATGATGAACACGGAATCGCCATAGAACCATTCGTTGTTGAACGGCCAGAACGGATGCACGCCGTAACTGTTCAGCGAATCCATCCCCAGGTGAAGCAGCGTGCCGAACAACGCCATTGCGCCGAGCGCCAACCTGTCGCTGCGAGTGAGCGTTAGCCGCCTGAGCCGCGCCCACAACTCCGTCGCGCCGTATAACAGCAGCGCGAGTCCGACGCATCCGACGATCGTATGCGTGTAGCCGCGGTGCTGTAACAGGTACGCAAGCTTGTCGCGCGTGAAGCCGGTATAGGTCACGACAAGGTCGAGATCCGGCAGGTTGCCGCCGACTGCGGCAATCACCACGAAGCAATTTCGTCGCAGCTCGGCAGATAGCCCGGGCGTCGCCGCCGAGGTGGAGCGTGCGATGGAATCCCCGGCAACGAGGCCGATCAGCGTGTGAGTCAGGTTGTCCACCGGCGGACTCTACCTCGAAACTTGCCCCGGCCCCGCGCGTCGGGTGTAGATTTCGCGCCTTCCATTGCGCGCCAGAATTGCACCAGAGTCGAACCAGCATCGATGCGAGTCCTGCTCGTCGAAGATGACCGGATGATCGCGCAGGGCCTGCAAACGGCCCTGCACCAGGACGGCTATGCCGTCGACTGGATGCAGGATGGCGTGCGTGCCGATGAAGCGCTGCGCACGGCGAAGTTCGACGTGGTGCTGCTGGACCTCGGGCTTCCCGGCCGCGACGGTCTCGAAGTGCTGCGGGGCCTGCGCCGTCGGGGCGACGCCACGCCCGTCATCATTCTCACTGCGCGCGATGAAGTGTCGGACCGCATCGCGGGCCTCGATGCCGGCGCGGACGACTACATCGTCAAGCCGTTCGATCTTGATGAGCTCGCTGCGCGCATGCGTTCGGTGCTGCGCCGGGCAGCCGGCCGCGGCGACCCTTGCATGGAGCATCGTGGCATCCGGCTGAACCCGGTCACGCACACCGTCGAGCGAAACGACGCGCCCGTGCATCTTTCCGCGCATGAGTTCGCGGTGCTCGAAGCGCTGATGCAGAGGCCCGGTGCCGTGCTCTCCCGGGCGCAGCTCGAAGATCGCCTGTACGGGTGGAAAGACTCGGTCGAGAGCAACGCCGTTGAGGTTTACATCCACGGGCTGCGGCGCAAGCTCGGGGCAGACGCCATCCTCACGCTTCGCGGCGTCGGCTACTACGTTCCAAAATGACCGCATCGATTCGCACCCGGTTGCTGATCACCCTGCTTGCGCTCGCGACTTCGGTTTCGCTGCTGGCGGGGTGGCTCACTTACCGGCAGGCGCTCGCGGAGTCTTCCGCGCTGTTCGACTACCAGCTGCGCCAGATGGCGCTGTCACTGCGCAACCAGGTGGCGCTCGCGCCGAACATCGAAGTGACCCCTGATCAGGAAGACACCGACTTCGTCGTGCAGATCTGGGACGTTTTCGGTTCGACCACCACCTATCGCTCGCGGCCCGGCCTGCCTGCGATCGACCGGCCCGTGCTCGGTTTCGCGGACCTGGATTTCCGGGGACAGCCGTGGCGCATGTATGGACTGTCGACCCTCGACGGCGTCATCCAGGTGGCGCAACCGGTGCAGGTGCGCGAGGCGCTCGCGAGGTCGAGCGCGTTGCACGTGGTCGCTCCGGTGCTGCTGCTCATTCCGATATTGGGCATCGCCATCCTGCTGGTGGTACGAAGCGGCCTGCTGCCGTTGAAGCGGGTTGCGGTCGAAGTGCAGCAACGCGACGTGAACAGCCTGGCGCCGGTAGACACCGCGCAGCTTCCCCAGGAAGTAGCGCCGCTCGTGCACGAGCTCAATCGGCTCCTCGTGCGGCTCGATCGCGCATTCACTACCCAACGTGCATTCATCGCCGACGCGGCGCATGAGTTGCGGTCACCGCTAACAGCCGTGCGCCTGCAGCTTCAGCTTCTCGACCGCGCCACCGACGAGTCGGCGGCACGCGAAGCGCGCGCTCACCTCGGCGAGGCGGTGGATCGAGCCGCTCACCTCATCGAACAATTGCTCACCCTCGCGCGTAGCGAGCCACGCGATGCACTCAGTGAACTGCAGCTCATTCCGCTCGAGACGCCCGCGATGGAAGGCATCGCAGACACCCATGCTCTCGCACAATCCCGGCACATCGATCTCGAGCTGCAATCCCAGGCCGACGCAAGAGTGCTGGGCGACCCGGCGGCGCTGCGCACGCTCACGCGCAACCTCGTGGACAATGCGGTTCGCTACACACCCGAGCATGGGAAAGTCCGCGTAAGCATTGCGACGACGAATGCCGGGGTGACACTCGAGGTCACGGACACCGGCCCCGGCATCCCGGAGGCCGACCGCGCGCGGGCCTTCGACCGTTTCTATCGCCGGGTCGCCGCCCCGGAGGATGGGAGCGGCCTCGGGCTCGCCATCGTCAAGGCCATTGTCGAACGCCACGGCGCCACGGTCACGCTTGCCGATGCGCCGGGCGGCGGCCTGCGGGTCATCGTCACGTTTCCCCCGCCGCCTTAAGATTCGTTTAAGCCTCCGCAGCGATGCTTCGCTCCAGCCGCTATTCCTCACCCGCGGTATCTGGAGGACGTTTCTCAATGCCACTTCGCACAAACAAGGCCGCGTGGGCCGCGGCCGGTATCTTTACGGTAGGCGCCGTCACCGGCCTCACTGCGCCAGAATTTCTTCGCGTCAGCGCCTCAGCGCCAGTCGGCTCGGTTGCCACCGCGGTGACTGCCGCCCTCGCCGGGTCCACCGCTCTGGCCACGTCGGCCGCACCGGCTGCCGCCGTGGGCAACGGGCCCATTCCGCTTGTCACCGCACCGAACTATCGCGCGATCGTCGCGCAGAACCAGGCGGCGGTCGTGGGCATCTCCGTCGTCGGCGACATGAAGGTTGCCAACCGCGGGCCTTTCGGCGGCGGCAATCCGTTCGGCGACGACGACAACAGCCCGTTTGCACCGTTCTTCCGCAACATGCCGCACGGCGGCCCTGGCCCGGGCCAGGGCAACATGCCGATGCACGCGCAGGGCTCCGGCTTCATCATCAGCCCGGACGGCCTCATTCTCAGCAACGCGCACGTTGTCGACGGCGCCCGCGAGGTCACCGTCAAACTGTCGGATCATCGCGAGTACAAGGCGAAAGTGCTGGGCTCCGACAAGGCGAGCGACATCGCCGTGCTCAAGATCGACGCCAAAGGCTTGTCACCGGTGCGCATCGGCAACTCCGACGCGCTGAACGTTGGCGACTATGTGTTGGCGATCGGCCAGCCCTTCGGCCTCGAGGAAACCGCGACCGCGGGCATCGTGAGCGCCACTTCCCGCGCGCTGCCTGGCGATGGCTACGTGCCGTTCATACAGACCGACGCTGCGGTGAATCCGGGCAACTCCGGTGGCCCGCTGTTCGACGCGAGCGGTGCCGTCGTCGGCATCAACTCGCAGATCTACAGCAACTCGGGCGGCTACCAGGGCGTTTCGTTCGCCATCCCGATCAACCTGGCGCAGCAGGTGCAGGAGCAGATCGTGAAGACCGGCAAGGTCACGCACGGCCGGCTCGGTGTGCAGATCCAGCCGATCGACCAGTCGCTTGCCGACTCATTCGGGCTGAAGTCCCCGGCCGGCGCGCTCGTCGCGAAGGTGGAGACGGACAGCGCCGCCGCGGAAGCGGGCCTGAAAGTCGGCGACGTGATCACGGAGTTCAACGGCAAGCCGGTTGCGGATGCAGGCCAGCTGTCGATGCGGGTGAACACGACTGCACCCGGCGAACGCGCAACGCTCACCGTCTGGCGTAGTGGCAAACAGCAGACGCTGACCGCGAAGATTCGGTCGGAAAGCCAGCAGGTTGCCTCGGCTGACGCAGGCCCTGGCGCTTCGGAGCAGGCCCAGCTCGGCCTCACGTTGCGCCCGCTGACTCACGATGAGCGCAGCGAGGCCGGCGTGGCGAATGGGCTCGTCGTGGAACGCGCGCAGGGCCACGCGGCGGAAGCCGGTATCCAGGAAGGTGACGTGATCATTGGCGTGGATGGCACGCCTGTCGAGAGCGTGGCGCAGCTGCGCAAGCTCGTGCAGGACCATCACAAGCAGGTGGCGTTGCTGATCCAGCGTGGCGAAAACCGGCTGTTCGTGCCGTTGGCCCTGGGTTGAATCCAGTAGCCGCCGCGTAGTAAAAAACGCAGCACCGAGCCGCCATTTCGCCCCTCAAAGGCGGGATGGCGGCTTTCTCGCGACCTGCTTTTGCTGAAAGGGCATGCGCTCATGCGCCAGTTTGAAACCCACCGAGGGCTCCTGTTCCTGATTGCCGTCCTGTGCGTGACCGTCAGCTCCTGCGCCACGCAAGGCGGCTCGGAATTTGTCGTGGTACTGCCGAACGGATATCTGATCGATCGCGACAAGTCTTCCCAGACGCGAATCGTGAAGCGATCCGGCGGCGTCGTAGTGCCCGGCCCGATTGCCGCGTACGGGGTTTATCGCGACGTTGTCACGGGCAGTGTGTCCAGCGCTGCGGCGGCGACTGCCGATAAAGGCGCTCCGGGTGCCGACAAGACAACGCCACGCTACTTCGTGCTCGATACGGCTACTGGCAAGGTAGACAAGAACCTCGATCCCACGGCCTGGAATAGCCGGCTGAAAGAGCTGGGCGCACCGGCCTCGCCGGATATTTCTCCGCCGATACTGCCCGAGGTCGGTCTTCACTAGGCGAGGCTGGCGTCCGCTGGCCGAGACGGGTCTCAACTAGCCGAGGCTGCACTCCGTTAGCCGCCGGCCCGCGCTGGAATCAGCGCCACCTGGTCGCTCACTGGGCGCTCGATGGCCCTCGCGATTTTCCAGCCCGCGCGGTCGGCCAGCGCGCCAAACGCGGCCAGCCCGCGCAGCTGCAGGCGAACGGTGCTGTTTTTCTGCATGGTCCGCATTGGCTCATCGGCGCGCGTGACGGAGCCCACGACCAGCAGCGCCGCCTCACGCAGCATTTCGAGATTGCCGACGATCTCTTCGTCAGAACCGTAGTCGAACAACCCGCCCTCAGAGCTTGCGGCCACGAGCGCGTTCTCGCGGCGACTCGCGGCGAGCACGGGCGCAAGGTCCGCCGGCCGAGACCAGTCGTACGATAGACGCCGGAACTCAACCTCCACACCGTGCAAAGGCGCGCCGGGCACACTGAGCGCCGCGAGTGCGCGGGCGCCGAATGCAGGGCCGGCCGCGTCAAGGTCCAGCACGCAGATGACGACTTGCCGACCGACGAGCACCTGCGGATGGTCGCGCTTGAGAAGAATGAGCGTATTGATGCTATCCATGGCCGGGCCGCCGGCGATGTTGAGCAGGTGGAGCGGTCGTCCGGGGTGCGCGAGCAGCGACGGCGCCAGCAGCTCGGACAGGAGGTTCGCCACATCCTGCATGCGCAATCGCACCGAAAGCACGGGCACCGAGGCGGCGATGCGCCGATCGATCGGATGGGTGGTGATGGCGTCGAGATTGTTCGGGCCGAGCTTCAGCAGGTAGGTCCTGAGGCCGCTGAGATACGTGCCATCCGCCGTGCGCAGCGCGCGCACCAGCACCGAGTCGCGCACCATGCGCGCCATGAACCGCCGTTGCAGCCACTGCGGCAGAAACCTGAACGGCCGCTGCTGGCGCATGAAGCTCTGCACGAGCGCCTTCTGCTCGTCAGGCCCGATCGAGAGCGCAAATTCCGGATGCGTGACATCGACGACCGGCAGCTCGACGCCGTTCTCGTCTGCGGCGTAGCAGACGCCGGGTTTCCTGCGGGATGCGCTCGTCGACATGATCGATGCCCTCGGTGCGACCCATTGCGGGCGCAAGCGCGAATCCTAACCTGCCCGGTCGGCGGCCAGTGCCGCGCAGCAAAGACGCCCGAATAGACGCCGATCAATGCCGCCCGGGAGCCGGGACGTCATACCTGTCTTGCGCGCTGTACATGGGAGGCGCTACGGCATGAACACTCCGCCCCTACGCATCGCACGTTCGTTGATCGACGCTCGTTCAATCGCTGCACGCTTCTCGCCGCTGACGTTGGCAATCGTCGCGATAGTCGCCCCCCTGCTCGCTGCCGCAGCGCCTGCTTCGCAGGATGGGGAGTGGACGATGCCGGCCAAGGACTACGCCTCGTCGCGCTATAGCGACCTTTCACAGATCACTGCCGGGAACGCCTCGCGCCTGCGCCCCGTGTGGACATTTTCCACCGGGGTGCTCGCGGGCCATGAAGGCCAGCCACTCGTCGCGAATGACACGATGTACGTGGTCACCCCCTGGCCGAACGTGCTGTACGCCTTCGATCTTTCCAAGGAAGGTTATCCGCTGAAGTGGAAATACCGCCCCGACGTCAGCCCCAACGCGATCGGCATCGCGTGCTGTGACGTCGTCAACCGCGGCGCCTTCTACGCCGACGGCAAGATCATCTACAACCTGCTCGACGGCCACACCGTCGCAGTCGACGCGGCGACCGGCCACGAGTTGTGGAAGACGCAGATCGCGAGCGTCGCCGAAGGCGAGACGACGCCCATGGCCCCGTTCGTCGTGAAGGATCGCGTCATCGTGGGCGCGTCCGGCGGCGAGTTCGGCATCTTCGGATGGCTGAAAGGCCTCGATCTCAACACCGGCAAGGTCGTCTGGACCGCCCGCAACGTGGGGTCGGACGACGACATGCTGGTGCAGGCCGGCACGTTCAAGCCGTTCTATGACAAAGGGACCGAGCTCGGCCAGCTGAGCTGGCCGAAAGGCGCGTGGAAGACCGGCGGCGCGCCGGTGTGGGGCTGGATGTCGTACGACCCCGCGCTCGACCTCGTGTTCTACGGCGTCGGCAACCCTTCGCCCTACAACCCCGAGCAGCGTGAAGGCGACAACAAGTGGACTTCGAGCGTGCTCGCGCGCCGGCCGTCGGACGGCTCGCTCGTGTGGGCGTATCAGTTCACTCCACATGACAACTGGGACTACGACGCCGTCGCAACGATGATTCTCGCGGACGTGAACATCGCCGGCCGCACGCGCCAGGCGCTGGTCACGTTCAACAAGAACGGTTTCCAGTACACGCTCGACCGCGTCACCGGTGAAGTGCTGGCGGCCCCGCCCTATGTGCAGGTGACCTGGGCAAAGAGCATCGACCTGAAAACGGGGCGGCCGGTGCTCGATCCGACCAAGCTCACGGGCGAATCCCGCGGCAATGTCAGGGGCATCTGCCCAAGCCTCGAGGGCGGCGTGAGCCCGGCTTCTCCCGCGGCGTATTCGCCGCGCACGAAGCTCTTCTACACATCCACGAACAACCTGTGCATGGATTTCGCGGCCACGCGCAGCCAGCACCTGCGCGGCACGCCGTTCATCGGAGCCAACTCGCCCTACACCCCGGGGCCCGGCGGCAACCTCGGAGCCTTCATGGCGTGGGACGCTTCGAATGGCAGGAAAGTGTGGGAGATCAAAGAGCCCTATCCCGCCTGGAGCGGCGCGCTCGTCACAGCCGGCGACGTCGCGTTCTACGGCACGCTCGATGGATGGTTCAAGTCGATCGACGCGAAGACCGGCAAGGTGCTGTCGAAATTCAAGGTGGGCTCGGGAATCGTCGGCAATCCGATCACGTATCGCGCGCCCGATGGCAAACAGTACGTGGCGGTTTATGCCGGCATCGGCGGCGACTGGTTCCTTCTGGCCGGCGATGTGAGCTCCGCAGACCCGGCGGACGTGCGTGCGCCGGCTGACTTCATGAAGGATATCGGCCGTCACACGAGCCAAGGCGGAATCGTCTGGATCTTCGGCCTATAGAGGGGCACGAACGACATGCAACTCTCCCCGCTCGTCGCACCCTTATGCGTGTCGGCCGCACTCTGTGCGGCCGGGTGCAGCAAGACTACGTCTTCGTCCGAGGGCACGGCCCCGTCCGTACCACCTGGCATCCACTACGAAGCCCATGTGGCCGCGGCTGGCGTTCCGCCCCCCGCCATCGATTTACGCAATCCCCACGCGGCCGGCGTGCGGGCGAATGTAGCCGCGGGGGGCAACCTGTTCGGATCGATGAACTGCGATGGCTGCCACGGCGGCGGCGGATCCGGCTGGGTTGGCCCGAGCCTGATCGATCGCCGCTGGCGCTACGGAGGCGCGGACGAAGAAATCTTTTCGTCCATCTACTTCGGCCGCCCGAAAGGCATGCCGGCGTACGGCGGCGTGATCGGCGTGGACGGAGTGTGGACGCTGGTGGAATACCTGAAAGCGCAAACGGTGCCGCCAGTAGTGCCCACGACGTCCTACGAAATCATGGATCGCGCGGCCCCCGCGGCGCTTGCACCGGCGACTGCGCCGCAACCCTCGCCGTCGGCGGCGCCGGCCACACCGGTATCGCCCAGGCAGATGCTGACCGACTACGGCTGCGTCGCGTGCCACACGATCGACCGCAAAGGCGTCGGTCCTGCGCTGAAAGACGTGGCCGCCAGATACAAAGGCCAGCCGGACGCCGAAAACAAGCTGGCCGAGAAAGTAAGGAACGGCGGCTCGGGCGTGTGGGGCTCCGTTCCCATGCCACCCAATACCCAGGTGCCCGATGCCGACCTGCACGCGCTCGTGAAATACATCCTCTCGCTCGGTTAGTCAGCTACGGCGCGAGGCGCCGCGCCAGTTTCACCGGCGTGAACGGCTCATAAAGCGCATCCGGATTGGCAATGAAGGCGCCGGTCTTCGCATCGACGGCGAGCACGTCGCGCTTGCTGCCCTTGATGGTCTCGACGTAGTAGGCGAGCACGGCGTTGGTGCCGCTCAACGGCTTCGCGATGCCGGCGCCGATGGCGGGCGCGGCCGCGCGCTTTTCTGCCGCAAGAATCGCTTGCGCGAGCGGCACCTTCGCCTTGTCGATGCTCTCCATGTACGCTTCCATGTGATAGTTGAGGAGCCAGGGCGGCAAATCGGTCACCTTGATCTGCGTTACATCGTCGCTGACGGCAGCGACGCGCAGGTACACCACGCCGCCATCCTTCGACAGCGCCGCTTCGAATACCGGCTCACCCTTCTCGTCTGCCAGGCGTATCTCCAGAACCTTGCCACCGCTGGAGTCCTCCAGCGCCATGGTGGCATGAGCGAGCGCGCCCATCTCCACCACCGGCTCCGCGTCGCGCGCCGACGCAGGCGCCCCGGCCGCAAGCTGGCCCAGCACCGCGAACAGACCGGCGAGCCTCACAGCCTTGGAATTCAGGATGTGCATGATGATTTCCTCGAGAGAGAAAAAGGGCGCAAAAAAGCGCCGCGGGCATGTGGGGGAGACAGCCCGCGGCGCCACCTGCCAGGCCACGCACACAGCACTCGCGCGGCCTGCGAAGACTCTATGGACTGACGGCAATACGGTTTTCGACTCTGAAGACTCCTGGTGCTGCCCAGGCCGCACGCTCAGCCTCCTCGCGCTCGGCCCACGATCTCACCGTGCCACGCAGAATCACCTCGCCGCCTTCGGCTTCTACGGTAATGCGACTTGCATCCAGCTCCGCGCTACGACGAAGCGCCTCTTCGATCTTGCGGCGAATCTCGCTCGGCGCCACTTTCGGCTTCACCGCGATCGAGTTCGTCACACCCACGACGCCGCGCAGCCGCTTCACGGCGTTCTCCGCGCGCTCCCGCGCGTAGTTCCACTCGACCGCGCCCTCGAGCGTGAGCCAGCCGTTCTTGACGACCACCTTGATGTTCTCGGAGGAGAACGGTAGCTCCGCCTTCAGTGCGCTCACCGCGTCGCGGGCGATTTCCGGGTCCGGCTGCTTGTCGATGTCGGGTAACCTGACTTCGATGTCATTGGCCACGCCGACGACGCCCGCCACCCGCTTCGCGTCGCGCTCCGCCTGGGTCTTCTGCGCATAGCTGCGCACGAAGCCACCGAGCGTCACGACACCGTTGTTAACGGCGACAGCGATGTCGGTCGCATCGATGTCGGGATCCCAGCGCAGCTCGTCCTCGACGTCGCGCTTGATGTCTGCATCGAGTCTCATGTCACGTACTCCCGCCGGCAAACTGTGCGCCATCTTCGCAACGGCACGCGGTGCTGCCTTGATTCGCGTCAATCACCTCGCGCGCGCCAGGCGTATCGACCAGTACGAATCGGGGCGGCAGGAATTCACCGGCACGAATTGACGAGGATCAGCGCACTGATTCGCGCCCCGCGGGACAGTGATCGCGAGCCGTATTCCGGACCCCGCGCAACACGGCGCTTCGCTGCAACCTCAAACGAATGCCCGACTGGAGGATCATCATGGCCCAACCCCAAACCCAGGCGAAAAACGCCTCAACCACCGACACTCGCCGGACGACCAACATGCCTGCGACGCAGGCGCGAAGCATGCAACCTTCAGGGCCCATGGCCTGGGCGGCCGGCGGGCCGTTCGGCCTGATGCGACGACTGTCGGATGACATGGACCAGCTGTTCGGCGAGCTCGCCGGCGGCATCGGCGCGGGAAGCCGCGGCAATCTCGCGGCCGCCGCTCCGGTCGTCCTCACGACTCCGGTGGCCTGGATTCCCGCGCTCGACATCTTCGAACGCGACGGGCAGCTCGTCGTCCAGGCAGACCTGCCGGGAGTCGCGGCGGATAACGTGACGGTCGAAGTCGAAGACGGGCTCCTGACCGTCTCGGGCGAGCGCCGCGAAGAACGCGAATTCGACGAGGACGGCATCCGTCGCCTGGAGCGGCGCTACGGCAAGTTTTCGCGCAGCATCGCGCTGCCCGAAGGCGCCAAGGCAGACGAGATCCAGGCCTCGTTCCGCGATGGTGTGCTCGAGATCACGATGCCGATGGCAGAACCTGAGTCGAACCGGCGCACGATAAACATACAGAGCGGCGCGCCCGGCAGCAGCGGGTCTGGCAACGCATCGGCGAGCGCAGGCGCGAAGGGGGACACTACTCGTTCGGCAGGAACGGGAAGCGCGAGCTCGCAGTCAACCACGTCGGGCGCATAGATCGCTGCATGCACCGATCGTGTCATTGAATCGAGGCTCGCGGCACCCGCGAGCCTCATTCTTCGACTGTGGGCGCCGGCAGCATCAGGGGATCGTGCAACGTGATGATCTGCTGCATGCCATCGGCGTCGATGATCTGCAGGCTGACGATGCCGAACAATTCCTCGTCGACATAGAACTCGCGCGGGGACCGGACGAGATGGTCCAGCTCGCCGATGAGCATCTCCAGGATGTCGCTCTTCGGGTCGTAAGCCATTCCGAGCAGTGGCAACCGCTGTGCCTCGAACTGGGAGCCAACCTGCAACGACACGACCTCGATCTGCACGCGCTTGCCGACGAAGCCGCGCGAGGCGCGTCTGCAGAAGCCGTTCCATTCGCTGCGTTCGAGTCTGCGTATCGTCATGGTGATTCTCCCGGAGGCTGCGACGCGATAGTGAATGCCGCCGGCGTGCGCAGCATTGACCGGCGTCAGGCGACTCACGGATGCCCCTGCGCGCAGGGCGCCTGGCCGGCGGCTGACGCCCGATCGCACGCCGGCCGCTTCAAGGATCACGCCGGGAATCACGCCGGCCGGTGTGCAGCCTTCACATCGACGTCTGGAGCATGCGCGGCGCTCGTACGGAACGTGATTGCCAACGCGCAATTGCCGACTCCACTGAAGATCAGGTTCACGCCGAGCAGCACTCCGATTGCCCAGAGCCCCGTGAGAGGCCAGCCCAGGAGCAACAGGAAGCCGACCAACGTGCTGGCGGTGCCGCTGGCCAAGAACCAGCCCCAGCCATCCCGTGGCCTGAGGCGAAACGCCAGGATCGAGCGCACGATGCCATCGGCGAGTAACAGCGCGCCCACGACGAGTGTCAGGGTGAGTGCGCCGGAGAGCGGAAACAGCAGCACGAGTACACCCGCGACGATATAGAGCAGGGCACCCAGCGCATGCAGAACCACGCCCTTCCAGCCCCTGATGCTGAACGCATGCACGGCCTGAATCACTCCTGCAACGAGGAGCACGGCGCCGAATACGATGGCCGCGGCGAGCGACGCAGCGATCGGTATGGCCAGCGCGAGCGCGCCACATATCACCTGTACGATCCCCAGGGCCAGCAGCCAGCCCCAGCGGCGTTCTATTGCGGATCGCGCGAACGCGACCTCGTCACCTACTGCGGTCGAATAGTTCGTTGCCATGTGCGGTCACCTCGCTGCGCTTGATTGAATTGCTGCCCCACGCAATGCCGGTACTCGTTGCGCGGGCCGCGGGTCCGTCGATTCGCATCAGGCCGGCGGAAACTCAGCCTTGATCGTCTGCCCGGAGGGAAGCTGGCAGTCGCCTCTGCCTCCGCCTTTCATGCCGGCCGAGGCATCGATCAGCTGGAACTCGCAGCGCATCCGCTTGTTCCCGGGCCCTTCCAGGGTCGCCACGACGTGCCCCGTGTAGTGCGTAAGGAACGCCGTATCCGGCTCTGGGCCCCAATAGCGCCAGCCTACCCAGGCCGGGTACCAGGGGTCCCAGAGGGGCGAGAGTGTCTCGAGCCGCGTTTCCTGCGTGATCTGGAAAAACTTGCCCGAATACGTTTCCAGCCCGCCGCCGGGCGTGGAGACATTGGCACGAAGTGTCCCGCTCACGGGCGTCGACTGCTCCCATTGAAAGCTCACGTGGACATCGCCCTGCGGGGTTCGACCTTCCCCGCCGCCGGTGCTCTTGCAGGACGCTGCGATACACGCGATGAAGGAAATGAGGATCAACGATCGCCGCAGGTGGCGAACATTCTTATTCATGTCGATGCTCTCCTGGAGATGGAAGCGATTGAGCGACGCAAACCCTGCTCGCAACCGCGCACGCCCGCTTTGACTCGCGTCAGTTCCACTGCGCCATCGGGACCACGGCCATTTCGAGGCGGCGCCGGAGTCATCCGGCGCCCGTGATGCTCGATGCGGGATAAAAGGGCGCCGCGGGCAAGCGGTGGGGAGTTGCGTGCCCGCGGCGCCACCAGGGGCCACGCGACCGGAGGAAGTCGCGCCGGCCCTGCGCATATCGGCTATGCACTGATCGCGATACGGTTGTCGACTTTCGTGACACCCGGCGCCGCCCACGCTGCACGCTCGGCTTCCTGCCGCTCGGCCCATGACTTCACCGTTCCGCGCAGGACCACTTCACTGCCGTTCGCTTCAACGCTGATGCGGCTCGCATCCAGCTCCGCGCTCCGGCGGAATGCGTCTTCGATCTTGCGGCGGATCTCGTGCGGCGTGACTTTCGGCTTCAGGGCGATGGCGTTCGTCACTCCCTTTACGCCGCGAATGCGCCTTACCGAGGTTTCCGCCCGATCGCGCGCATAGTTCCACTCCACGGCGCCCTCGAGCGTCAGCCAGCCGTTCCTGGCAACGACCTTGATGTTCTCCGACGAATACGGCAGCTCCGCCTTCAGCGCCGCCACCGCATCGCGAACGATGTCGGGGTCCGGCCTTTCATCGAGCACGGGCAGACGCACTTCGATGTCGTTGGCGACGCCTACCACGCCGGCCACGCGCTTCGCGTCGCGCTCGGCCTCGACCTTCTGCCCATAGCTGCGCACGAAGCCGCTCAAGGTGACGACGCCGTTGTGAACGGCCACGGCGATGTCGGTCGAGTCGATGTCGGGATCCCAGCGAAGCTCATCCTCCACATCCCGTTTGATGTCTGCATCTGATCGCATGTCACTTACTCCCGCGTTGGTCTTGCGCAAGTGGATCTATTTGTATTTGAACTCGGGAAGGCCCTTCACCTGCTCCTTGGTCGCGCCCGGCAATACGATTTTCCTGCCTCCGTCGCTGATCTGCAGTGACGTGTAGGGCACGGCGATCAGGTGGGCGCCGATACCGAGAAAGCCGCCGACTTCGATGATCGCGAACAGCACCCGGTCCTTGCCGACGATGAGATCGTCCAGCTCGCCGATTTTCTCGTTCTGCGAGTTCACGACGGGCTTGTCCTTCAACTTGCTGAAGCGGTAGCCGTCTGCCACGGAAACCACGTCGACCACGATGAGCGCGACTTCCGCCCTGGCGGGCCGTGGCGTGACGGCAGTCAGCAGCAGGGCACCTGCAAAAAAGAGGACCAGCCATTGAAATCGGCGAGGTCTGTGCGCGTGCGCGATTCGCATGTTGTCGTGCACGTTTTCGGTGGCTCTCATGATTGACTCTCCGTCGATGGAGTGACTGTGAGGATGAACTGCCGCAGCAGTGGCGAATATTCGCAACGGCCGGGCGGCGCGCGTTGATTCCCGTCAACCATCGCAGCCTCGGGCGCATCGGCGCTGCCCGCGTTGACCCGCGTCAACACGACATGCGAAGCGCCCGTCTAAGGTTGTTGCGCCGTGAATGAAGCGCTCGTCATCGAAACACTCACGCTCATCGGCGCCTCCGTGCTGTCGATCGCGCTTTTGAGCCGCATCGGCCTGCCGGCGATCCTCGGTTACCTCTTTGCCGGTATCATCGTCGGCCCGCTGGGGCTGGGCATCGTCGCGGCGAGCGCTGGCGCGCGTTTCCTCGCCGACCTCGGCCTCAGCCTCCTGATGTTCATGGTGGGCCTCGAGCTCTCCTGGGCGGAAATGTGGGCCGCGCGACGCGCCGTGTTCGTCGCGGGCGCCTTGCAGGTCGTGCTCAACATGGGTTGTGCGGCCCTCGTGGCACGCGGGCTTGGAATGGCATGGCCCGCAGCGCTGCTGGCTGGCGGCGCAGTTGCGATGAGCTCCACGGGCCTCGCACTCAGGCAGCTCCAGGAGCACCGCGAGCTCGCTCGTCCACACGGCCGGATCGCCACGGGCATCCTTCTGTTCCAGGACGTGGCAACGCTGCCCTTTCTCGTCGTGATCGACTCGGGCAGCGCCACAGGCACGATCGCTTTCCTGCCAGCGTTGCGCCAGCTCGCCATCGCGGCATTGAGTCTCGGCGGGCTGCTGTGGGCCGGGCGCCCGATATTGCGGGCAGCGCTCGGATGGATTGGCCGGCGCAAGTCGGTCGACCTGTTCCTGCTCTCGTCTCTGCTGCTGGCCCTCGGCACCGCCTATGTCGCGGAACGATTCGGCGCCGCGCCGACGATCGGCGCGTTCCTGGCCGGCGTTGCCGTTGGCGAGAGCGACCTGCGCCATCGTGTCTCGGAACAGCTCCGGCCGTTTCGCGACATGCTGCTGGGCCTCTTCTTCGTTACGGTGGGGATGCAGGTCGACCCGAAAGCGATTGCGGCATCACCGCTCGATGCCATTGTCTGGCTCGCGCTCTTTGTCATTGCGAAGCCGGTGCTGAACATGCTGGCCGTGCGCGCAGCCGGTTACGATTTGATGAGCTCCGTTCGCGCGGCCATAGTGCTCGCGCACGGTAGCGAGATCAGCCTGTTGATTCTTACTCAGGCCATGGGCGCGGCGCTGCTGCCCACCGGCGCCGGGCAGGCGATGCTGGTCGCGGCCGCGCTGTCCATGGGCCTTGCGCCGGTCATCATTCAGCACAATCGCCCGATCGCGACGCAGGTCATACGCGTGCTCGAGCACCGTGTGCGGCGGCACCGCCGCCCAGCGTAGCCGGCAAGCGCACCACGAACTCGCTTCCGCACCCGGGCCCGGCGCTGTGCGCACACAATGTTCCGCCGTGCGATTCGACCAGGTTGCGCGCGACGGCCAGCCCCAGGCCCAGGCCACTGCGGCTCGCTTCCGGAGCTCGCAGGCCTTGAAAATAGGCATCGAAGATCTTCGGCAGCATATCGGCCGCGATGCCGACACCGGTGTCGCGCACCCAGACTTTCACGCACGGCGCTTCGTACTCGAGCCCAACGAAGATGTCGCCGCCATTCGGGGTGAACTTCGCAGCGTTGATCAGCAGGTTCGACAGCACCTGGGTCAGCCTGCCCTGGTCTCCGTCGACGATAGCCGGGCACAGTGGCTGGAACGCGAGTGTCAGATGCTGTTCTCGCGCGTCGATTGCCGGCTGCGCAACGTCGATCGCTGCGGCGATGACCTCGCGCAGGTCGACTGAGGCGATGCACAGGCTCAGCAGCCCCTGCGCGCCGGACGCGATGTCGAGCAGGTCGTCGATGAGCCGCTTCATCTGCGTGATCTGGCGCGCAATCACCGGCCGCACGCGAATCGTCGACGCCGCATCCTCCTTCGCAAGCACCTCGATTGCGTAAGCGAGCGGCGCTATGAGATTTCGCATCTCGTGAGCGACCACCATCATGAATTGTTCCCGCCGTGCGAGCTCGCCGCGCAGTTGCTCGGCCGGCGGGCTGCGCGCATTCCCTTCAGGTGCATACCCCATGGAAACCCCGCTATTTCCGCAGGCGTCAGGCCACCACACCGATGCGGTTCTCGACTTTCTTCACTCCCGGCGCCGACCAGGCCACGCGCTCGGCCTCCTCCCGCTCGGCCAGCGAGCGCACCGAGCCCGTGAGGATGATCGTGGCGTCGTCCGCGATTTCGACGTTGATGCCATCCGCATCGATTTGCGCGTTCCGCTGAAATGCAGATTCGATCTTGCGCTTGATATCCACCGGCAGGATCTGGGGCCTGACGACGATATCGTTGCTGATGCTGCGGATACCCCTGACCCGTGCGGCCACTTCTTCGGCGCGCACCCGCTCGTGCTGCCACAACACTTCGCCTTCGAGAGTCACCCGTCCATCCGCCACGCGCACCTGGATCTGTTCCCATGCCGCAGGCAGCTCGTTTTGCAGGCCGGCAACTACTTCGCGCGCGATCTGCGGGTCCGGCTTCCTGCCGACCAGTGGAAGGCGAACTTCGATGTCGTTTGCGATGCCGGCAACGCCCACCACTCTCTTCGCATCGGCTTCGGCCAGCGCGCGCTCGCCGAAACCGGGCACGAAGCCGGCCAGCGTCACCACGCCGCCGCGCACCGACACGGCGATGTCACGCGCAGCGAGCTCCGGGTCCCAGTCGAGCTCCTGCTCGACGTCGTGCCTGATATCCACGTCGGCTCTCACGACGATCTCACTTCAGCAATGCGGATGGCGATGGAAGCATGCGGGCGGTCTCGCAATTTCGCCCTGACGCGGATCAACGCGAGCGGTACCCCGCTGCCCACCATCACGGGTCCCGATGGAGGAAAGACATGATGAACAAGTTGGCGTGGGACGCGACCCTGACGATGCCGGTAGCAGCCGAGCGCGACCACATTCGAGGGGCGGCCCGTGCCGCCGTGACACTCGTCGAGTACGGCGACTACGAATGTCCCCACTGCCGGCTGGCGCATTCGATCATCAGGACGATCCAGATACGGTTGCGGGGTCGCCTCTGCTTCGTGTTCCGTCACTTCCCGATCGCGACGGTGCACTCTCATGCACAACCGGCCGCGGAAGCGGCGGAGGCTGCCGCCAACCAGCGTAAGTTCTGGGCGATGCATGACCTGCTATACACGACTCAGTCGACGCTGACTCACCGTGCGCTCATCGGAGCCGCCGACGCGCTCGGGCTCGATGTGCCGTCATTCATCGGCGACCTGGCGCGGCACAGCCATGCCCAGCGGATCCGGGCCGACTTCATGAGCGGCGTTCACAGCGGAGTCATCAGCACTCCCGCGTTCTACATCAACGGAACGCGATATCTCGGCGCCGTGGCATTCGATCCGCTGCTCACGGCCCTCAATCAGGCGAAAGCATTGGTGCCGACATTGTCGGGCCGATGAGCCCGGCTGCAATTCGGTGCGTCCGGCAAATGGTGCCGTTCGACGGGCGCGAGCGCCGCACCAAGATGCACGAGCTGGACCCGGTCGCTGATCCGCACGCGCCGGGTACCCAGCAATGTGATTGCACCAAGCTGACGCAGAGACGTGAGCGCACGACTGACCGTCTCGACGGCCAGCGCGAGGTAATCGGCGATATCGTAGCGGCTCATCGGAAGCGCGAGCGTCTCGCCGGGGCCGGCCGCGGAGCGCGATGCCAGCTCCAGCAGAAAGGCACTCACTTTTTCCACCGCGTTGTTACGCCCAAGCAGGACAGTGCGGGCGCGCAGGCGCTCGACCGCCCCAAACGCCATTTCGCGCACATACCGCGCCACGACGGGATCGGACTCGGCGATCTCCTCCGCCCGCCACCGCGGGTAACACGCGAGCACGGTCGCCTCAACGATGACTTCCGCGGAGGCTCCCCGTGTACCGCGGCCCGAAAATCCGAACAGGTCTCCCGGAAGCAGGAAGTCGACGACCTGGCGGCGACCGTCGGCAGTGAGCGTGCACTCACGTGCCGCTCCGCTCACGATGCGATACCAGGAATCGACGCGCTGGTCCTGGAAGTAGATGGTTTGGCCGCAGCGGTAGCGAGCGAGCGATGCAATCCGCTCGAGGCACCCTACCGAGGCCACGAGCGGCGCGGGCAGCCCATTCGTCCGTGTGGCAATGCCGGTATCCATGATGCTGTTCCTCCCACCTGTCTCCAGCGGTCTCAACACTGTCGGAGGTTGGATTTTGCGAACAGCCCACGTTTGTATGATGGCTTTCGTTGTGTATTTGTGAGTCGGCGCTACATGCGCATCTTCAGCGAACGATGGCCGCATGCACGGCACTGAGCAGCTCCTGGCCGATGCAGGGCTTACGCAGGAATGCGAAAGCGCCCGCTTCCATCGCACGTGTCCGCATTCGCCCTTCGGAGTCTTCGCGGGCCGTGCAGAAAACGATGGGTATCTGAACTCCCGATTGCATCAGGCGCTGTTGAAGCTGCAAGCCATTCATTCCTGGCAGCTCCACATCGAGCACCAGACAGGTCACGCCGCGCAGGCACGACGAATCGATGAACGCCTCGGCTGATGTGAAACATTCAACGCGAAAGTCGGCGGATCGCAGGAGATTTTCCACAGCCTCGCGCACGGCCACGTCGTCATCGACGACGGCGATTACGCGCTGGTTTGCTGCGTCTCTCACGTGGCACGCACACACTTGTGTGGATTATCGTGGGCGGGGATTGCACGTCGGTCATTCCTCAGGTCGATGTTCTACTATCCGCGGCATCGCTGCTGCGGAGTTTCTCCATCATCGTCGCAAGTTCCACCAGGGAGGATGCCATCATTTTTTCCATAATGCGGCGGCGGTGGATTTTCACAGTGATTTCACTGATCCCAAGCTCGGCGGCCACCTGTTTGTTCAGCAGTCCCATCAACAGGAAAGACATGACCTGGCGCTCGCGCAGGGTGAGCCGGGCCGCCCTGCTTCGAATGCTTTCGAGCTCCGCACGCTCTCCCCGCCCCGTGGTGGCCCGCTGGAGCGCCTGGCGAATCCCATCGAGCAGGTCCTGTTCGCGAAACGGCTTGGGCAAGAACTCCACGGCACCGGCCTTCATTGCACGCACGGTGGTTGGAACATCGGCATGGCCCGTGATGAATACAATTGGAATGGCCTCTCCCGCCTGTCGCAGCTCGTGTTGCAGGTCGAGACCGCTCTCACCCGGCAACCGCACGTCGAGCACGAGGCAGGAGGGCACGTCCGGTCGCGAGCTGGCCAGGAACTCCCGCGCCGAGGCGAACGCCTGCACGTTGAGACCGACGGAGCGCACGAGACTCGTGAGCGCTTCGCGAACCGCTGAATCGTCGTCGACGACGAAAACCGTGGGAACGTGCTCAGCCATCGCGCGACTCGCGGATTGAAGGCAACGCAAACGACACGGTCATTCCCCATTCCGGATTGATTCGGGCGAGCAGCTGCCCGCCGTGCGCCTCGATGATTCGCCGGCTGATCGAGAGCCCGAGACCCATGCCGTGCGGCTTGGTCGTGAAGAAAGGCTCGAACAGCCGGGGGACGTGCTGTGCCTCGACTCCTGCGCCGCTATCGCGCACCACTACCTCCACTGTCATCGCATTCTTCCGCGCTGAGGCGATCAGCAGCGTTCGCGGCCGCCCGGCGACCGCGCGCATCGCCTCGATGCTGTTGATCACGAGATTCAACACGACCTGCTGCAACTCGACCCGGTCTGCCATGACCACCGGCAGCGTGCTGGAAAGGCTTTCCTGAAGCACAACCCCTTCCCGGGTCAGCTCCCCGGATGTGAGAGCGAGGACTTCGCGAATGACATCGTTCACGTTCAGCGGGGATCTCGATAAGGTCGCCTTGGTGGAGTAAGCGCGAATACGGTGTATCACCTCGCTCGCGCGATTCGCGTCGCGCACGATGCTGGCGAGCCGCGCCTTGGCTTCCTCGATGTCCGGTATCTCGCGATCGATCCAGCGACGACAGGCGTTGCCGTTTGCAACGATCGCGGCAAGGGGCTGGTTGATCTCGTGCGCGATCGATGTGGTGAGCTCACCGATGCTGAGGACGCGAGCCACGTGCGCAAGCTCGCGGTGGGCCTTGTTGGCGTCATGTTCCGCGCGACGCCGCTCCGTGATGTCGCGGCAGACCGTCGCCAGCGCCAGGGGCTTTCCGGTCCGCGGCTCACGGATATGGAAGACGTGCTGCAGGACCGGGATGACCGCGCCGGTGCGGAAATGCCGCAGCGACATCTCCCCGTCCCAGAATCCGTGCGCCTCGACAGTCGGCAGGATCTCGGTCGCGATGCGCCGGGCGTCCTCCTTCACGACGAAAGAACGGATATCTTCGACGACCGGGCCGTTCTCGCTCAGCCCCACCATCCTGCGCGCTGCCGCATTCAGGAACGATACCTTGCCCTCCAGCGACGCGATGCCGATGAAGTCCGAGCTGTTCTCGACGATTGCGGCAAGCTTGCTGCGCTCCTCCTCGGCACGCTTGCGCTCGACCATCTGCGTTGCGTGGCGGATGTAGAGATCGGTGAGACGAAGGTCGGTGTTCGATGGACGGTGCGGCCTTCGGAAGTGAGTGGACAGCACGCCCAGCAGCTCGCCCTCGTGACTGATCAGCGGCGTGGACTGTACCGATCGAAATCCAGCCTCGGCCGCGACCTGGCGGTGGGCGGCGAAGGTCTCGTCGACCTGCACGTCTTCGACGATGACGCGGCCGCGTTCCTGCGCGGCACGACCGCAGGGGCAATCGTTCTCGCTCACGAGAGCGAAATGTTCGAGGAACGCCGGCTTGAAATTGCGGTGCGCAACGATGACGAGGCCGCCCCGCTCCGGATCGTTGAGCTGCACGTTGCCGAAGTCCGCGCCCTGCAGCTCCATGATCGCCGCGAGCGTCTGTTCAAGGACGGTCTGCACCTCGTTCATCAACAGCAACCGGGTGCCGAACTCGTGCAGCCGCGCCATGGCACCCAGCTCGGCTGCCAGGTGCTCCTTCAGCTCCAGCAGCTCGCGATTGGCCTCGGTCAGCTCGTCCAGTCTCCTGGCGAGGTGACCGTCGAGATCGGCCATGGCGCGCCACTGGATTTCGGGGTGCAGGTCTTCCTGGAGCGCCGCCGATGCGGGGGCGTCCGCATCGTGCAGCAGCGTGTCGCGTAGCGTGCGCAGGATGTGCCCGACAAATCGGGTACGCGACGTTGGCGGGGCCGCGAGTGCGGCGATCAGGTCCTCAATACACCGTTCGAGCCGCTGGATTTCGTCGGTGTTCGTGGCATTCACACTATCCTCTGACAGTCAGGGCGTCGGCCCGCCCGTCGCGCAATAGTGATCCCGTCCGCGATAGCGTGCTTGCCCCCCGATCAGCGAGTGCGGGCAATCGACCAAAAGCAAACCGCTGGCCCTCTGCCTGCACGATGCGGGGTCCGCTTGATCGGAGCGGTCACGGGCGGCGGGCCAGGCCAGCGGAATCGGCCCCTCGGGTCCGGTTCGTTGTTGTGGTTGTATTGTAGGGTTTAGCGGATATGAGCGGGCGTGTGAATCACACCTTCGTATAGCCGCGTTGGACGCTGCACTGGCGTTTTCGCATCGAGTCGGCACTTTGAATTGCGTCGGCTTCGAGACTAGTGAAGTGCACCGCGTTCCTGCGTAGCTTCTGCCAGCAAGCATGCGTAGAGCAAAGCGAACCCCTGCATCACGCCAACGTAGTCGGCCTGATCCTCCGCGAAGTGATGCGACATGCTCAGGAGCTCAGCGTTGTTACGCTCAAGCTCTGCAATCGCCTCGCGCGTGAACTCCTTGGAGCCGAGGGCGCCGATGCGCTTGACGATGTCCGTGCGGGTTGCGGCTGAAACCCGCGGCAGCAGGCTTAGATGACGACTGTCGCCAGCCCCATGCGATGGCCCGATGGCGGCGCGCGCCTCGGCCGTCAGCAAGCGGTAGAACATGCAGAAGCCCGTCATGATGCGAGCGAAGTCCCCGACGTCTCGCGCGCAGCGTGAGGCGATATCGAGCAGCTCCGGGTTGTTCGCTTCGAGATCGAGCGTGATCTCCGCGCGACACACTTCGGGCCCCCGGTCGTCGAATTCACGCGCGATCCGCTCGCGGGTCACGCCGCCAACACGCGGCAAGGCACTCATCCTCACACCCCATCGTTAGCGTCGCGCGATTTTCGGATGTTAATCCCAAAACCCGCGCCACAAATTGACGTGAGTCAGCCGGAATTGCGTGGACCGCCCGAGCCATCGAGGCATTGGCGCACCGTCTGGAGAATGTCGCGGGGAGAGGCAGGCTTCTGGATGAAGCACTGCCGTTCAGCTTCGCTGAGCTCTCGACCCGCCATGTCGGGGCTGTAGCCACTCATGTAGACCACTCGAAGCTGGGACTTCACTCGCAGCAGCCGGGTGGCGAGCTCCCGACCGCTCATGCCCTCGGGCATCACGAGGTCGGTCAACAGCAGGTCTACGGCGCCGCCACACGTTTCCCAGACTTGCATTGCTTCGGGCCCATGCGCCGCCTCGAGCACCCGATAGCCGTGCCTCTCGAGAATCGCGCGAGTCAGGGCACGCACGTGCGAGTCATCCTCAACGACCAGGATGGTTTCATCGCCGCGGCGCGGTGCGGGCGCGAGCTCCGGATCTGCCGACATTGCGGCGGCCGTCGCCACGGCGGGCAACCACATCTCGATGGTCGTGCCTCCGCCCGGCACGCTCTGGACCCGTAGCGTCCCGCGATGCTGGGTGACGATTCCATAGACCGTCGCAAGGCCCAGCCCGGTGCCTTTGCCGGGGCCCTTGGTCGTGAAGAACGGCTCGAAGATGTGCGGCAGGGCCTCGGGCGCAATGCCGTCTCCAGAGTCCGAGACGCGCACGCCGACATAGTGACCCGGCGGCAGTGCCGGCCCTTCGCCCGTCGCCTCTGCCGGCAGCGCGCTCGCGAACGTCTCGATGCGCACCGTGCCGTCCTTCGGCATGGCGTCGCGGGCGTTCACGACGAGATTCAGCAGAACCTGCTCGAGCATGCCCGCATCGGCACGCACAGCAAGGGCCACTGGGCTCAATTGCACCGCAAGACGCACCTGGTCCCCCAGGATTCGCTGCAGCATCGGATTCAAGCCGCGAACGATGTCGTTCAGGTCAAGGTCGCGTGGCTGCATCACCTGCCGACGGCCGAAGGCCAGCAACTGACGAGTAAGGTTCGACGCGCGCTCGGCGGCTTTGACGATCTGCTCCGCGGCCTCTGCAGCTTCAGGTGACAGCGTCTCCATCGTCAGGAACGAGCCAAAGCCCTGGATGACGGTGAGAATGTTGTTGAAGTCATGAGCGACCCCACCCGCGAGCTGGCCAATGGCCTCGAGCTTCTGCGCCTGCTGCAGTTGATCTTCGAGCGCCCGCTGATCGGCCGCAAGCTCACGAAAGCGCTGCTCTCCGTGGCGCAAGGCGTCTTCCATGGCGCGCCGTTCCCGATCGCGCTCGTGCACCTCGAGCGCAAACGAGATGTCGAAGGCGAGCTCATCGAGCAGGCGCAGCACCTCGGCATCGAAGAAGCCGACCTCTTCCGCATACAGATTGAAAGTGCCGCAAACGATGCCGCGCACCGTCAACGGCAGAGCGGCCATGGCGCGATAGCCGCGCGACAGCGCCTCGCTGCGCCAGTTCTCCGAGCGAGGGTCGTGCTCGATGTCGTTACAGACTCCATGCGTGCCGGCCTGGAGCGCGTGCATCGTCACCGAACAGTCAGCCTTGGGCGCCCCACGGAGCAGGCATGTGATCAGCCGAACGGTATCGTCAGTGGCGCCCGCGTGGGCCGCCACGTTCAATGGACCGCCCCGCGGCTCGATGAGGCCCGCCCACGCCATCCTGAACCCGCCGTGACGAACGGCGATATCGCATGCGGAGCTCAGCATCGGCGCGACCGCCTGCTGCCTGAGAATGTTCTGGTTCACGTGCCCCAGCACGGAGTACACGCGGTTCAGCCGCCGGACGTGTTCTTCGGCGCGCAGTTGCTCGGCCAGCGCGGCACGCGCGACGTTGAGATCCAGCACCGCCATGACCTGGCGGCTCAACGTGCGCAGCGCCGCGAGTTGCGCCGATGCGAGCTCCCGCGGCACGCGATCGATGACGCAGATCGCGCCGAGGGCATCTCCGTCGACGGTCAGGAGCCGTGCGCCCGCATAAAAACGCACATTCGGTTCGCCGACCACGAGCGGGTTGTCCGCGAAGCGCAGGTCCAGCGATGCGTCCGGCACGATGAGCGGCGCGGGCTCGAGAATGGTCCGGGCACAGAAAGAGATGTCGCGGGCGATCGGATCGAAGCTCCACCCGAACGCGGACTTCGGCCGCTCATGGCTTTCGGCGACGAACGAGATGAGCGCGACCGGAGCGTCGAAGATCGATGCGGCCAGGGCGGTGAGGTCGTCGAGCCGCTTGTCGTTTCCCGAATCCAGCACCCCGTAGCGTTGCAGGGCCAGGAGCCGGGAGGATTCGCGACTGAACTCTTCGTCAGCGCTCATGCGCGGCTCCCAAGCGGAACTGTTTGGCCCGGGCACAACTTGTACAGCAGGTGCTTCGAGAACGCACCGAGGTCCGGTCCGTTCCGCCGGCTGCGCGACGCGCCCCGCACGGACCTGTCAGCATGTGCGCCGCACCACCCGGCTTCGGAGCGCTACACTCCGGGTGCGACGGCGAGAGCGCGCGTCGCCAAGGCAAATACGCCGTGGGTAATTACGCCATGTCGACGAAGAGTGTCCGCAGCTGGCTGATCCTTGTCATAGCCGTTGCTGCGATCGTCGCGGCCTACACGGCGTTCGGCTTCCTCGGCGTTCCGCGACTGGTGCGCTCGCAACTCCAGTCGTTCGTCAGTGAACACTATGGCCGGCAGGCCGCCATCGGCGAGATCCGCTTCAATCCCTACACTTTCGTGCTCGAGGCACGCGAGCTCTCGCTGCCGGACACCGACGGCCGGCCCCTGCTCGGGTTTGGGCGGCTGCTGCTGGATCTCGACGTGGCGACGCTCTGGCGCCGCGCGCCGAGCTTCGCGGCCATCGAGATCGAGCGGCCGCTCGCCCGCCTGCTCATCCGGCCCGATGGCTCGCTGAACATCGCGGATCTTGCGAAGCCGTTTCGATCGCAGTCGCCGCAGCCCGCGCAGGCATCGCAGCCCCTGCGCCTGTTCATCGATCGCCTGCGCATCGAAGCGGGCCAGGTCGAATTCGAGGACCGCACGCACCCTTCCCCGTTCCAGGCCCGGCTTCAGCCCATCAGCTTCGAGCTGCGCGATTTCAGCACGACGGGCCAAACGGGGAACCACTACACGTTGCAGGGAGCGTCGTCGGCAGACGAACGGTTCACGTGGGAAGGCACCTTCGGCCTCGCCCCGCTCGCCTCGCGAGGCCGCTTCGAAGTGACGAACCTGCAGGCGCACACCGTCTGGTCATACCTGCGCGACTCCGTTGGATTCGAGCTTTCGAGCGGACTCATCGGAATCGCCGGAGACTACGACCTCGACGCACGCAGCGTGCTCGAGTTGAAACTGAACGTTCATCGCGTCGACGTTGCGGATCTTGGCGTCCGGCCAAAAGGACAGGACGCCAACTACATCGACCATGCGGGGCTCCACATCGAGGAGACGCGGCTGGATCTTGCGCGCGAACGGGTCGATATCGGCAAGGTGCGGCTGACAGGGGCCGCGGTGCGCGCCTGGAGGAATTCGAATGGCGCCATCAACCTGATGGCCCTGTCATCGCAAACGGCGCCATCGTCCGCTGTGCCCGGGAATCACGAACCGGCTGCCGCACCGGCGGCCTCCGCTTCAGGACCGGCGGCCTCCGCTTCAGAGAAGCGCAGCTCGTGGATCATTGCCGCGCCCGACATTGCCATCCAGGGTCTGCGGCTCGACGTCGAGGACCGGTTCGTGGCGCCCACTGCCGCGTTCACTCTGGCACCGGTCGATGTCAACGTCAGCGGCTTCAGCAGCGGGCTGGGCGAAGCCCTGCAGGTCGATGCAAAGATCGGCATTGGCAAGACGGGGCAACTGTCCGCACACGCCAAGGCCATGCCCAGCACCGGCGCCGTCTCCGCACATCTCGACCTCAGCGGGTTTGATCTCGCCTCGCTACAGCCTTACATCAACACCTATACGCAGGTGACGCTACTGCGCGGTGCGCTGAACAGCGCACTCGACATAGAGCGCGACGCGAACGGGTCGCTCACGGTGCGAGGCGATACCGAAGTCGTCAACCTTCACACCATCGACAACGCCCTCCGCCAGGACGTGGTCAAGTGGGATCAATTGCGCCTGGCCGGCATCGACTATCAGTCTCAGCCTGCGCGCTTGCGCATCGCCAGCGTCTCCGCTCGCGCGCCCTACGCACGCATGATCATTGCCCCGGACCAGACTCTCAACATCTCCCGGCTGATGAGCCCTGCACCCGGCAGCGCTCCTGCCGCGGTTCAGACAGTGCAGACGGCGGCCGGCGGAACACGCGCTCCCGGCGGCAATCCCGGAGCGATGGCCGTCAGCATCGGCACCGTGAGAATCGCGGACGGCTCGGCGAATTTCGCCGACTTCTGGATCCAGCCCAACTATGCCGTCAGCGTGCAGGGAATGAATGGAACGATCGTCGGGCTCTCTTCAGACCCGAAATCCCGCGCGAAGGTCAGTCTCGAAGGCAAGGTCGATCGCTATGCGCCGGCGAATATCGGCGGCGAGATCAACCTTCTCTCGGCGGCGCTCTTCACGGACATGAAGGTGAGCTTCAAGGGAGTCGAGATGACGTCGGTGACGCCCTACTCAGGGCGCTTCGCCGGCTACAAGATCGAGAAGGGCAAACTCTCAATCGATGTGGCTTACCGCGTGGAGAACCGGCAGCTGAAGGCCGACCAGCACTTCGTGATCGATCAGTTGCAGCTCGGCGAGCGTGTCGAAAGTGCCGACGCGATCCATCTGCCGCTGCGCATTGCCATCGCGCTCCTCAAGGACCGCAACGGAGTCATCGATGTCGAGCTGCCCGTGAGCGGCAGTCTCGACGACCCGAAGTTCCGCCTCGGGCCGATCATCTGGAAGGCCATCACGGGACTGGTGGCGAAAGTGGCCACCGCATCCTTCGCCCTGCTCGGCCGCCTGTTCGGCGGCGGCGAAGAGATGAACCAGGTCGACTTCGAGGCGGGGAAGGCGGCGCTGGAACCCGCTGCGCAGGAACGCATGGCTGCCGTAGTCAAGGCGATGCATGAGCGTCCGGAGCTGCAGATTGAAGTGCCCACCTCATACTCCGCCGAGCTGGACCGACCGGCCATGACCCGGCAGAAGCTCGACGAGAAGCTGCTGCAGCTGGCCCAGCAACGCGCGACCGCCCGCAAACAGGGCCACGCCGACGACGCGGCGGGCATTGCGACGGACCCGGCCCAACGCTTCGACCTGCTGCTGGCGCAGTATCGGATCGATTTCAGTGCCGATGCCGCCCCGCCCCCTCTGGCCGCCGGCATTCTTGCGGCACGAAAGAAGAAGGGCGAGCCGCCTCCATTCGAGACGGCGAATGCGGAACTGATGGCGGCAATCGCTGAGAAGCAGGTCGTGACAGAGGTCGATCTCGAGGCGCTCGCCCAGGCGCGTGCGCACGCCGTTCAGGATGCGCTGCTTGCGTCGGGCGAGGTCGATCCCGCGCGCGTCTTCATTCTGGGAGCCAAAGAGACGCCCGCCGCGGGTGGCAAGGTTCGGCTCGAGCTCGGGCTGCGTTAAACACAAAGCGGGGACGGCCTGGTTTAGACTCCGCTGCGCGAAATTTGGTCCGAAGAAGGCATCGAGTTGGCAAAGAAGTTCTACGTTGTGTGGGCAGGACGAAAAACAGGTGTGTTCACGGACTGGGCCACGACCCAGCGACACGTCGATAAATTTCCCGGCGCGCGGTTCAAATCGTTCGCGACCCAGGCAGAGGCGGATCGTGCTTTCCAGGCCGGCCGCCCCGCATCGGTCGGCACGCGGCCGGCGAAGGCGAAAGCCGCTATTGCGGCTCCCGCCAAAACCCATGCAGCCCGTTCTGGCTTGCAGATCTACTGCGACGGCGCCTGCAACCCGAATCCCGGCAACGCAGGTTCAGGCATCGCCGTCTATCGCGACGGCACGCTCGCGCAATTGTGGTACGGCCTTTACAACCCGAACGGCACGAACAACACGGCAGAGCTCAACGCACTCCATCACGCGCTGCTGATTGCCGAAGCCGGCATCGGCGACGGACAAGCGGCACAGATACTTTGCGATTCGACGTATTCGATCAACTGCGTTTCCAGGTGGGCCGTGGGCTGGGAAAAGCGGGATTGGCGCAAGGCCGACGGGGAAATCAAGAACCTGGACATCATCCAGGCCGCTTATGCCGTGTACACCCGCATCGAATCCGATCTGGAATTGACTCACGTCAGCGCGCACGTGGGGACGGAAGGCAACGAGCTCGCGGACCGGATGGCGATGTTTGCCGTGGAAAGCGGCAGTGAAGATCTGCGCCTCTATGGGGAAGAGATCGATATCCCGGCCATCTTGCGCATGCGCAGCGGATAGGTCACGCAACTAGCGGTCAACGGCTCGAGATCACGGCCGGGTGCGACGGCCCCGCGTCAGTGCTCTTCATCACGCCCAGCGGCCCGAAGTCCGGCGGTGGCACGCGATGCTTCGTCGCGGCCTCATAGTTCGACGCCGCCTCGAGCACCACGGGCTCATCCCCCGGCCCCGCCCAGAAATTGATGCTGAAGGGCATCGGATACTGCAGCATCGACTGCACCTTGCCGGTCACCAGCGTGTAGGTCTTCCTGTCCGCGCTCAACTCATACTGCGGGTCGTAGACGATGCGATTGTAGCCAGCCGGCACCGTGATCTCCGGCACGCCCAGCAGATCCGTGATCGAAGGGCCCGCGCCGGCGCGACCGTTCACGGTGGGCTCGCGGTCGATGCCGATCTTCCACTGCGGCACGCCCACACTCGGATGCACGAACAGGTCGATATCGTTCTCGTGCATCACTTTGAGCACCACCATGCGCATCACCGACTGCATCTTGATGCGGTCGATGCCTTCGCTCGCGCGGACGTTCGGGTTGCCGGCCGTCGCGGCATTCCGCGCGCCCACGGCCTGCGCGTCGGAGCGCCATTTCGAATTGGCCGCGTAGGCAGCCCAGTCCTTGATGCGCGCGTCGCCGCGTTCCATCAGGTACTTCGACATCATGAACGACGTGCGGTCGGCGTCGTCCAGCTCGGCCAGGATGCGCCGCATGTTCAGCTTCGGCGACAGGGGCGCCTTGCCCAGTGCGAGCTTCACGAGGTAGTCGCGGGAACGCACGTCGTAACCCGGCACGGCGAACTCCAGCGCTCCGTCTCGTTCCTGGTAGAAGTACTCCGGCGCACTCAGGGGAAGAATTTCGGCAAGCGCCTGCTGGAACGTGTAGCGCATGTTGGGCACCGAGGGGTCGTCCGGATAGTCGGGATCGACGGACTCCACGATTTCCGCGCCGAGCTTGTCGCGCAGCACCGCCTTGATCTCGGCGTCCACGCGGTCGCTGATCGCGACGTCGTTGGGCGCGTGCTTGACCATGTATTCGCGCACGATGCCGATGCGCATGCCGGCAAGCGGCTTTGTGCCGGCGGCGGACTGCGTGCCATCGCCAATGTAGCTGGAGTACGGCTCCTTCGACCTCAGCGCCCGCGGCAATGCCGTGAACGCGTCGCGCGAGTCGAAGTAGCCCTTGTCCGCATCCTTCATCGCGTCGAGCACGCGCGCCGCATCGCGCAGATTCCGGCACAGCACACCCGGACGGTGATTGATGAACTGCGCGGTCGCGCTGCGGTCCTCCGAGATCAGCCCCTTGGTCGTCACGAGACTCGGCACCGCGTTCTGGTTTGCCGGCTCGCGGCAGGAGCCGCCGGGGGGCTCGCCGGTTGCGCAGCCGACGAGATTGGCGTTGACCGACGCGCCGGACCCGCCGCTCGAAGGCCCCGCGGAGCGCTCGGTGTCATAGGGGTTGCAGACGTGCCCGCCCCAGCTGCTGCGGATGCTGCCACCGCCGCCCACGAAGGATTTCGTGGCCTTCTGCGGCCCGTCGGCGCGATTGGTCACCTCGGCAGCAATGGAGACTGCGTAGATGATCGCGCCCTTGTTACGCAACGAGGCGACGATCGTGGAGTCCGCAGGCCCCGCATCCATCGCGTAGTTGACGTCGTTGCCGCCAGTGGAGCGCATGTCCTTCACGTCGTACCAGTCCTTCACGGCTATGGTGAGGCAGTACATCGGCAGCTTCGCAAGATCTGGATTGCGACCGTACTGTGCGTCGAGCTCCGCAGCGCGCTCGAGTGCGTCAGGCTGCTGGCGGAACGCCTCGCACGCCGCAGGGCAGGACGCTGGCAGTTTGCCTGTCGAGGGATGCGCATCGCAGGCGGCTTTGCACGATACCGATCGCTCTCCGCGCAGGTTGATCGTCTCGAGCGCGTTCACCTGGCGCGCGCCCGGAAGGCCGACGACCATGCCGAATTGCTGCTTGACGCCCGGATCCGAGACCGTCGTCTCCATGCGGCCGAAGTCCAGCGGGAGACCGGCATATCGATCGAGGTTCGGCAGAAAACTCGACGCGGCTCGCGTCTGCGTCGGGAATTTCAGCGGCACCCCTGCGCGGATCAGTCCCTTGACCGCGGGAACGGGTGCGCCGTCGCTGGTCACCAGCGCGGTGCAGGCACCGTTGTACGCGCGAGCGCGATCCACGTAGGCCTGCACGACATCACGGCAGGTCGTGCGGCCATCCTTGATCGCTGCGTGAAGCTCGTCGATGGTGCTTTCCACCACCTGGAACGTGCGCGGCTCCGCTGCTGTGACGAGTTGTGAGGCAAGCATCAAGCCTGCCGCGGAAGCACAGAGACCCAACCAGCGGGACAGTCTTTCGATCTTGCGCACGTTTGGTTTCCGGCCGCGGTGAAACTTCATCGTTTCTCGAAGAGGAGACGCCGGTTGCGAATGGCACCCTACCCAGTCGTTCACCGAACACGCGCACGCCACGACGATCGAGATACGTTGCCTCCCGCGGGGCTAGTACGAAAAGACTTCGCCCGGCAGCGCAGGCGTCGTGGGCGGCAGCTTGCGCAGCTTCGCGCCCTGTTCGAACGCATAGGCGAGCTTGAACAGCGTGGGCTCGCTGAAGGGCATCCCCAGGAACTCGATTGCGATGGGCCCGTTGAGCTCCTTCGTATAGCCCGCCGGCATTACCACCGCCGGCATGCCGGAGATCGAGCTGAAAGAGTTGTCAGCCTCCGCCTGCTCCTCCATGTGCTTCGGCGGCGGAACGGAGCGGAAGGGGTAGACGACCGCGTCCAGCCGGTACTTCTTCATGAGATCCTGCATCAGCGCAGCCATCGTTTCCTGCGTGTCCCGGCGCGCAATGAAGTCCGCGTTCGCCTGGATGGAGTGGAACTCGCCGTAGGCTTTGGCGATCGACGGCTTCAGCAACTTGCCGCCCTTGGCGATGAGCTCATCCATGTTGTGAATCGGGACGTTGGGCCCGAGGCGACGGAAGTAGAGGTTGTAGGAGAACTGGCCTTCGTAGTAGTTGGTACGCGCGAAGGCGTCGGGCCCAGTGCCGTCCAGCAGCGGGAACGCATCGACGCCGAGTGAAAGTCCGTCGACCACCACCGCGCCCTGTTCCTTGATCCGCGCGATCGCGTTCTCGATGATGGCGATGCCCTCGGCATGCCGTTCTCCCTTGCGAAAGAAATCGCGCAGCACGCCGATGCGCGCGCCGCGCAGGCCATCCTTCCGCAGGAAGGTCGTGTAGGAGACGTTCGGCGTGCGGCCCGGCGAAACGACGGTCAGCAGGTCCTCGGCATCGAAGCCTGCGACGATGTCAGTGAGTGCTGCGACATCGTAAACCGAGCGCGCCATCGGCCCGGCGCGCTCCTGCGTAAACGAGGTCATCACTTGCCCCGCGCGAGGAATCAACCCACGCGTAGGTGCAAGCCCCACCACACTGTTGGCGGCGGTAGGACCGCGGATGGAAGTGCCCGTCTCGCTCCCGAGCCCTGCCTGTGCAAAGGCTGCGGCGACCGACGCGCCCGTTCCGCCGGAGGAGCCGCTGGGACTGAGCTCCGTGTTGTAGGGATTTGACGTGCGCCCCAGCACGGTGGACTGGTCGCCGCGTTTGGGGACGCCGAACCAGTCGCTCATGTTCACCTTCGCAAACACGATCGCGCCCGCGTCGCGCAGCCGCGCAACCACGGTCGCGTCGTAGACAGGCTGCGAGCTCTTCATCGGCAGGAAACCCGCCGAAGTCGGCATATCCTTGGTGTCGTAGAGATCCTTGAACACGAGCGGTATGCCGTGCAGCTTGCTGCGTGGGCCCTTCGCCTTGCGCTCCGCATCCAGGGCGCGCGCGATTTCCAGCGCCTTGGGTTGCAGGGTGATGATCGCGTTGATGTTCGGGCCCTTCTTGTCGTAAGCCGCGATACGATTGAGATACAGCTGGACCAGCTTTTCGGAGGTCAGGGCGCCTGCATCGAAGGCCTTGTTGATGTCCTCGATGGTGGCGGTCTGCAGGTTGAATTCGGTTTTCCCGGTCGCGGTGCCTGGTGTCGTGGGGGAAGTGCTCGCAACGGCGGAGCCGCAGGCCAGGAGGCTCAGAGCGACGATGCGGAACAGCGAATGCATGGCTGGGTCCTTGTTCTGCTCGAACAAGAGACGCCGGTTGCGGATAGCACCCTACCCTGCCGTCGACCCCGCGCTGATGCAGGAGCCAGCAGGTCGAT
>FTFB01010762.1_pt1 | contig 37549 bp, 39 predicted proteins | sample 1658331 | NCBI WGS metagenome assembly FTFB01 (sample SAMEA3914816, study PRJEB12502) | metagenome | biome: forest; material: soil | place: USA | collected 2011-09-16 | depth 0.3 m | reverse complement strand
GGCTGCGCGCGCGCAGCCTTCGCTCGTCCGGGCATACTGCCGCTCCTGCGATGGCGCCTCGAGCTCGGCCACGAGTCTACGCTGCCCGCCCGGCGGCCGGTACCGGCGTGGATTGTTACGTACTATTACGAGTTCCAAGGCGAGGCGCGGTCGCCAAGACTAACCGTGTGCGCTGCCAGTTCGATTCGGAGGTCGTTTGAGGAAAGCCATTGCGATGTCAGCGAGTTGCGCGGTGCTGCTGGGCGGCTGCGCGCGGCCGCCCGCCACACCCCAGACACCGGCCGTGCAACAGGCCGCACACGAGGTCGGGCAGCCGCAGGGCTGGGCCGACGACCTCGCGTTGCCACAACCCGACGACTTGAACCCCGATCCGCACGTGCTCGAGTTCAACCTCGAGGCCAAAGTGGCCGAGCTCGAAATCCTGCCCGGCCACAAGACCCCCGTGTGGACGTACAACGGCAAGATCCCCGGGCCGCTGATCCGCGGTCAGGTCGGCGACCGCGTCATCGTGCACTTCAAGAACTCCCTACCCCAGGAGACGACGGTCCACTGGCACGGGCTGCGCGTGCCGAACGCCATGGACGGCGCACCGGGCGCCACGCAAGACCCGATTCCGCCCGGCGGCGAATTCACGTACGACTTCACGCTGCGCGACCCCGGCACGTACTGGTACCACCCGCACCTGGATTCGTCGGCGCAGGTCGGGCGCGGCCTGTACGGCGCGATCCTGGTCGAGGACCCGAACGATCCAAAAGCGTTCGGCGACGACCTCGTGCTGCTGCTGTCCGACATGAGTTTGAGCGACGACGGAGAGATGCTGCCGGCCGACAGCGGCGGCGACTTCGGCGACCTGTTCGGCCGCGAGGGCGCCGTGGTTCTCGTGAACGGCAAGGTGCTCCCGACGCTGAAGGTGCGCGAGGGCAAGCAGCAGCGCTGGCGCATCATCAACGCGACGCGCGCGCGCTACTACAACGTGCGCCTGCGCAATCATCGCTTCATGAAGCTCGGCGGGGACAACGGCCTCGCGGCGCGCGCCGTCGACACGTACAGCCTGCTGGTCGTGCCCGGCGAGCGAGCAGACGCCGTGTTCACGCCGGCCGATCCGCCCGGCAGCAACACCGTGCTGCGCTGGGTGCCGACCGAACGCGGCTACGGCAGTACGTTCAACCGCGCCTCGGTCGACATGCTGAAGATCGAGACCGTGGCCGACGCGGCCGTCGCGCCGGAACCGATCCCGATGGATCTACGGCACATCGAGCCGATCGACGTGACGGGTGCCACCGAGCGCGAGCTGAACCTCACGATCGCGATCAACACCGGCAAGATCGAGATGGGCGTGAACGGCGTTCCATTCTGGAAAGCGCAGGCGCTGGAAGGTCGGCTCGGCGAGACGCAGGTGTGGCACATCATCAACAACACGGATTTCTCACACCCGTTCCACCTGCACGGGTATTTTTTCCAGGTGCTGGACCCGAACCGCGTGCCGGAGTGGAAGGACACGGTGAACGTGCCGACGAAGTCCGAGCTCGCGATCGCGGTGCGCTTCGACGAGCGCCCCGGCACGTGGATGTTCCACTGCCACATCCTCGACCACGCCGAAGCAGGAATGATGGGGCACTTCGTGGTTCGCGATCCGAGCGCGCCGCGCACGCCCGCTCCGAAACCGCACGTACACGTGAGCCACGCTAGCGACACCGAACGCTAGCGAGCGCTACTCCGGCACGTACTCGGCCACCTCGACGAGGTTGCCGTCGGGATCGCGGAAATAGATCGAACGCAACGCACCGACAGCGCCACGGCGCGGGACGGGCCCCGCTTCGATCGCGACGTTCACGGATTTCAAATGTGCGATGACGTCGTCGAGCGGCACGGCCGCGAGCAGGCAGAAATCACCGGAGCCGAACGTTGGCCGTTGCGCCTTCGTGGGCGTTTGCGTTTCGCGATCCTGGAGGTTGATCTTCTGCCGGCCGAACTTCAGCGCGTAGCGCGGCGCGCCGTCGGGGCCGCGAAAGAATTCGCGCGTGAATCCCAGCGCGCGCTCGTAGAACAGCGTCGTCGCCTCGATGTCGGCGACGGTCAACACGATGTGATCGATGCGATCGGCCAGCGGCGGCATGCGCTTCAGCCTTGGTCCTGCACGCGTTTCTGCAACACGAGCAGGCACTTGTAGCGTGCGGCACGCAACATCTTGTACGCCACGCGCGCACCCTTGACGTTGTTGTTCCACTCACGCAGGTTCTTCTCGATCGTCTCGGCCGGCGTGGCGATCAGATATGCTTTCAGCGGCTGCTGCGTGTCATTGCTCGTATCCACGCCGCAGTCCGAGCACCGCCAGCGGCGGCGCACCACGGCAAGGGTGCGATCGACGTTCAGGCACACGGTGCAGAGCGTCCAGCGTTCGAGCGGCTCGACCTCATCGAGCAGGATCTCGTAACGCGCGCTGTCGCTCGAGCCGCCCGCATGCTGGCTGCCGGGCGCGCGCCAGCGCTCGAACAGGTCTCTGACGAGCCCCGACAGCATTCCGCCCACGCCTTTCACCGGTCTTCCGCCGAATTTCGCATCCGCGGCCACTAGACCACGCCGCTCGCAGGGGCGTCAATCGCGCCCGACGCTCGAATTTCGCCCCGGCCGTGAGCCACAATGACGCCCTTCCGCGGCGCGTAACACGCGCGCGAATGAGGTCACGATGAAGCTCTCGACCGATCGGATCTTGACTACCCACGTCGGCAGCCTGCCTCGCAGCGCGACCGTCGTCGACTTTCTCCATAAGAAGGAGAACGGCGAGCAGTACGATCGCGTCGCGTTCGCCGCCGCGATGCAGGCCGGCGTAGCCGAAGCCGTTGCGAAACAGCGCGCCGCCGGCATCGACGTCGTCAGCGACGGCGAGACCAGCAAGGTCGGTTACGCCACGTATATCAAGGACCGTCTGTCAGGGTTCGCGGGCCACGTTCCGCGCCCACCGCACCTCGATCTCGCGCCCTACCCCGAATTCCGTGAAGCGATGGCGCGCATGATGGGCAAGCAATCGTTCAAACGCGCGGCGTGCGTGGGCCCGATCGAGCTCGTCGATCGCGACGCCATGAAGATTGACATCGCGAATCTGCGCTTCGGTCTCGCCGCGCACCCGCCGGTCGACGCGTTCATGAACGCGGCATCGCCGGGCGTGATCTCCTCGTTCCAGTCGAACCGCCACTATCCGACACACGAGGCATACGTCGACGCGATCGTCGCGGCCATGAAACCGGAGTACGACGCGATCGTCGCCGCCGGCTTCGTGCTCCAGCTCGACTGCCCGGATCTCGCGATGGCGCGGCACACGGGCTTCCAGGAGCTCGACGAAGCGGAGTTCCTGAAGCGGGCCGCGTATCAGGTCGAGGCGCTGAACCACGCCGTGCGCGACATCCCGGCCGATCGCATGCGCATGCACATCTGCTGGGGCAATTACGAAGGCCCCCACGACTGCGACATCGCGCTCGAGAAGGTCCTCGGGCTCGTGCTCAAGGCCAAACCGGTCGGAATTCTGTTCGAAGCTGCGAACCCACGGCATCGCCACGAGCTCGAAGTGTGGCAGGACGCGAAACTCCCGGACGACAAAGTGCTGATCCCGGGCTGCATCATGTCGACGTCGAACTACGTGGAGCATCCGCGACTGATCGCGGAGCAGCTCTGCCAGTATGCGGACATCGTGGGGCGCGAGCGCGTGATTGCGGGCACCGACTGCGGTTTCGGCTCGTTCGCGGGCTACTCGCGCGTAGACCCCGCGATCGCCTACAAGAAACTCGGCGCGCTGGCCGAAGGCGCGGCGCTGGCATCCGCGCGCCTGTGGCGCAAACGCAGCTGAGGCGTTAGACCACCGCGAGCAGCAGTGCCACGCCGGCCACGACGAGCGCCATGCCGACGAGCTCGCGCGGCGCCGTGCGCTGGTTGAACAAGCGTTTCGCCACCGCCTGTGCGAGCAGCACTTCGACGAGCGCGAGCGTGCGCACGTTCGCGGCTACTGTCAGAGAGAAGCCCAGGAACCAGAGCTGCGACGCGAACGCGCTCATGAAGCCGGCGAACAGCGACTGGCGCCACACCCCCACGCTGCGCAGGAGCGCTTCTCGGTTCATGATCGCGAGCCACACGCCGAGCACCGTGACCTGGATGCAGAGCGACCACACGAGCGCCGTCGTCGCCCGCAGGAAATAGACGCCTTCCGGCAGCGCGAGGATCGCGCCGCGAAAACTCACCGACGCGAGCGCGAAGAACGCGCCCGACGCGATACCGAGCACCGCCGGCTTCACGCTCTGCCGGTCCCACGTCTGGCCCGGCTTCACGGCCACGATCACGACGCCAGCCGTGGCGATCAGGATTGCGATCGCGCGCGACCACGTCAGCGCATCGCCGAGCACGGCGAAACCGAACAGCGCGACCTGCACGGCCTCGGTCTTGCTGAGCGCGGTGGCCACCGAGAACGAACGCGCCTGCATGGCCGCGAGTAGAAACGCCGTGCCCGCGATCTGCGCCAGCGCGCCGGAGGCCGCGAACGCGAGGAACGCAGGTGTCGGCGGCGGCACGCGTGCGTGCGCGAACGCGGTCACCAGGCCCAGGAACACGAGCGCGAACGGCAAGCCATAGATGAACCGCACCTGCGTCGCGCCGAGCGTGCCGAGCGTGGCCGTGAGGCTGCTCTGCATCGCGTTGCGCGCAGTCTGGGCGACGGAGGCGACCAGCGTTGTGGCGATCCAAAGCATCGGTCTTTACGCCGGCAGGCGCCCCACGTAGACGCTCTGCGGCCGGATCAGCCGACCGACGGCGCGCTGCTCGAAGCAATGTGCGGTCCAGCCCGCGATGCGGCCGATCGCAAACGTCGGCGTGAACGACGCCGTGTCGAGGCCAAGCCCGTGCAGCAGCAGCGCCGTGTAGAACTCGACGTTCGTCTTCAGGCGCCGGCCCGGTTTGTACTCTTCGAGCAGCTTGACTGCCGTGGTCTCGACCGCGCGCGCGAGGTCGTAGAGTTTCACGTCGCCAGCGCGCGCGAACATCCGCGCCGCGGCCGCCGCGAGCACGTCGGCGCGCGGGTCGCGAACTTTGTACACGCGGTGGCCGAAGCCCATCAGGCGCTCGCCGCGCTCGATCTTTTGCCGCAGCACGTGCTCCGCGCGCGCGGCGTCGCCGATCTCGAACACCATGTCGAGCGCGGGCCCCGGCGCGCCGCCGTGTAGCGGGCCCTTCAAAGCCCCGATCGCGCCCGTGGCCGCCGAGACGAAATCGGAGCCCGTCGACACGATGACGCGGGCGGTGAACGTCGACGCGTTGAGTCCATGGTCCGACACCGTCGCGAGATACGTGTCGAGGCCGCGCACGAGCTCCGCATGCGGCTCTACCCCGCTGCGCATGTAGAGATAGTTGGCGGCGAGGCCCAAGTCTGCGCGCGGCGCCACTGGCTCGGCGCCGCGCTCGAGGCGCGCGTACGCAGCGACGATCGTCGGCAGCGCCCCCGCCAGCAGCTGCGCGGCGTCGAGATCGCCGTCGGCCGTGAGAGTGCCGGCCGCCATGCGCAGGGCGTCCATGGGCTCGATGCGGCGCGCGGCGGCGGCGCGCAGCAGCGCGATCGTCGACGCGGGCACCGGCGCGGCCGCGACGCGCGCGGCACTGCGAACACCGGCCGCGTCCCACAGCGCCGCGACGACCTCCTCGAACGGCCGAACGGCGAGCTGCTCGAGTCGCAGACCTGCGATCACGAGCTCTCCGCGCTCGCCGTCGACCATGCTGAGGCGCGTGGCCGCTGCAACGACGCCTTCGAGGCCGGTCGAAGCGGTGATGTCCGTTTGCGCATTCATGGCCGCTACCGTATGTTGTAGTCAGTACGTCGTCAACATTGATTCTACAATCAATATGAAAACCGAGAACCACGCCTGGGTCAGCGCAACGGAAGCCATCAAGATGCTCGGCGTGAGCCGCGCTACCTTGTACGCTTATGTGAGCCGCGGCCGCATCCGGTCCGAAGCCACGGCCGGCAAGACGCGCAATCGCCGGTACTCGCGTGACGACATCGAACGGTTGCGCGCGCGCACGGACGAGCGGCGCAACCCGGGGAAGGCTGCTGAACACGCGTTGCATTGGGGGCTGCCGATTCTCGAATCCGCGATCACGCTGATCGCCGAGGGCCACATCTATTACCGCGGCCGCGACGCGGCCGAGCTCGCGCGCACGAGCTCGCTCGCAGATGTCGCTGCCCTGCTCTGGACCGGGTCGACCGATGGAGGCGCGCAGCTCGCGACGGCGGCGAAACCCGCCGCCACGAAAGGGCGCGACGCCGACGCACCGTTCGTCGCACGTGCGCAGGCGACGCTCGCGCTCGCGGCGGCGAAGGATCCGCTCGGTTACGACCTGCGACCGCGCACCGTCGCACAGACGGGTTGGCGAATCCTGCACGCGCTCGCCACCGTCGCAGCCAACGGCACTGCACGCGAACCCACGATCGACGCCACGCTCGCGAAGGCCTGGGGCGTGCGCGCAGCCGCGCCGCTGCTGCGCTCCGCGCTGATCCTGTGTGCCGATCACGAGCTGAACGTCTCGACGTTCACTGCGCGCTGCGTCGCGTCGGCCGGCGCATCGCCGTACGGCGTCGTGATCGCCGGCCTCGCGGCGCTCGAAGGCGTGAAGCACGGCGGCACGACCGGGCGCATCGAGGCGTTGTGGGATTCGCTGCGCCGCTCGGCCGACCTGCGCGCCGCGCTCTCGGAACGGCTACGCCGCGGCGAGCGCATCGACGGCTTCGGTCACCCGCTGTATGTAGGCGGCGATCCGCGCGCGACGGTGCTGCTCGCGATGCTGCCGAAATCGAAGAACGCCGCGTTTGCGCGCGAGTTGACGGCGGCGATCGGCACCGTGCTCGGCGAGCCGCCGAACGTGGACTTCGCGCTCGTCGCGCTCGCCAAAGCGCTCGGTTTGCCGAACGGCACGGCGCTCACGGTATTCGCGCTCGGCCGCTCCATGGGCTGGATCGCCCACGCGATCGAGCAGTACGGGCACGACGCCATCATCCGGCCACGCGCGAAGTACGTCGGCGAAAAACCCCTCTGAGGAGCCTGCCTTCCGCGTGGCAGCCAAAGAAAGAAAAGACCTCTCGCGAACTAGTGGGTCATCGAGTAGAGGATGTAGTTGATGTACGTCCGCATGCCTTGCGCGGAGTATTTCTCGGGGTACTGCGGGTTGTCGGAATGCTCCACCGAATCGCCGAGATCCATGTTGTGGCAGATCGCAACCATGATCCGCCCCTTGTCGTCGTAGATCGCACGCCAGCGCGGGATCACGCCGTCCTGCTCGAAGATTTTGTGGCTGTAGATGAACTGCGCGCCCGGCACCTGCACGCGGTCGTCGAGATCCCAGAACATGTGGAAGATCTGATCCTCGTTCGGGATCTCGACGATGGGTCGTTCCGGAAATACGCGCCGCATGCTCTCGAGGAAGACTTCCCACTCCACGCTGCCGTGGAAATCGTCGACCATCAGGAAGCCGCCGCGCGTCAGGTACTCGCGCAACTTCGCGGCCTGGTCGTCCGTGAGGTCCCAGTGCCCCACCTCGACGGCGTACAGCCACGGCCAGTTGAAGACGTCGTCGTCATCGTCGAGGTTCACGGGCTGCTCGACGGACCGCGTATCGATCGACGTCAACCGGCGCACCATGACCGCGACGTGCCGATCCGCGGCCGGATAGTCGATCGTCCAGTTGCTTCGACCGTTTTGCCAGTCCGCCCCATAGCGGCCACGCCCACGCCACGGCGGATACATGAGGCGCGCGAACGTCCACTCGGCCGGCACCATGTAGTCCGGGGGTAGCGGGTCGTCCTCGTGCTCGACGCCGGGATAGACGCGGAAAGGTCGCGGCGCCGCAGCGGCGATGCCGATGACGCACGAGGCCACGAGCGCGGCGCCGAACAGCCACCGGCGGTACGCCCTGCGCAACGAACTTGATGCCGGGGGTGTCTTCACGTTGAACCTGGAGTGCTTGCTCAGCCCTGTTAGACGTGCTCGTTGCGACGCGGTTCGCCAAAAAGCCCGCGCATCAGCGCACGGGCGGCACCACGAGCGGAATACCGAGCGCCTGGTGCGCCTTGCCGTCGGCGACACGCTCGTTGAACCAGTTCGGGTAGATCGCCGTCGGCTTCGTCGCAGCGTCGAGCGCGGCGAGATCTTCGGCTGTGAGCTGCACTGCCGCGGCGGCCAGGTTCTCCTCGAGCTGCTTGCGGCTCGACGCTCCGACCAGAATCGACGCGACTACAGGCCGCGTCAGCAGCCACGCCAGCGACACCTGCGCCGGTGAAGCGCCGCGCTTGGCGCCGATCGACTGCAGCAACTCGATCACCCGATACCCCTGCTCGCGGTCGTGCGGCAGGAAGTCGAAGCCGCCGAGCCGGTCGCCGCTCTCGCCTTTCGGCTTGGCGCGCGTGTACTTGCCGCTCAGGAACCCACCCGCGAGCGGGCTCCACACCATGACGCCGATGCCGGCGTCGGCGCAAAACGGCGCCACCTCGTGCTCGAGGTCGCGGCCCACGAGCGAGTAGTACACCTCGGCACCGCGAAACTGCTGGTAACCTCGCGCGCGCTGAATGCCCACAGCCTTCGCCGCCATCCACGCGGGCCAATTCGAGAAGCCGACGTAGCGAACCTTGCCCTGGCGCACGAGATCTTCGAGCGCTTCGACCGTCTCTTCGACGGGCGTCAGCGCATCGACCTTGTGCACGAGATACACGTCGATGTAATCCGTGCCGAGCCGCGCGAGACTCGCGTCGGCCGCGGCGAGAATGTGCCGCCGCGACAGGCCGGACTCCACGAGCCCTTGCCCCATGCGGTTGCCGACCTTCGTCGCGATCACGACTTCGTGACGCTTGGCGCCGATGGCCTTGCCGAGGATGCGTTCCGACTCGCCGCCCGCGTACACGTCGGCGGAGTTGAAGAAGTTGATGCCGGCGTCGAGCGCGCGCGCGACGAGATCGTTCGCAGCTGCCTGATCGACCTTGTAGACGGACGCGAAGGGGCCCTGCGCGCCGGTGCCGAACGTCATGCTGCCGAACGCGAATTTGGAAACGATGAGGCCGGTGCCGCCGAGACGCGAGTACTGCATGCAAAAAGCTCGATATGTAGCGAAGGGGGTCGCTACGAGGGTAACGGGTTCCGGCGCGCCGGTCGAGCCGAAGCCGCGCGCGCGGCGGAGCGGGCGCTCACGCTAGACCAGATAGGCCTTCGTGAGCTCCGTCGACACCTGCCACAGCTTCGCGGCCATGGCGGGATCCTTCTGGTAGTCGCTCTGCTGCACCGGATTGCAGTCCGCGAAATAGAGCCCCGTCACGCGCGCGAGTGCCGGATTGCTCGCGAGGTAGCAGCTCGTGGCCGCGCCCTGCGCCGGCGTTTCCATCGCGAAGCCTCCGCCTCCGCCGCGATTGCCGCCGCCCGCAGGTGGCGTGAAGTTCATGTTGCGCATGATGTTCGTCGCGACGACACCGGGGTGCAGCGAGTTCGACGTCGCGCGCGTACCGGCAAGGCGCTTCGACAGCTCGAGCGAGAACAGGCCGTTCGCGAGTTTCGAGTGGCCGTAGGCCTGCCGTTCCCAACCTTTACCCGAGAGATTCTCGAACTGGATGCCGCCCGGCGGCACGAACTGGTGCGCGACGCTGCCGACGACGACCACGCGGCCCTGCGGCGCGGCCGTCACGCGCTCGAGCAACCGGTTCACGAGGATGAAGTGGCCGAGATGGTTCACGACGAACTGCAGCTCGAGGCCGCGCGCCTGCTGCAAGTCCGTCAGCAGCAACCCCGCGTTGCACACGAGCGCATCGATGGGCGTATTCAGGGCGCGGATCGCGTTCGCGCACGCAACGACGGAATCGAAGTCGGAGAGCTCGAGCACCACGGGCGTGGCCTTGCCCTTCACGCTCGCGCAGGCTTCCTGGCCGCGCTCCAGCGTTCGCGCGGTGCCGATCACGTGCGCGCCGCGCAGGGCGAGCACGCGCATCGTCTCGAGACCGATGCCCGAATTGCAGCCCGTGACGACGATGGTCTTGCCGGACAGGTCGACGCCCGCCGTGACGTCCTCCGCAGAGGCGCCCGCGGCGAACGAGCTGTGCGGCGCGTCTTGCGCGCCCGCGCGGCCCGCGTAGGCGGCGAGCGCGAGCAGCGTGCTGTTACCGATGAAGGTGCGGCGATCCATGGAACTCATCGGTCCTCCTCAACGAATTACCTGCGGACGACCGCGTCGAGCGCCGCGCGAACATCGTGGTCCCAGAGCTCCGCCACCGTTTGGCCGGCCGGCAGATCGGTCCAGGGACGCTTGTAGGCGACCTGGCCTTTGCCGTCGACGATGAACAGGCCCGGGATGTAGCGGATGCCGTAAGCCTGCATGATGCCGTCGCCATTCGCGACCGCGACCGGCGCAAAGCCCAAGGCCTGCACGTAAGCCTTCGGATCGCCGCGGCCGTCCTCCTTCACGTCGATCGCGATGACCTTCACGCCCTGCTTCGCGTAGTCCGCCTCGATGTTCTTCAGGTACGGCATGAAGGCCTTGCAGTACGGGCACCACGTGGCCCAGAAAATGACGATGGCCGGTTTACCTTGCGTGACCGCCGGGAAATCGACGGCATGCCCCGCGAAGTCGCGCGCTTGCCAAGCCGGCGCCGCATCGCCCTGCTCCACGGAGGCCATGGCGCCGGACATCGCCAAGCCGACCACGGCGGCGCCAAGCCACAGGATTCGTTTTGATGTGCCGGGCATCGGTAGCTCCTAAACCGCGCGGAAGGTCGTAGCGTACTACGACACGTGCATGTCGACGAAACGGCCGGTCGGTCTGTCATGTTCGGCGCGGATTGGCGACGGTTTTTGTTCGCTGGTATCGTCGGGCGCACCCCATCACTGGCCGAGTCACCGACATGGATCGTTCGTTGCTGTCATTGACGCTCGCGATCGCCGCGCTCGCGGCGGCTGCGCCCGTCATCGCGCACCACTCCTTCGCCGCGGAGTTCGATCTCAATCAACCCGTGAAGCTGCGCGGTCTGGTGACGAAGGTGGAGTTCACGAATCCCCACTCGTGGATCCACATCGACGTGAAGAAAGACGACGGCACGGTCGAGAACTGGGCCATCGAAGGCGGGACGGCGAACACGCTGTTCCGCATGGGCCTCAACAAGAATTCTCTGGCCTTGGGCACCGAGATCATCGTCGACGGTTACCGCGCGCGCGACGGCGCCATGCGTGCCAACGGGCGCGACGTCACGCTGCCGGACGGCAACAAGCTGTTCCTCGGCAGCTCGGCGCCTCCGCAGTAGCCGCACCATGACGAGGCGAATCTGCGTGTCTCGACACTGGTCGTCATGGACTGCGCTTGGTCTCGGCGTGCTATTGGCCGCGCCGGTCTTTGCGCAGTCCGGCACCAAGAAGCCGAACTTGAGCGGCGTCTGGCAGGCGGCGAACACCGCGAACTGGGATCTCGAAGCACACGCGGCCGAAGCCGGCCCGGCGCCCGCCCTCGGCGCGCTGCTCGCGATTCCCCCCGGTCCGGGCGTGGTGGCCGGCGGCCAGATTCCGTATCTGCCGGCGGCCGTCGCGCAGCGTAAGAAAAATCGCGAGCAGCGTTGGACGGCCGATCCCGAGAGCAAGTGCTACATGCCGGGCGTACCGCGCGCGACGTACCTGTCGTACCCGTTCCAGATCGTGCAGGGCACCGACAAGATCATGATGTCGTATGAGTTCGCCGACGCCGTGCGACTCGTCCACCTGAAGGACCCCGGCCCCGCGCCCGCGGAGAGCTGGATGGGCTGGAGCGTGGGCCATTGGGACGGCAACACGCTGGTCGTCGACGTAACGGCGCAGAACGCGGACACCTGGCTCGACCGCTCAGGCAACTATCACAGCGCCTCGCTGCATGTCGTCGAGCGCTACACGCTGCGTTCGCCCGACGTCCTGATGTACGAGGCGACGCTCGAGGACCCCGAGGTTTTCTCGAAGCCGTGGACGATCCACATGCCGCTGTATCGGCGCCTCGACGACGGCGCGCAGCTGATGGAGTTCAAGTGCATTCCGTTCACGGAACACGCTCTCTATGACCACGTCGGCCGTTAGCCGAGCGCGTTCGACGCGAGGAGCTCGTATGCTGCGTGCAATCCTGTCCTCTGCGGCCATCGCCGCGCTGAGCGCCGGCCCCGTTGCCGCGCAACAGGTCGCCTCCGCCAAGCCGGCCGCGAAATGGACAATGCCACGCCTCGCGGACGGCCACCCCGACCTGCAGGGCGTCTGGACCAACAAGACGATCACGCCGTTCGACCGTCCGACGGAGCTCGGCAACAAGGAGTTCTTCACGGCGGACGAAGCGAAAGAGTTCGTGAAGAAGACGCTCGATCGCAACAACCGCGACAACCGCACGGACGACGTCAGCGACGTGATCGGTGCGTACAACGCGTTCTGGTGGGACTCGGGCTCGGCGCTGCTGCCGAACCTGCGCACGTCGATCGTCGTCGACCCGACGAACGGCCGGGTTCCGCCGTTGACAGCCGCACGCAACGCCACGCTGGCCGCAGCGGCGCAGGCCGTGAAAGCGCGCTGTGCGAAGCCGGGCTGCGCCGTGGCGAACAGCGGAACGCCGGCACCTTCCGACGAGCCGCAGGCGCTCGATCTGATGACGCGCTGCATCTCGTTCGGCACCGTCGTGCCGATGCTGCCCACGGCCTACAACAACAACTACCAGATCGTGCAGACCGACGGCATGGTCGCGATCGACACGGAGATGGTGCACCAGGTGCGTCGCATCCCAACCGACGGCACGCCGCATCTGCCGGCAAACGTCAAGCAGTGGTTCGGCGATCCGCGCGGCCACTGGGAAGGCGACGCGCTCGTCGTCGAGTCCACGAACTTCCTGGGCGAGCACTTCGGCCGCATGACGGCGGCCGACCAGAACCTGAAGGTCACGGAGCGCTTCACGCTGGTGCCGCCGGGCATCCTGATGTACCGCTTCACGGTCGAGGACCCGACCGCCTGGACCGCGCCCTGGACGGGCGAGATTCCGCTCGTGCGGATCGACGGCATGATCTACGAGTACGCGTGCCACGAGGGCAACCGCGGCATGGAGAACATCCTCTCCGCCGCGCGCAAAGACATTCAGAAGGCCGGCTCGAAGTAGCCGCCAGCAGCCGCTAACCGCGCAGCGCGAGAATCTGCGCGTCGTACTCCGAAGGATCGATCACGACGTCGATCAGCGTTGCGCGGCGGCTCGCGGCGGCCTGTGCGAACGCCGGCTGCAAATCCTCCGATCGCTCGACGCGCAGCGCGTCCCAGCCGAAGCCGCGCGCGATTTGTGCGAAGTCCACGTCGACGAAGTCCACGCCGCCCGGCGCGAGCCGGCGTCGGCGCTGTTTCACGCCGATCAGCGTGAGCGCGGAATCGTCGAACACGACGACGATCGGCGCGCACTTCTCCTGAATCGCCGTGCCGAGCTCGCCGAGGCACATCATGAGGCCGCCGTCGCCCGTGAACGCGACGGCGCGGCGCGCCGGATCCGCGAGACACGACGCAATCGCAGCGGGCAGCGCAAAACCCATCGTCGACAGGCCGCGCGAGATCAACGACTGGTTCGGCTCGGCGGAACGCCACAGATGCAGCACGGGCAGCATGAACGCGCCGGCGTCGAGCGTGATGCGGCAGTCGGCGGGCAGCGCCGCGTACGCGGCGTCGACGACGTGCTGCGGAGAGATTCCCGCGCCCACCGGCACGCGCGCCGCGGACCCGATCGACCGCTTCATCGCCGCGACCTCGGCAATCGTCCACTGCGGGCGGATCGAATCCGCGAGCGAAGTCAGCGCCGCACCGATGTCGCCGATCACGCTGGCAGTCGCCGCCAGCAACGGATGCTTGAACACATGTTCGGTGAGCTCGACCGTGGGCGTCGACGGGTAGCGCCACTTCTGCGGCGGGCCTTCCACGGGATCAAAGCCGTACAGCAGCAACAGGTCGGCCGCGCGCATCGCGGCTTCCTCTGCGACGCCGCCGATGTAGTGGCCGAGCACGGGCGCGTCGTGATCGGAGGCGACGCCCTTGGCTTTGTACGTCGTGAGCACCGGCAGTCGTTTGGCCGCGAGCAGCGCACGCAGCGCGTCGGGGCGACCGGGCAGCCGCGCTTGCAAGCCCGCGAGCACGAGCGGGCGTTTCGAGCGCGAGAGCAGGTCGCGCGCGCGGTCCAGTGCCGCAGCATCGGGCGCGGCCCTCACGGCCTTGCGCGGCGCGCCGGTCGCAGCCGGCGCGGCGCCGCGAATGCGCGAGCCCGCGACTTCGAGGTACACGGGCCCCGGCGGCTGCGCCACGGCGCGCGCGAGCAACCGATCGAGCTCCTCGAGCGGATGCGCGCCGCGCAGGTGCGACGACGCTTTCGTGAGCGGCGCGAGCATTCCTGCCTGATCGACGCGCTGGTGGCTGATATAGGTGTCGACGTCCTCGTAGCCGTCGGCGATCAGCAGCAGCGGCGCCCGATCGAGCGCCGCGTACGCGGTGCCGTTCACGGCGGCCGCGAGACCCGGGCCGCGCGTCGTCATGGCGACACCAGGCGTGCCGGTGAGCTCCGCCGTGACGCAGGCCATGATCGCCGCCGCGGTCTCGTTGCGCGTGAGCACGAATCGCGCACCAAGCTTGGTCGCAGCGGCGATGAAATCGAGATTGCACTCGCCACCCGGCACGCCGTAAATCAGGCGCACGCCGGCGTCCATCAAACGTTCGACGAGTGCTTCGGTGATCGTTCGCTCGGCCATGAGCGCTGTCAGAGCGGTTGTTCGAGCGTCGGGGCGACGTCCTCGAGCGTGACGCGGCGCAGGTCGCGCGGATAGCGCTTGTCGTCGTAGCGCAAACCGCGGTGCATCGTGCAGCGGTTGTCCCAGATCACGAGGTCGTCGAGCGTCCACGTGTGCGTGTAGACGAACGGACGTTGCGTCGCGACCTCGGTCAGTTCTTGAAGGAGCACGGTCGCCTCCGGCGTCGGCCAGCCCTGGATGCGGCCGATGTGAGCGGACAGATACAACGCGAGGCGTCCCGAGCCGTAGTGGCGGCGCACGAGGCGCTGCGGCACCGGCACGCAGCGTTCCTGTTCGACCGGCGTGAATGAGTCGAAGCCCAGGTGTGCGCGCGAGAAGATCAGCGAATGCTCAGCGACGAGATCCTTCACGACCTCCTTCATCTGCTCCGGCACATGATCCCACGCGACGCGCGTATCGACGTATTCCGTGTCGCCGCCCGACGGCGGGATCACGCGTGCGTGCAGCATCGAATACTTCGCGGGCGTGGCTTTGAAACTGCTGTCGCTGTGCCACAGCATGTTGCCGAGGTTGTACATGCGGCGCCGGTCGTCCTGGTCGAAGATCCGGCCGTCGGACCCGAGATTCGAGATGTCGTTGATTTTCATGTTCGCGAGGCGACGGCGGCCCTGGTCGACCAGCGTCGGCGTGTCCTCGACGCGCCCGAACTGCTCCGCGAAGCGCACCTGCTCCTCGTCGGTGAACTTCTGGTTCGGGATCACGAGCACACCGTAGCGATCCATGGCCGCCGTAAACGCTTCGACCTGACTCGGCGTGAAGGGGACGCGCAGATCGAGGCCTTCGATGCGCGCCGCGAAATGCGCGTTCAGGGGGATCGGCTTGTTCATCATCGAAGCCATTCTAGCCGCGAGCGCCGCGTTTTATCCGCCGCCCAATTCCTCGAGGCTCTTGCGCGCGGTCTCGCGCGTGAACAGCAGCCACACGAGCGTCACGATCAGCGCGCAGATTCCGAGCAGCCCGAAGACCACGCGCACGGAGCCCGTGGCCGTGAGCACACCCGCCACGGCCAGCGGCGTCAGCATCGACGCCCCGCGTGCGAGCGAGCTCGCCAGGCCGAGTCCCGTCGAGCGGATATGGGTGGGAAAGATCTCGGCCGAATAGGGCCAGAGAATGATCGAGCCCGACGCCGCGGCCACCCACCCCGTCGTGATCAGCGTGACGACCAGCGGCGTTTGCGTGTGGTCGATCAGCACGAGGCCCACGAGGCACGCGCACGACAGCGCCGCGCCTAAAATCGCCGGCCAGCGGCGTCCGTAGCGATCGATGATCGCCGCGAACACGAGCGGCACGAAGAGATAGATGGCCCCGGCGAGCGCGCTGTAGCGCAACGCGTCCTCGATCTTCAGGTGGAACACCTCGACGTAGAGCGACGGCGCCCACGTCGCCAATCCGAACGACACCATCGACGCGAAGAACCACAATATTGAAACGACGACGGTGCGCCTGCGATAGGCCGGCGCAAACAGCCCGAGCATCGGGATGCGCAGTGCGGCGTCCGCACGCTCGTGCGGAAGGTGTTCGTCGACCGGCGCCGTGCCCAATCTCGCGAGCGCTTGATTGGCGGCGCCGACGCGGCCGATCTTCGCGAGCCAGCGCGGCGACTCCGGCAGCATCAGCATGACGAGCGGGATCAGCAGAATCGGCGCCGCGCCGACGTAGAACATGGCGCGCCAGCCGAACGCGGGAATGACGTACGCGCTCGCGATCGACGCCAGCGAATAGCCCGACACCATGATGAATTGAAACATCGAGAAGTAGCGCCCGCGCGTTTTCGTCGGCGCCAGCTCGTTGACGTAGCTGATGCACACGGGCAATGCGCCGCCGATCGCCACGCCTTCGAGGAAGCGCAGCGCGAGAAACACCTCGCGGCCCGGCGCCAGCGCGCACGCGACCGACAAGAGACACATCAGGACGATGGCGATATTGAAAACCGGCATGCGGCCGAAGCGTTCCGCGGCGGGTCCGAGCAGCAGGGAGCCGAAGAACTGCCCGGCGAACCCGGCTGAGATGATCGTGCCGATCTGCAGCGGCGTGAGCGTCCATTCGTCGCGCAGAGAAGGCATCACGTAGGCGATCAGGATGCTGTCCCAGCTGTCGCCGAGCATGATGAGGCCGAGCACCAGCGGCGCGAAGTAGCGCACTTTCCAGCCGGTGATGGCGTCGATACGCGCCGCGACCGCGCCTTGCAGAGTGCCGGCGCCCGCCGACGTTTCGAGCACGGTGTCCTGCATCGCTTCGCGCGTCAGGTCGCACTACCGGGCGGCAGCGGATACTCGGCCTCGTTCAGGACCCAGCCCGCGTTCCTCGAGAAATCGACTCGCGGCGGCGCAAAGATGTCGATCAGGTGGTTCTCGCCCGGCGAGCTCCACGTCGAGGTGTGAATGGCCGGCGGCGGAATCACAGTCAGCGACGGCGCGCCGACCGCGGCGTGCACGTCCTCACGCCACTCATTCATGTTCACCGTCCACGGCCAACGAATGTGGTGCTGCCACTCGCCCGACAGCACGAGCGAACCTTGCTCGAAGTCGTCGTGATGATGCGGCGAGACTTTTTTCAGATCGCGCGGACCCCTATTCGCGTCGGGCACGTTGACCATCAACGTCGTGCAGCGCCAGAGGCGGCCGAAGCGGCCCGGCGCCTTCGGCACGTCGAGCGAATACAGCCGAATCTTGAAACCGCCCGGCGGCGCGGGCCAATTCGTGAGCGACGGAATGTTCGGGTGCGGGAGCGCATACGATGCGGCGTTCGCGCACTTTGCGGCGAGGTCGGGCGACCGCGTGGTGTAGAGACGAATGACGACCCCACCTTTCGGCAGCGTGATGCGGCTGCGACCCGGCGGCATGATCAGCAACGCGTAACCGGCCACGGTTTCGGTCTGTGAACCCGCCTCGGCGCGGATCGGCGTGTCGCGATCGGGCGCGAGCACCATGTATTCGTCGATCTGCTCATCGCGCGCGAACGTCGCGCCGGGCTTGGCTTGCGTGTACGCAACGACGAAATTCTGGCCGCGGCAGAACCACGTCTTGCCGTTGGCGTCGTCGTCGGTCGGCGGGTCCTTATAGAAGAGCCCGTACTCGGCATCGGCCGTCGCGCCCGAGGCGGGCGTCGGAGCCGAAGACTTCGCGAGCGTCGAGCGGGGATCCGACTGGTCGTACATACGAGGTACCTGGTTCTCAGAACGCGACGCGGTCGCCGCCCTTCAGTTCCAGCATTTCGCGCGTTTCGGCGGGCGTGGCGACCTCGCGCCCCAAGCCTTCGATGATCCGACGCACGCGCCGTACCTGGTGTGCGTTCGATTCGGCGAGCCGCCCCGGCCCGTCCCAGAGCGAGTCCTCGAGGCCGACGCGGACGTTGCCGCCCATCGAGGCGGACAAAGCGGCGACTTCCATCTGGCTGCGGCCACCACCGAGCACGCTCCAATGCAGATCCTCGCCGAACAACCGGTCGGCCGTGCGCTTCATGTGCACGACGTCTTCCGGATGCGCGCCGATGCCACCCAGAATTCCGAACACGCCTTGCACGAAGAACGGCGGCTTGACGAGCCCGCGATCGACGAAGTGCGCGAGCGTGTACACGTGGCCCACGTCATAGCACTCCACTTCGAAACGCGTGCCGTTCTCCGCGCACGTGGTGAGAATGAATTCGATGTCCTTGAACGTGTTCCTGAACACGCGGTCGCGGGAGCCTTCGAGCAGCGTGTGCTCCCATTCGTATTTCAGTGTCTTGTAGCGCTTCAGCATCTCGAACAGGCCGAAATTCATCGAGCCCATGTTCAATGAAGCCACCTCCGGCTCGAACACGGTGCAGGGTTGCAGGCGCTCTTCGAGGCTCATGGTCGGCGCGCCGCCCGTCGTTATGTTGATCACGCAATCGGAGCGCCGCTTGATGCTCGCGAGGATCGGGCGAAACGCCTCGGGGCTCTGATCGGGACGTCCGTCCGCGGGGTTGCGCGCGTGCAGATGAATGATGGCCGCGCCGGCTTCGACCGCGCCGATGGCGGCTTCGGCGATTTCTTCGGCCGTCACCGGCAGGTACGGGGACATCGAAGGCGTATGAATCGATCCCGTCACCGCGCAGGTGATGATGGCCTTTCGTGCTGACATCGACACGTCCCCCGGGAGCTTGGACGGCAGTGTAGCGGCAGGCAGCGAAGAATGCGCCCGGCTTGTGCCGCGACGCCTATTCATTTCCAATACGTGCCATGCCCGGCGCCGCCTTATCTCGCGAAGAGCGTGTCACTTCACTGCTGGTCGGCGCGATCGATCTGCACTGCCATAGCGGGCCGTCGGTCATGCCGCGCTCGCTCGATCATATCGAGGCGTTGCACGAGGCCGCGAGCGCCGGCTTTCGCGCGATGCTGATCAAGGATCACTACTACTCGGCGACGCCGGTCACGGAGTTGCTGAACAAGCAGTTCGGCCATCTCGGCGTGACATTGCTGTCGGGCGTGCCGCTCAACAACGCGGTCGGCGGCTTCAACCTCTACGCCGTCGATCACGGCATCAAGCTCGGCGCGCGCCTCGTGTGGATGCCGACGTTCGCGGCGAAGAACCACATCGATGCGAACGCGCGCTCCAAGGGCTTCCCGCACACGTCCAAACCGCTGCTGGATCCCGAGCCGCTTACCGTGCTCGACGCGAACGGCCGATTGATCGACGCGGTGAAGCCGATCCTCGACATGATCGCCGAGCACGACGTGGTGCTTTCGGCCGGACATCTGCACATCTGCGAAATCTACCCACTGTTCGAGGAGGCCAAGCAGCGCGGAGTCAAACGCCTGCTCGTGAATCACCCGACTTTCCTGATCGGCTGCTCGCTCGACGACATCCGCGCGCTCGTGGGCATGGGCGCATATATCGAGCACTCGTTCTGCATGTTCATCGAGATGCGGCGCGGCAAGGCGCCGATGTGCTCGCCCGCGGAGCTCGAGGAGCTGATCGAAGCGGGCACCGTCGAGCGCACGATCCTGGCCTCCGACCTCGGGCAAGCCGGCAACGACAGGCCCGTCGCCGGCTTCCGCAACATCGTCGGCACGTGCATCGACATCGGTTATTCCGATACGCAGATCCGGCGCATGATCTCGCAGAACGCGGCGGACCTGATCGGGCTCGACGCGGCCGAGCAGGCCGCGGCCGCTGGACGCAACGCGGCCGCGTAGGCGCCCGTCCGCGCCGCCGCCCGGAGCCGAGATGGACACCGCGACAGAGCGCGACACCTTTCACGATCTGCACCGGAAGCTCGTGCGCTACTGGCACGACGTGGACTTCAACCGGGCCCGCAACGCGGGCGGCTACTACACCGAAGACGCCGTGTTCGAGGGCGAAGGCTTCGCGTACACCGGGCGCGACGAGATCGAGGAGTTCTATGCGTTTCGCCGCGACCGCGGCCCGCGCGTCGTGCTGCACGCGGTGATCAATTTCAGCTGCACGCTCGAGAGCGACACGCGCGCCAATGCCGCGTGGGTGTGCATGCTGTACGCGCACGACGGCGAAGCACCGCAGGTGAGCGCCCCACCGATCAATGTCTCGCTCGTACGCGACGTTTACGTTTACGAAGGCGGCGAGTGGCTCTGCAAACGCCGCTCGTGGAGCACGCTGTTCCAGGGCGGCGCGCCGGTGACGAAACTTTCGCCCGACGCGATGGAGCAGCGGCGCGCCGAACAGCACGCCGACAAGACCCCATGAGCGGCGCGGGCGAACCGCCGATCGTCGATTCGCACGTCCACATCTTCACGCACGACATGCCGCTGGCGCCGCACGCGTGGACGCGACCGAGCTATGACTTCACGGGCGAGGACCTCGTCGCCACGCTGGACGCGCACGGCATTCGCTTTGGCGTAATCGCCGGCATCAGCCTCTACGGCTACTACAACGACTACATGATCGCGAATCTCGAGCAGTATCCGCGCCTGCGCGGCACCGTAAACGTTCCGCCGACGATCGAGCTTCGCGAACTGTCGGCGATGAAGGACGCAGGCGTCGTCGGCGTGCGGCTGTTTCTCTCCTCGCAGCTTTCAGGAGAAGTCGCCGACCTGCGCAGCGCCGCCTACCAGCGCCTGCTCGGGCACGTTCGCGAGCTCGACTGGCACATCCATTTCCTCGCGGAGGAACGCGTGTTCGCCGACGCGCTCGACGTGCTGCGCGCGTCCGGCGTCAAGATCGTGATCGATCACTTCGGCAATCCAGAACCTGGCCAGGGACCGAGTTGCCCGAAAGTCACCGCCGCACTCAAAGCGATCGATGCGGGCAATGTGTGGATGAAGATATCCGCAGGGTTTCGCTTCTCGCCTCGCTCGCCGCCGCGCAGCGCGGAGGATTACACGCGCGCCAGGCAAACCGAAGCCGAGTTCGACCGGTATCTGCTCGAGCGCGTGAGCCCGGAGCGCCTGCTGTGGGGCAGCGACTGTCCGTTCGTCGGCCACGAGGGCGCGGTCTCGTACCGGGATACGCTGGACGCGTTCGAAGCCGCCGTGCCCGATCCGCGCACACGTCGCGCGATCTCCTACACGGCACTCAAATTCTATTTCTCTTAAGGAACGACACCGATGAACGCCGCCTCTCGCCCCGATCCACGCGCGTTTCGCGAGCGACTGCTGGCACGCGAACCGCTGATCGGCACCTTCATGAAGACGCCGGGCGCACACAACACGGAGATCCTGGGCGGGCTCGGCTACGACTTCGTCGTGCTAGACGCGGAGCACGCGCCGTGGGACCGCGGCACGCTCGACACGGGGCTACTCGCCGCACGCGCGTTCGGCACCGCGGGTATCGTGCGCATCGGCCGCCCCGATCCCACCAGCATTCTGTCCGTGCTCGACGACGGCGCGATCGGCATCATGGTGCCGCACGTCGATTCCGCAGCGAAGGCGCGCGACATCGTCTCGTGGTCGCACTACAAGGGCGGCTCGCGAGGGCTTGGGCTAGGCCGCGGCGGGGAATACGGCGCGCGCGGCGCGGACCACCTTCCGTTCGCCGACAAGACGACGACCGTCATCGCGATGATCGAAGACCGCCAGGCGATCGACGCGATCGACGACATCGCGGCGGTGCCCGGCATCGATTGCCTCTTTCTCGGGCGCGGCGACCTCGGCTTGTCGCTCAGCAACGCCACGGGGCCGGCGCCCACGCTCAAAGAGGCTGTCGAAATCGTCGCGGCGGCCGCGCGCAAGCGCGACAAACCGCTCGCGGCCGTGGTGCCCGCGATGACCTCGGACGAAGCCCAATGGCTCATCGGCCTCGGCGTCACCGCCATGATGGTGCTGTCGGACCAAAGCTTCATGCGACAGGCGGCGGCCGCTGCCCTGCACGACTTCAACACCGCCTATGGCCGAAAGAAGCCCTGAGTGACGGCGATGACTGCGCAACCGATGTTCGACACGCATGCCCACATCCTCTCGGCGGATGCCGTGCGGTATCCGCCCTCCGCGGAGGGACGCAGCGGCAGGGCGCCTCCATATCCCGTCGAGGAATTGCTCGCCGACATGGAGGCCGCCGGCGTTACGCACGCGTGCGCCGTGCAGCGCTTCCACTACTACTTCGTCGACAACTCCTACGTGCTCGACGCGTCGCGGCCGCACGCCAAGCGACTCTCCGCGGTGGTGATGCTGGACGGGCTCGACGGAAAAGCGTCAATGCAATTGCGTTCCATCGCCAAACGCCAGCGCCTTGCCGCGCTGCGATTGGCGACGCTGCAGCACACGCGCTACGACACGGCGTGGCTGAACGCGCCTGCGACGATGCGCCTGTGGGAGGAGGCGGCCAAGCTCGGCCTGCCCGTGTGCGTCATCGGCTACGTGCGCCACCTGCCCTACAACTTGCCGGCGCTCGGCATGCTCGCCGAGATGTTCCCCGAGACGCCGATCGTGGTCGATCATCTCGGCATGCCGCATGCGCCGGTGCAGTTTCTCGCGACCGTCAGCGAAGGCCGGCCCCTGCCGTTCGCGGGTCCGCCGGACTTTGGAATTTCACACGCGTTGAAGGCGCTGCTCGCGCACCGCAACGTTCACTACAAGCTGACGGGCCTCAATCTCGAATATCTCGACGCGATGAAAGTCGACGCGGCGCAGTTCGTGCGCAAGTTCGTCGACGAGTTCGGCGCGCAGCGCATCATGTGCGGCACGGACATCGGCCAAACGCCCGGTCCATATGCGCGCATCGTCGACGAGATCCGCAGATCGCTCACGTTGCTGACCGACGCCGAGCGCGAGGCCGTGCTGTTCGGCACCGCACAGCGTGTGTTCGGCGCGTCGATGAGCCCGGCATGACGATACGCCGGACCCTGTTCGCCAGCCTGATCGGCACGGCGATCGAGTTTTTCGACTTCTACATCTACGGCACGGCCGCCGTGCTCGTGTTTCCACAGCTGTTCTTCCCGCCCGGCAACGAAGCCACTGCGCGGCTGCAATCTTTCGCGACGTTCGCGCTCGCGTTCATCGCGCGGCCCGTGGGCTCGGCGCTGTTCGGACACTTCGGCGATCGCATCGGCCGCAAAGCCACGCTGGTCGCAGCGCTGCTCACGATGGGGATCTCGACCGTCGCGATCGGATTGCTGCCGACTTATGCCTCGATCGGGCTCGCCGCGCAGCTTTTGCTCGCGCTCTGCCGGTTCGGTCAGGGGCTCGGCCTCGGCGGCGAATGGGGCGGCGCCGTGCTGCTCGCGACCGAGAACGCGCCGCCCGGCAAGGAGAGCCTCTACAGCATGTTCCCGCAGCTCGGCGCGCCGCTCGGGCTCCTGTTGTCGACCGGCACTTTCATCGCGCTGACGGCGTTGCAGAGCGACGCGGACTTCATCGCCTGGGGTTGGCGCGTGCCGTTCCTCGCGAGCGCCGTGCTGGTGCTCGTAGGTCTCTATATTCGTTTGCAGCTCACCGAAACACCTGCGTTTCAACGCGCCATCGAGCGGCGCGAACGCGTGCGAGTGCCGATCGTGAGCGTCGTTCGCGATCATCCCTCCGTGCTCGTGCTCGCAACCCTGCTCTCGGTCACGACGTTCGTCGTGTCGTATCTGATGACCGTGTTCACGTTGAGCTGGGGCACGGGCGCGCTCGGTTTTTCGCGCGAGCAGTTTCTACTGATGCAGATGATCGGCGTGGTGTTCTTCGCAATCACGATCGCGGTGTCGACGATCGCTGCCGATCGCTACGGCGCGCTGCCGATGCTGATCGCTTCGAGCATCGGCGCCATCGTCGTCGGCTTGCTGCTGAAGCCGCTGTTTTCGACGAGCGACGCTTTCAGCGCGACGCTGTTCCTCGTCGTGGGATTCGCGCTGAACGGCTTCACGTACGGACCGCTCGGCGCCGCGATGGCGGAGCTCTTTCCGACCGCGGTCCGCTACACGGGCGCGTCGTTGACGTACAGCCTCGCCGGCATTCTCGGCGGCTCGCTCGCGCCTTACGTCGCGACATCTCTCGCGGCGAACTTCGGCCTCGCGTCGGTCGGCTACTACCTCGCGTCGGCGGCCACCGTCACGCTGCTCGCACAGGTGCTGATCGTCCGTCGCACGCGTCGCGCGCCGGCCTGCCTGCAGCGTTAGGCGAATCGATCTCGGGCGCGGTCGCTACTTCGGCGCGGCGCAGCGCCAGTTCGCGGCGTCCTTCAAATCCCCCGAGCCTTTGTACTCGGCGGCCTGCGGATACGGGCACAGCGGTCGCGCCATGCCCGTCTCGCGGTTCTTCGCCATGATCTCGGGCGGCGCCTTGTCCTTCTCGCGCCATTGCTCGAGCGCGCTCAGCGAGTCGAACGTGTCGACGCCCGGACCGCCTCGGCAATGGCCCATGCCGGGCACCATGAACATGCGCATCCACTCGCTCTGCTCGGGCCCGAGCTCCTTGCGCACGCTCTCGTAGTACAGCACGGTGTTTTCCGGCGTGATGCCGGTATCGCGCCAGCCGGCGTACAGCAACAGCTTGCCGCCCGCGGCCTTGAACGCGCGCAGATCGGGATTCACGGCATCGACGAAACCCGCCGCCGCGTCGACCTTCGGCATGTCGCGGTCGAGGTCGAAGTTGTGCCAGTCGTAGTTCGCGTCCTGGAAACCGAGGATCCGGATCGAGTCGAACGCGAACGGATTCGGCGCGTCCTTCGACGCCACGAGCGGCGGCAGCGGAACGCCCAGCGCCTGACCGGAAAAGATCAGCTCGCCTTTGCTGTTCTTCAAGCCGCCGTAGTAACCCTGCACGGACTTCAGCTCGCCGGGCGAGAGACAGGTGTCGCCGGAAGCGCCCGCCTTGCATGCGAGCGACGCGAAGTCGAACGAGCATGTGCGCGGGTTGGTCAGAAAGCCTTCGTGCAGCGTGTCGCACTTCTTCAACACGGCGTCGTTCACCAGCTTGGCCTTCGCTTCGCTGACTTGCAGCTCGGGATGACGCGCGAGCTCCATGCCGCGATACGCGCCGGCCGTGTGCATGTGGATGTGGCGGTTCGCGAGCGCGCCCGCGATGATGCCGTCGTAGTCGCCGGGGTAGCGCTGCGCAGCCATGACGCCCATGCGGCCGCCCGTCGAGCAGCCTTTGTAATAGGAGTAGTCGAGCGGCTTCGAGTAGAAGACGTCGATCATCTTCTTCGACTTCACCGTCATGTCGTGCAACGAGCGATATGCGAAGTCGACGATCTTCTCCGGGTGCCCCAGCGCGAACAGGCCGGCCTGGCCGTCGGCCGCGGAGTGGCCGGTGTCCGTGCCGGCCGTGGCGTAACCGCGGCGCAGCGCTTCCTGCATGTCGCCGTAACCCTGGATCGCGCCGGCCCAGCCGCCGTTGCCGACCGCGAGGAACTTGCCGTTCCAATTCTGGAGCGGGAGCCACAGCTCGACGTTGATGTTCGAATCCGGCGTCGGCTTCAGCACCAGCGTGAGACGACAGTGCTCGGGGATCGGTTGCGGCGGCGGCGCGTTCGCGGGTGGCGGCGGACCACCGTCATTCGCGGGCGGCTTGAACACGCCGGCGGCGACCGATGTGGCGCTCGTGATCGCGGTGCGTTCGAGAGTGATGGTGGCCAGCTGCTCGCAGGGCATGTTGAGTGCGCCCGCGAGTTGAGCGGCGATGAGCGTTGCGAACATTTGATTTCCCCCGGGATGTTGCGCTCGAGCGCCCATGATGCGCCCCGCGCGCGCCGGGTCAAGACGTGGCGTCATCTTTCTGTAACAGGCGTTCGGCCCAATGAGGGACTCGCTCACCAATCAACTAGGAGTGCGGCAAATGGCAAGGATCAACAAAGTCTCCGGAGCATGGCTGTGCGCCGCGGCATTGGCCGGGCTGCTCGGCAGGGTCACGGTCGCTGCGGCGGCGGACATTTCGGGCGCGGGCGCCACGTTTCCGGCCCCGGTCTATGCCAAGTGGGCCGAGGCGTACAAGAAAGAAACCAACATCGGCCTGAACTACCAGTCGATCGGGTCCGGGGGCGGCATCAAGCAGATCGAGGCGTCGACCGTCACCTTCGGCGCGTCGGACAAGCCGCTCGAGCAGAAAGAGCTCGAAGCGAACGGACTCGTGCAATGGCCGATGATCATCGGCGGCGTTGTGCCGACCGTGAACGTCCAGGGCGTGAAGCCGGGCGAGCTGACACTCGACGGCCCGACGATCGCCGACATCTATCTCGGCTCGATCACGAAGTGGGATGACGCGCGCATCAAGGCGTTGAACCCGGGGCTCACGCTGCCGAGCCAGGCGATCGCTCCCGTATACCGCTCGGACGGCTCGGGCACGAACTTTCTATTCACGACCTATCTCTCGACCGTGAGCGCAAAGTTCAAGTCCGACGTCGGCGCGGACGCATCGGTGTCCTGGCCCACCGGTCTCGGCGCGAAGGGCAACGAAGGCGTCGCGAGCATGATCTCGCGCACGGGTGGCGCGATCGGCTACGTGGAGTACGCCTACGTGAAGCAGAACAAGCTCACGTACGCGAAGGTCAAGAACCGCGACGGCAAGTTGGTGGCGCCGGAGATCAAGTCGTTCCAGGCGGCCGCGGCGCACGCGGACTGGGCGAAAGCTCCGGGCTACTACCTGATCCTCGTCGACCAGCCGGGCGCCGACAGCTGGCCGATCACGGGCGCGAGCTTCATCCTGATGCACAAGCAGATCAAGGACGCGGACGATGCGCTGACCGCGCTGAAGTTCTTCTCGTGGGCCTACACGAAGGGCGACAAGATGGCCGAGGAGCTCGACTACGTCCCGATCCCGGACACCGTGGTCCACATGGTCGAGCAGACCTGGTCGACCATCACGGCCAACGGCAAACCGGTATGGGCCAAGTGAGCCGGCGCCGTTGACGTCGACTCACCCCCACGTGCGAATAGGCGACCGGCGGCCGTTGAAGGAGGCCGCCGGTCGCCGCCCCTGAAGATGACCGCGACACACCCCCTCCACGCACGCCATCCACTGCACGAGCGTTTGCAGCGGGAAGCGAGCGCCGAGTCGGTGTTTCGCCGGGCCACGTTTTGCTCCGCGGCGCTCGTGTTGGTCCTGCTCGCGGGCGTGCTCGGATCGCTCGCGTACGGCGCGTGGCCGGCGCTGAAAACGTTCAGCTGGCGATTTCTCGCCACGGAAGTGTGGAACCCGGTCACCGAGAAGTTCGGTGCGCTCGCGCCGGTCTACGGCACGGTCATCACGTCGCTGATTGCGATGGTGATCGCGATCCCTATCGCGTTCGGCATCGCGGTGTTCCTCACCGAAACGTGCCCGCGCTGGTTACGCACACCGATCAGTGTCGCGATCGAGTTGCTCGCGGCGATTCCGAGCATCGTGTTCGGAATCTGGGGCCTGTTCATACTCGCACCGGTTCTCCAGCAATACGTGCAACCCTGGCTCATCGACCATGTCGGTCCGCTGCCGATCGTCGGCGCGCTGTTCCAGGGCGCGCCCTACGGCATCGGCCTCCTGACGGCCGGCATCGTGCTCGCGATCATGGTGCTGCCGTTCATCACCGCGGTCATGCGCGAGGTGTTTCAGATGACGCCGACGTCGCTCAAAGAAGCGGCGTATGCGGCCGGTGCGACACAATGGGAGGTGGTCTGGGACATCGTGTTGCCCTGGTCGCGGCCCGGTGTGATCGGCGGCATCATGCTCGGCCTCGGCCGCGCCCTCGGCGAGACCATGGCGGTGACTTTCGTGGTCGGCAACGCGCACCGGATCAGCACCTCGCTGATTGCGCCGGGAACGACGATCGCTGCTGCGATCGCCAACGAATTCACGGAGGCGGTCGGCGATCTGTACACCTCCTCGCTCATGGCGCTCGGCCTCATTCTTTTCGTGCTGACGTTCGTCGTGATCGCGAGCGCGCGGCTCCTGCTGCTCCGGCTCGAGCGCGGCGCGACCAGGAGGCACACATGACGAAGGTCTTGCGCCGTCGCCGGCTCGTGAGCGCCATCGCACTCGGGATCTCCATGCTGGCCACGGCACTGGGCCTCACGATCCTCGGCGCTATTCTCTGGACGCTGGTGGCCAAAGGCTTCAGCGGCTGGTCGATCAGTGTGTTCACGCAGTCGACGCCGGCGCCTCAGAGCGAGGGCGGGCTGTTGAACGCGATTTTCGGCAGCGTCGTGATGACCGCGATCGGCATCGGCCTCGGAGCCCCGATCGGGATGCTCGCCGGCACTTACCTCGCCGAGTATGGTCGCCGCAGTAAATTCACATCGATCGTGCGCTTCATCAATGACGTGCTGTTGAGCGCGCCGTCGATCGTCATCGGCCTGTTCGTCTATACCGTCGTCGTCGCACGCGTGGGTCACTTCTCCGCGATCGCGGGGGCGATCTCGCTCGGCATCATTTCGCTGCCGGTGATCGTGCGAACGACCGAGGACATGCTGCGACTCGTTCCGAAAGGCATGCGCGAAGGCTCGGCGGCGCTTGGCGCACAGCCTTGGCGCACGATAACGAACGTCGTGTACCCGGCGGCTCGCAGCGGGCTCGTCACCGGAATGTTGCTCGCCATCGCGCGCATCTCGGGCGAAACGGCGCCATTGCTGTTCACGGCCCTGAACAACCAGTTCTGGAGCACGGATCTGAACCGGCCCATGGCGAACCTGCCGGCCGTGATTTTTCAGTTCGCGATGAGCCCCTATGAGAACTGGCAGGTTCTCGCCTGGTCGGGGGCGCTGCTGATCACGTTGTTCGTGCTGGTCTTGAGCATCATCGCCCGCTCGATCGCAGCGCTGTTCGGAACCGGTCAGCGCGGCGCGCCGTAGACGCGACCCGCGAGCCCTCTCTGCCTGAAGCCGTCACGGCTCTGTAACAAACGCCTCCTATGGTGCTCTTTTGGCCCACCGCCGGGACGGGCACTGTAGCCCGTGGATCCGGCCGCGAGCGAGGAGTCCGCACCATGCTCGAAACATTCGAACCGACCCCATCGACGGGCGCCGCGCACCGAGCCCCGCCTCCGTCCATGCGGATGTCGAAGAAGACGGTCCGCGCGCCGCGCCCACGGTTCCTGACGGAAGACCGGCCGGCGTCCACGCCGACGCAGATCAAGGCGTCCGTCGAAGGGTTGAATTTCTGGTACGGCGCGAAACAGGCGCTGAAGAATCTGGCCTTGCCGATCGCAGAGCGGCGCGTGACCGCGTTGATCGGGCCGTCCGGTTGCGGCAAGAGCACGTTCCTGCGCTGCTTCAATCGCATGCACGATCTGCAGCCCGAAACGCGCTACGAGGGCCGGATCACGCTGCAACCCGACAACCTGAACCTGATCGGGCGCGACATCAAGGCGATCGAGGCACGCATGCGGATCGGCATGGTGTTCCAGAGACCGAATCCGTTTCCGATGTCGATCTTCGACAACGTCGCCTACGGTCTCCGGTTGCGCGGGGCGCGCAACGCCATGCTGATCGCCGACGAAGTCGAGCGCGCGTTGCGCGGTGCCGCGCTCTGGGACGAAGCGAAAGATCGCCTGCACGAGTCGGCGCTCGTGCTGTCGGGCGGCCAGATGCAGCGGCTCTGCATCGCACGCTCGCTGGCCACGAAGCCCGAGATGCTGTTGTTCGACGAGCCGACCTCGGCGCTCGATCCCATGGCGACCGACAAGATCGAGAAATTGATCTCGTCGCTGCGCGACGAAGTCACGGTGGTGATCGTCACGCACAACATGCAGCAGGCCGCGCGCGTGTCGGACTACACGGCCTTCATGTACTTGGGCGAGCTCATCGAATACGGCGAGGTGGGCAAGATCTTCACGAACCCCAGCCAGAAGGCGACCGAGGACTACATCACGGGCCGCTACGGTTGAGGTCGGATCTCCGCGCCGCCTGAGCGGCGTGCGACTTCGCGCTGCAAGCCTTCGAAGCCGCGCTGCATCGCCCACCGGTGGTTCCAGACGAACACCGGCTTCAGCAACGGCGAGAGCAGCGCCATCCAGCGCTGAGTGACCAGCACAGTCCAGTCGTAGGTGACCTCGAGCCACTCGCCCTGCTGCTCGATCCGCCACTCGCCGCGGCCCGCGAGATCGCCCGTGGCGCGGATCGACATGCGGCTCGGCGGCTGCGACGAGACGAGCTCGGCTTGCCAGCGCAGCTGATACGGCAGCTTGCCCTTCGTCAGGAATCTCACGATGCGGCCTTTGCCCGTGGCGTCGGCCTGGCGCAGCACTTCGACGCCGAGATAGACCTGGGGCCACCAGCGAACAAACTGGTCGGGGTCGTTCAGGATCGCGTAAACGTCTGCCGCCCGCGCCTGCAGGCGCCAGACCGTGGGGATCGAGAATTCGTGCGCGGCCATGCGGGCCTCATCGTAGCCGGATTTGACACCCTGCGCCCGAAGGACGACGCTCAGCGTCGCGCCTGCTGCGGCGCCGCGGTGCGGATGGGAGGGGGACGATGATGACGCGAATCTCGTGGGCTTGCGCGCTGTTCACCGTCGCGGCGACCGTTGCGCCGTCAACGAACGCACACCACTCATTCGGCGCGGAATATGACGTCACCCGACCCATGACGTTGACGGGCGTGCTGACGAAGGTCGAGTGGACCAACCCCCATAGTCACCTATTTCTCGACGTGAAGGATGCCGACGGCAAGGTCGTCAACTGGCAACTCGAAGGGTATCCGCCAACAGCGCTGCAGCGGATCGGCTGGAAACACGACGCGTTGAAAGCGGGCGACAAGATCACGGTGTCGGGATGGCGCGCGCGCGACGGCGGCCCGTGGGGGCATTCGCGCGAGATTACGATGGCGAGCGGCGAGAAGCTGATGTTCGGCCCGCCCGCCGGCACCGGCGACGGCGGCGCCGCTCCGGCGGTCGACGTCAAATGAACGGCCGAGCGCTGGTGGCAATCGTTGCGGCAACCGCGTGGTGTCTGGCGGCATCAGCGGAGCCGCCCTATGCGGACCCGGCGCACGTGCCGCGCACGGCGAACGGCAAACCGGATCTGACAGGCGTCTGGCAAGGCGGCAGCACGCTGCCCGGCGGCTGGGAAGAGGCGAACGCGGGCACCGGCGTCGGCGGCAGCGGACGCGACCCGAATGCGGCGGTGGTCGGCTCGTCGAACGATCGGCCGGCTGGCCGCGCGGGCGCTCCCTACCAGGACTGGGCCGCGAAGAAAGTGCTCGAGTCGTTCAACCGCCGAGGCGTCGACGACCCGACGAGTCGCTGCCTGCCGGCCGGCATCCCGCGCAGCGTGATGCTCGGCCTCTTTCCGCAGCAGATCGTGCAGACGCCCACACAGATCGTGATCCTGTACGAGTACATGAGCACGTACCGCGTGATCCCGTTCGGCACGAAGCACCCGGACGATCTGCTCCCGAGCTACATGGGCAATTCCGCGGCGCACTGGGACGGCGACACGCTCGTCGTCGATGTGGTCGGCTTCAACGACAAGACCTGGCTCGCCGGCACAGGCACTTTCCATTCCGATGCGGTGCACATCGTCGAGCGCTACACGCGCGTGAGCAAGGACCGCATCGACTACCAGGTCACGATGGAAGACCCGAACGTGCTGACGAAGCCCTGGGTGCTGCAATCGAGCCTGATGCTGCGCGAAGGCACGCGCGTGCAGGAGTACATCTGCGCCGAGAACAACCTCGATCTCGAGCGCATCGAGAAGCTGTTACGCGACGGAGTCGACGTCACGCGCAAATGACCGAGCCGCGTCGGCCTTGCGCGAAATCCGTCACGTGAGGGATCGTCGCCCTCCGCACCTACGCGGCTACTGCTCGAGCAGCGCGAGCAGCATCCAGGCCGTCTTCTCGTGCACCTGCATGCGCTGCGTCAGCAGGTCCGCGGTCGGCTGATCGCTCGCCTTCTCCGCGGCACGGAACACGCCGCGCGCCGTGCGCGCCACGGCTTCGTGGCCTTTGACGAGCTGCGCGATCATGTCCTCGGCCGCGGGCACGCCCTCGGCCTCCTCGATCGACGACAGCTTCGCGTACACGGAGTAGCTACCGGGCGCCGGAAAACCCAGCGCGCGAATGCGCTCGGCCACCAGATCCACCGCGAGCGCGAGCTCGTTGTACTGCGCCTCGAACATCAGGTGCAGCGTGTTGAACATCGGTCCCGTGACGTTCCAGTGGAAGTTGTGCGTCTTCAGATACAACGTGTAGGTATCGGCCAGCACTTTCGCGAGCCCATCCGCGATGCGCTTACGGTCCTTGGCCGAGATGCCGATGTCGATCTGCGGTGCGGTGACGGCCTTCATTGTTGGGTTCCTTCCGATTCGGTTGCGTTATCGGAAGGCTAAGACACGGCCGAACCGCCGTCCAACCGTTGATTTCTATGGCACTGATCGCTTGCGTAGATCGAGCGCGTCAGTCTTTCTTACCATCGGCAGCCTTATCGAGGTGAAACTTGTAGAGCACCGCGTGAATCGCCGGGCCGAGCATCACGCCCGCGAGCACGATGAAGAACAGCCCCGCGAACAACGCGTAGCCGCCCGCGAGCCACTTGCCGGCCGTGGTCGTCAACGGATTCACGGGACCCATACCGCCGAGCAGCATCGCGGCGTTCAAGAACGCGTCGGGCCACGCGAGCCCTTCGACCCAGTGATAGATCGACATGCCCATTGCGAGCACGACGGCGGCGAGCGGCAACAACACCACGCCGCGCGCGGTCATGCTGACCGCCACGTGGAGCGGATGATGCGGAACTGGAGCTCTGCGGGTGTCCATGATCGAAATCTCCTGCGGGCCCGCTGGCTTGCCTATTGCTTCACAACGCTACCTGCTTTCGCACGGCCTTCTTCAGAAAATGACGGAGGGCAAGAACGACCCCGCGGGTTCCTTGTAGGGACCGATGCTCATCAACGTCATGGGTTGGCTGATGCGAAGCCCGTTCGCGAGACACCAACGCAGCAATTCGGCGTTTCGGGTGGGCACTTGGAAGCCCGGGCCGGCGAACTCCGGAGCAGCGGCGATCAGCGCCTTCACGTCCTCGTTCGTCTCGCCGATCGTATGCCCAAAGAAGCCCACAACGGTGGCGTAGCCCGTGATACGCCCGCTTCGCTCCACGACTCTGGCCGTTCCTTGTCGGATTGCGTCGTTCAAATCTCCGTGCCGATCATGGCCGTGGATCTTGCGGCACAGCTGATCGCAGGATCCCACATCGGCGTCAGTCGCCGGGCGGACGCGGCAGCCCGCGATGCTCGACTGCAACGCGGGGCCCTGCATCACGCTCAGCGGCTCTCGAACGTCGAACCCGAGCCTGCTGTACAACGCCATCGTCAGATTGTTGAAGGCCGCCTGCACGAGCCTGATGCCGTCGAAGCCCTTTTCGTCGGCGCGGCGCAGCACGTCTTGCATCAGCAGCCTGCCCACCGAGATCCCTTGGGCAGCAGCGTCCACAGTGATCGGGCCGACGCCGGCGATCGCGTTGTTCTCCCAAAGCACGTTGCTGCCGACCACCTTCCCCTCGGATTCCGCCACGACGGCATACACGTCGTCGCGGCCGATCACGTGGGCGAACAAACCGGTGGGCACCTCGGCATTCGGAAAATCCGGGGCGAAACCATGCTCCTCGGCGATCGCCCGAAACGCTTCGTAGCAGATCTTCCCGCACGCATCCGCATCTTCCGGACGGGCGACGCGCAACACGATGCTCATTCAAACACTCCTCAGGGTTCGTCACGGTACGCTGCGGGAGCCGCAACCGCTACCAGTCCCACGGCAGGCTGTGTGCCCGCGTCGGGCGTGCGACACTCCAACCCTCCTCGTGCTCTCCTCCGCGAACGCAGCCAGGCCCCGATGATTCCTCGCATCCTACTTGGCACCGCATTGATACCCGATACCAGGACGGAGCTGCAGCTATTTCAATCCGGCGATCTGTTCTCGATCATGATTCCGGGTCGTGGAGATCTCATGAACAGTCGCGTGCACGGCTCCGAGAAAGCTCTTGCGCATCTCGCGTGTGAACGGCTAGGCGACAGGGCGAAGCCGCGGCTGCTGATCGGTGGACTTGGCATGGGCTTCACCTTGGCCGCCGCGCTGAACACTCTTGGCCCCGAGGCCGACGTCGTCGTGGCGGAGCTGGTGCCGGAGGTGGTCACTTGGAATCGCACGTTGATCGGCGCGCCGGCGGGCCATCCGTTGGCTGATCCGCGCAGCAGCGTGTACGTCGGAGACGTCGCCGCATTGATTCGACGAGAGCCGCGCGGCTTCGACGCCATCTTGATGGACGTGGACAACGGACCCGAAGCCCTCGTCCGCCGCGAAAACAATTGGCTCTACAGTGCCGCGGGGCTGCGGGCCACCCGCGATGCGCTGCGCCCGCGCGGCGTGCTGGCTGTTTGGTCCGCGGGCCCGGATCGAGGCTTCAGCATACGGCTGCGGCGAGCCGGGTTCGATGTGCGCGAGCACGTGGTGCGCCCGCATCGCCCGGGCAAGGGACCTCGGCACTACGTGTGGGTTGGAGCTACGGGCTGACGCAGCGCGAAGCACGCGCCGCGCACCCCGTGACGCACGCGCGCAGCGGGCGAGATCAGTGACGGCTTTGGCCGATCCTTCGTCGGACCCCCGCAACCAGCGCTGGAATCCCGAGCGCGAGCAGCGGGAGCACGTTGGGCTCTGGCACGGGCACCACGGGCCCGCCCGGCGGTTGGCCCGACGGTACAAGGTCCACACTCGAGTCGAGAAAGCCACCCGCCGGATTCGCGAAACGAGTGGGGATCAGGGAGCCGATCCGGCCATAGAAATCGATCGTGCCGGTATTGGTCCCAATCGGCGAATTGGACAACTCGTAGACGCGGAAGCTGCCGAGATCCGGGCGGCCGGCGAAATCGATGAAATCCGCGGCGGCTTCCGGGGTGGGCTGCGCGCCCGTCGTGACGCGGACGACGAGGGCATCCAAGAATTGATGCCCATCCAGGAACAGATCGGCGGGCAGCGGGAGGGCATCGTGCACCACCGTCGTCAGCGAAAAACCGAACGTGGCGTCCCCAAACCAATCGCCGTTCGAATAGGTGAAGGTCCCGAGCAGGAACTCCTGACCCAACACGACGTTTTGCTGGGCGGCCGGGGTGAAGCTGACAAAGTTCGGTGTTTCGGGAGAACCGAAATCGGTGTCACTGAACGAGACGCTCGAGACGGGAGAGCCGAACCCAACGGAAGCCGCGCCTCGCTCGACGTCGCACCCCGCGGTGGGACACACGACCTGACCGTTGATCGTTGACTCGAAACCGCCGCCACCGGCGGTCCCGGAAAAGCCGGTAAACCCGCCCGTGACGGTGATCAAGGTTGCGTGCGCGGGAAGGGCTAGGCCGATCAGAACCGCGGCTGCCAACGGCAGCACCACGGACTGGGCGAGCTCGGGAAGCCGTCTCGAAGTGCGATCCACGGGGGACACTCCTCTGTGATGCAGCCTGCTGAAAAAAAGCAAGAAGCGCGCCAGGAAATGTCATTGCAAGAATAAACCGGGACTTGGGTATTCCCGTCTGCGAGATCTCCTATGATTTTGTAAAGCACCTCGACACCATCGGCGCGAAAAAGGTCTGGCACTCGTGGCCCCACGCTGCCGGAACAGCGCGTGTACGGCGACCGCGTAGGCATGCAATCCTTATGGACGGTGCTCGTGCAGGGAGGCCGAAGCGTGGATTGGACCGTCAGAAATTTCCCGGACCCGGCGGGCTGTGTCGTCGTCGGCAACGTCGCGTTCCTGTCCGGCTACACCGGCGATCCCGCCGCGGCGCGCGTCGAGGATCAGGTCGTGGCGGCGCTCGACAAAGCGCGGCTCGCGCTGGAAACGGCCGGCGGTTCGATGGCGAACATCGTCAAGACGTTCTTCCTGATCACCGACCTCGCCGATTACGCACGCGTGCGCAAGACCGAGACGGAATACTACGAGAAACATGCACCGCAACTGGTCATGACACCGCCTGCTGCGACGCTGATGGTGGTGCCGTCGCTGGCAAGGCCGGGGCTCAAGATGCAGTACGAAGCCATCGGCGCCGCCGACCGCGGCCGCGCGGAGTGGGCCGTCAAATACTATCCGGAGTTCTGGGGCGGCCGTGAGCTCGCCTATCCGCACGTGCCGAAGGAGCATGCGAAATTCGCCCGCAGCCAGTCGGTGGGCAATCTTCTGATCGTCTCCGGCTGTCAGGCGCTCGACCACGACACGATCAAGGTCGAGACCGACGACTTCGACGCGCAGTCGCGCATCGTGCTCGACAAGGTCAGGGTCGCCATGGAGGAGACCGGCGGATCGCTGGCGAACGTGGTCAAGACCAATGTGTTCATCAAGGACGCCGCGATGCTGCACCGCTACCGCGACGTGGAGCAGTCGTTCTTCCGCGCGCACGCGCCGGCGTTCGTGGATCGCCCACCCGCGAGCACGGTGTTCGTGATGACCGAGTTGCCGCGCCGCGAATTCTTGATCGAGGTCGAAGCCTTTGGCGTCGCCGACGCGAGAGCGCCGGGATGGCCGACGCGCTATCACGCAGGCGCCGTATCGGCGGGCAATCTGATATTTCTTTCAGGCTGCGACGCGTTCGCCGCCGCGGAAGCACGTTCCATCGCGCCGCAAGTCGTCGCGGCACTCGACAAGATCAAGGCTGCGATGGAGCGCGCCGGCAGCTCGATGAACAACGTCGTCAAGACGACCCTGATGCTGCGCGATCTCGATGACTACCCGGCGATGCGCGCGACGGAGCTCGCCTACTATCGGCAGCATGCGCCGCGACTCGTCGCCCACCCACCGGCCTGCACGTTCATGCAGGTGCCGGCGATCGGCGATGATCCCAGTGCTCGCTTTCAGATCGACGCGATCGGCGTGATGTAGGCCGAAAAAAAGGCCGGTGTCGTCACCGACACCGGCCGCGTTCAGAGCCCGACCACCGCCGCGGAGCCGCAGCCGCCGATCAAAAGTTCTTCGTGTACTCGAGGCCGAAGCGTGACGGCAAGGCCTTCCACACGAACGGGTGCGTGTACTCGTCGTTGTACTTCTCGTCGAGCACGTTCCTGCCCCACAGCGTCGCGGACCAGTCTTTGCCTTTGAAGCCCAAGCGCATGTCGAGCACGTTGACCGGGTCGCGCGGTGAAAGGTCCCACGCCAGCGGCGTCACAGAAGGATCACCCGGGCCCCAGTAGGTCTTGCCGATGATCCGGTAGTCGCCGCGCAGCACCAGGTCCGCTCCCCCGAAGGCGTGCGTGGGTTTGGTCCAAGTGGCGCCCAAGTTGAAGGTGTAGTCCGACGACAGCGGCGCATGTTTGCCGACGACATACGGGATCTGGGCGTCCGCCTTGATCTTGCTGTCGGTCACCGCCACCCCGACGTTCAAGTCCAACCTGTCGGTGACGAGCGCGTTCATCTCGAACTCGATGCCG
>FTFB01009153.1_pt1 | contig 38441 bp, 23 predicted proteins | sample 1658331 | NCBI WGS metagenome assembly FTFB01 (sample SAMEA3914816, study PRJEB12502) | metagenome | biome: forest; material: soil | place: USA | collected 2011-09-16 | depth 0.3 m | reverse complement strand
GATCGTGCCCACGCCGCGCGGCATGGCCGTGAACCCGAATCCGGACACGCTCGCGACGGTGCCGGAGGTGTGGGGCTACCGCCGCGACACGTGGAAGCGCTCGACAATCGCCTACATCGGCTCCGCAGCCAGCAACGACAGTTGGTACGTGCCGATCGCGCAGTGGCACAACGCCGCGACGTTGCGCGCGTTCAGCACGTGCGGGCTGCACTTCACACTCGCAGGCCGCGCGTTCGAAGCGCTGTTCGCGGGCACCGACGTGCGGGTCACGATGCTCGCGGATGGCGAGTACGTGGCGCCGGGCGTCATCGAGACCGAGCTCCACTCCGGCGTGCCGGGCGGGCCGCTGGCCGGTCAGAACGCGTACGTCCGTTTCGACCTCGGCTCGAGTGGGACGCGACGAATCTCGTTCTACGCCACGAGCTCGCAGGGACCTTGCGCCATCGCGATCGCCAAACTGGATGCGTTGACGCCGTGGGACCGCGCCGGCGAGCCCGCGTTCTCTGCGATCACGGATTCGTACGGAGAGATGCGCGGCGTGAACTGGGCCACCGGCGGCCCGTTCTGGGAAGCCGCGAGCCTGCTCGGCATTCCGCATCTCGATCTGAACGCGATCAGCGGCACGGGCTATGCGCCGAACGACCGCAGCGACGACGCGCGCAATCCCGGCAACGCGTTCGTCGCGCGCGTCGCCGAGAGCGTCGTGACGGCACCCGATCTCGTGTTGACCGCCGGCGGCATCAACGACAACAACTCGTTCGCGGCGCCGCCGTTGTACGCCTCGGCCGCCGACGCGAAGGCGGGTTTCGAGGCGGCAGTGCAGCGCCACTTCCGCGATCTGCGCGCCGCGTTGCCCGATGCCCTGCTTGCCGCGATGGGGCCGTGGGTGCCCGTCGAGTCGTTGCCCGTCGATGCGGTCGCGCAGTCGAAGGCCGACACGATCCTCGCCGCGTTGCGATCGATCGCGGGCCCGTGGGTGTTTCTCGATAACCTGCACGGCGGCTGGACCACCAGCGCGGGAGCGAGCGCGCCGGCGACGGGTCGTGGCTGGCAGACGGGCACGGGAAACGTCGGTCAGCCGCGCGGCGACGGCAACGGCGACATGTACGTCGGCGCCGATGGCGTGCATCCCACGCCGGCCGGCTGTCAGTATCTCGGCGGAGTCATCGCTGCACAGCTAAGCGCGGCGACGCTCGCTTTGTGAGCCTGCTGCGCCGACGCGCAGCAGTGCGACGAGGCGATCCGAGCTGACTCACGCGTCTAGCCGCGCGCGAGCGAGGAAGTGCGCGCTCGCTGCGCGCGGCGTTACAGCTGTTTGCCGCTGTTGAGGCCGCTCGGCGGAGCCAAGCCGGCCGGCGGAGACGGCGATGGCGACGACTGCGGCACGTCGGCTCCCCCGGTATTCGGGCCAGGCGACGGCGCGCCGACGATATACGCACCGCAGCGGACGACGGGGCCCTTCGGCGTATACGCGGCGGCGCAGATGTCGATCTGACCGGACCACGTGTCCATGCGCCACGCGACGTTGCTGTCGGCCGCGCTCAGAGTGAATCGTGTGCGCGTCTGAAACGACGCGGCGATGACAGCCGCGCCGACGATGAACGCCGCTACGACCAGAGCCCTGTCGCTCATGTAACCTCCTCGTGATGTGATCGACTTTCAAATGCAATGTCTGCGCGCAAGTATTCGCAGTCCAGTGAAGGGACGTGGAGCCGGGCGGGCGTCGCGGCGCACCGCGAATCATGCCACAACGACAATGACTACCCGCGGAGCCACGTCAATGGGTCAACGATCACCGGCGCCGGCGATGCGCCTCGGAGCGCTCGTTCTTCTGTTCACCTTGTTCGGTGCGACGCTTCCCGTTGCCGCACAGGACTCCGCGAGCCCGCTCACGACCGACGCGCCGGCCGCCGCCGAAACGGCAGCCGAGAAGTTCAATGTGTGGGAGTACCGCGTTCTCGGCACGCGGGTGCTCCCCGCGAAGGTTGTCGAGAAGGCGTTGTACAGCCGTCTCGGCCCGGGCAAGACGATCGGCGACGTCGAGCAGGCGCGGCTCGCGCTCGAGACCGTCTATCGCAACGCGGGCTACAGCACGGTGTTTGTCGACATCCCGGAGCAAACGGTCGAGTCCGGCATCGTCCGGCTCAACGTCACCGAGGGAAAGCTCGACCGCGTCCGCGTAACGGGCGCGCGTTACTTCTCGAATCGTCAGATACTCGCGCGGCTGCCGTCGCTCGAGAGCGGGCAGGTGCCCCACTTTCCGGACGTGCAGCGAGAGCTCACGGCGCTGAATCGCGTGACACCGGACCGTTCGGTGACGCCGGTCCTGCGCGCCGGCCGCGCTCCCGGGACGGTCGATATCGATCTGAAGGTCAAGGACGACTCGCCCTTCCACGGCAACGTCGAAGTCAACGATCGCTACACCGCCGACACCACGAAGCTGCGCACGAGCGCGGTGCTCAGCTACGACAATCTCTGGCAGAAAGCGCACAGCTTCTCGCTGCAGTACCAGACCTCGCCGCAGGATCACAACGAGGTCAAGGTGCTGGCGGGGACGTACGTCGCGCGGCTCGACCGCGCAATGCTCGCCCTGTACGCCGTGAAGTCCGACAGCGATGTCGCCACGGTTGGCACGTTGTCGGTGCTGGGCAAGGGCAAGATCTTCGGCGTCCGCGGCATCCTGCCGCTCGACGGCATCGGACCTTACTATCACAGCTTCACGGTCGGCATCGACGCCAAGCACTTCGACGAAGACATTCGGCTCACGGCCGAGGATGGAATCGCGACCCCGATCACGTACGTGAGCTGGTCGGCAAGCTACGGCTTTGGCTGGACGCAGCCGAAGTCGACGTCGGATTTCTCGGTGGGCGCGGTATGGGGTCTGCGTGGATTCGGCAACGACGACGGCGAGTTCGAGAACAAGCGTTTCAAAGCGCGCGGCAATTTCGCGTATCTCTCGGGTTCCGGCAGCCATTCCCGCCAGGTCTTCGGCAGTTCGCGGTTCGTCACGCGTTTCGGCTGGCAATTCTCGAACATGCCGCTGATCAGCAACGAGCAGTTCACCGCCGGGGGTGCGACCAGCGTGCGCGGCTATCTCGAGGCCGAGCGGCTCGGCGATCTCGGCGCGAGCTTGAGCCTCGAGTTCCACTCGCCGTCGCTCGTGAAATCCGAGCGCATCTCGGATTTGCACTTTTTCGGCTTCATCGACGCTGCGTCGCTGCGGCTGGAGGAGCCTCTGCCGGGCCAGGATCGCGTCAACAGGCTCGAGAGCGCGGGCGCGGGGTTCCGTTTCACCGGTTACAACGGTCTGAAGGCCGACATCGACTGGGCGCGCGTGCTGCGTGACGGAGCACACGTGCTCGATGGGGACGATCGCGTGCATTTTCGCATCAACTACGGATTCTGAGCGTGCGCCTGAGTCCGTGGCTACGAGCTGCGACCACGCCCGACGGCGCCTCCCTGAACCGCCGCCTGGCATTCATTACAGCGGCAGGGTGCGCCGTGTTGGCGGGCTACGAGCTCGTCGCCGTGATCGGGGCGGTCACCCGCTCGCCCGGCAGCGAGGCTATTGAACCGCGAGCAACTCCGCCCGCAGGCGCGCCCGCAGTGCACGACGCGCAAGGGTCCCTGGCATTGGCCGAAGCGCATCTGTTCGGAGTGGCGCAACAAAAGCAGGAGCCGGTTCCTGCAATTCCACCCACCAATCTGCCCGACACCCGCCTGGCCCTGACGCTGACCGGCATCCTGTTCGGTGTCGACGACTCCCACGGCCAGGCGATCGTAGCGAACGCTCATGGCGAGCAACGCGTGTACCGCGTCGGACAGGAGATCGACGAAGTTCAGGGCGCAAAGGTGTTTGCCGTCTTGCCGAATCGTCTCGTCCTTCAGCGCGGCGAGACGCTCGAGGTGTTGCGTTTGACGAAGGACCTGCCGGCCGCAAAGACCGGCCCGGCGTCGGTGGCGACGGCGGGTGCGCGATCGAATCCGCCATCAACGCCCGCCGCGATCGCTCGGCCCGCGCCCACACGGTCCAACGTGGTTCGTCTGGTGCCGCGAATGAAGGAGGGGGCGTTCGTCGGTTTCGCGGTGTTCCCGGGGCAGGACAGCGACGCGTTCGCGGCGCTCGGCATGCAGGCCGAGGATGTCGTGACGCAGGTGAACGGGTTGGCTCTCGACCGGCCCGACACGGCCGCCGTGCTGTTCGAAGCGCTCGGCAATCCGGGGCGGGTCAACCTCTCGTTCCGCCGGGGCTCGACGTACCAGTCCGTTTCCGTCGATCTGACTGGCCGGGCGACGAAGACCGACGATCTGTGACGGATCCGCGGTTACGCTTCCGACTCTAGCGTTTTTGCTGTGACGAGATGCGCTCGAGTGCCGCCAACAGCGCTTGGGGCTCGATGTAGCCACCCAGCTCGACGCCCGTATCGGAATAGACGCCGGGCGTGCCGGTGAGACCGATGCGTTGGCCGAGCTCGTAGTCCTCCGCGATCGGCGCGTTCGTGCAGGCAGGCGCAGCCACTTCCGCACCGCGTTTCGCCAGAGTCAAAGCGGCCTTGCGATCCTTTGCGCACCAGACCTTTTCGGCCTTCGACCACGATTCGGTATTCGGTCCCGTCCGCGGATAGAACAGATAACGCACTTCGATGCCGAGCGCGGTGACCTCGTCTATCTGCCGGTGAAACTGGCGGCAATAGCCGCAGTCGACATCCGTGAAGACGACGACCCGATGCTTGACCTTGCCGTCCGCCGGCGAGAACACGATCTCTTTGGCCGGGTCGACCGCGGCCAGGAGCTCGGCGCGATTCGCGGCGCGCCGTGCGTCGGTGAGGTTGTCGCGCGTGCCGAGGTCGACGATGTCGCCGCGGAACAGGAATCGGCCGTCGGTCGTCACGTAGTACACGTTCGTCCCGAGGTTGACCTCGTACAGGCCGGGAACCGGGGCCGCCTGGATCTTTTCGACGCTGAGCTCCGGGAAGCGTGCGGCCAACTCGGCCTTGCTGATCGCGGCGGGCGGCTCGCCATCCGCCGCGGCCCCGACCGCCACCATCAGGCAGGCGGGGCCGAGTAGCTTGGTCAATGCTCCCATGGGTTCCAGTTCTCCGTTGCCGGCGGGCGCGGCACCGTGCCTCGCGCCGGGCTCAACACTAGAGCAGCGCTACGTGACAGGACGATGTCGACGGCCTCGCGAGCTTCACGCAACTGTCATTTCCAGGCCCACTGGAATACACACTGGCTCTCTAGTCTCCCTCCCCGCAACGGGTCGTGCCGCGGCATCGCGGTCAACAAAACACTCAGGGAAATCAGGGAGAAATTAATGCGAGTATTCCAATCACTAGCTGCCGTCGCCGCGCTGACGCTCACGGCGTCGGCTGCCATGGCGCAAATCACCGTCCCGGCGCAGCCGGCGGCGCCGCCCACTCCACTGCCCGGCACCGGCAACAGCGGTATCGTCGTGGCTGCGTGGGATTCCAAATTGGGCGTGTCGCTCGTCCAATACCTCGGGCTCACGCTCGACCAGTTCGTCGCGGGTGGAACGCCGGATGCGGGGTTCTCGCCGCCCCTGAACTTCGGGCAGCTGTCCGGTTGGAGCACGGTGTTTGGCGGCAGCTCGGCGTCGGACATTCAGTACGAGGTCGTGGGCGCCGACAGTGTCGCCGATGCCGGCGGGTTCCTGTACCAGGGCAAGCGTCTGTTGACCACGTTGGCCGCCACGCCGGCGTCCGGGATCAACAACGTCGCGTTGAACGGCGCGGTCACGGCCGTCAACAACTTCTTCCCGGTCTGCTCGGCCACGAATCCGTGCACCGATACGACGGGGTCGGGTGCCGCCAACTACGCGGGTAAGGCGCAGTTCGGCAACCGGTACAACTCCCAGTTGCCCGTCAGTGCAGGTGCCGGCGTCGATACCGGCCTGAAGTTCTTCCTGGTCTCCGGCGCGAACGTATCCAGCGGCGATCCGTTCGATGAGGACGGTCAGAGCCAGACCTCGATTCTCGCGTTGCACAATTCCAACGCGAGCAACATCGGCACGTGGCTGCTGACCTCCGCGGGCAACCTGACGTATTCGCTGGCCCCCGTGTCGGCGGTGCCTCTGCCCGCTGCGGTGTGGCTGCTCTTGTCGGGCCTTGCCGGGGTTGGAGTCGTAGGTCGGCGTCGCGCGGCCTGAAGTCACAGGCCACCGAAACCGGCCGCCGAGCGGCTCGAAACCGAACATCTACTCATAGACATAGGAAAATCAGCAATGCGTCAATTCAATCTTCTGTCCACCGCGATCGCGGCGGTCCTCGTGACCGGTGCGGCCCACGCCGTCGCACCGGCCGCTGTGCCCTCGAACAACCGCCTGTACGTCTCGGGCGCGACGGCTACGGACAGTGCGCTTTCGGCGCTGTTCCTCCGCGACACGAGCGGAGCCGTTCCCCGTATTTGCGCCCCCGGCAGCATCGATATGTATATCGATGGCACCGACGCCAAGGGCGCGAAGAATCGCATGATCCTCTGCACGCTCGAGTCACAGATCGCCGACGCGACGGGTAGCAAGACCATCGCAGCCGGGCAGAACATCGCGATTCTCAAGGAGAGCGGCGGCGGCTCGGATCGCGGCACCGCCTTGGTCGCGGACGCCGCGTTCCTCGACTTCCGCAGCATGAGCGACGTCTCCGAGTGCGCAGCCGGCACGCCGCAGGCAGCCGGCTCGATTGCGAGCTTCCCGGGGCACCAGGCGTTCTCGCTGCACGTGAACTGCAATCACATCGAGTCCGTGCGGACCCAGACCGGCATTGCGGACGTCGATCCGCCCCTGTTCACGGTCGGGACGGCGCCGGTCAACCAGGATCAGATCGATCGCCTGCAGACCGACTCGCTGTATCAGCCGATGTTCGCCACGGCGGTTTCGTTGAACCTCTATCGTGCGCTACAGCGCGCGCAGGGCATCGCGCTGACTGGCACTGCGGCGGATGACGACGAAGCGCACATGCCGACGATGACGAAGGGGCAAATCGCCGGTCTGTATGCCGACGGTGGTATCCGGACATGGGCCCGAGTCGTGAACTCGGCGGGCACGGCTGTCAACAACGCGGCGTTCACGAACGGCGCGGTGGTGCCGGCCCTCGTGTACGTCTGTCGTCGTGGTGACGAATCCGGGACGCAAGCCGCGGCCGCGGAATATTTCCTGAACGAGCGTTGCGGCAAGGGCACGAACGGCTTCAAGTTGGCGACCGGCGGCGACCAGCAGAACGGCACGGCATTCGCACTGGCGAATACGGCGTCCGAAGTGTGGGCGGGCAAAGGTTCGGGCGACGTTCGCGTGTGCCTCGACGCGCACAACGACGTGGACCACTTCGCGATCGGCCTGCTCGGTTCTGAATCCATCTACGACAACTTCGGCGGCACAGGTGGATCCGCTGGCGGCGGGGCGGGTGCGGCCCAGTGGCGCTACGTCGCGATCAACGGCATGAAGCCGAACCTCAAAGAGGTGGCCAACGGCCGGTACGACTTCGTGATGGAGAACGTGCTGAATATTCGCACGCAGACCGTCAGCGGAATCGCTCCGATCGACAACGAGCCGCTCGTGCTGCACGACTACATCAAAGCGTCGTTCGCGAGCCTCGACGTCATCGCCTCGTTGCTGGTCAAGACGTTGCCGCACGGTTACACGGGCGGCCTCGCGGGCTCCACGCACGCGGCGCCGAACGCGATTCCCGTCACCAATGCAACTCTCGACACCAAGCCGGTGAGCGCCTACACGAAGTCGCCCCTCGGCCCGGTGAACAATTGCGGTAACGCGTTCCCGCTGCGTGCAACGGCCACCAACTAGTTGGTAGTGAGCCTGGGTTATCGATGAGGCGGCCTTCGGGCCGGTTGCGGGGGCAGCGAGCGATCGCTGCCCCCGTAATATTTTCGTAGCAGTGCCACGTCACCATTAGCCGCATGCGTCGCCGAACACGTTCCACTGTCGTCACGCCGGCGCCGAGACTTCCGACGCCGCGCGTCGACGAGCTCAAGTCCCCGCCCCACCTCGCGTTGAACGTGCTCGCGGCACTGATCGGCAGCGCGTTCGCCCAGTTCGCGCTCGGCGGCGAGCTGCCGGTGCCGTGCGGCGCCTGCGGCGCCAACGGGCCGACCGCGTGGGTCAGCTCCGGAACGGCGTCGGCCGTCAGCAGCGGCAACCTCTTTACGGTCAACCAGGCGTCGGCGCGCGCGATTCTGAATTGGCAGAGCTTTAATATCTCGGCGGACGGCAAAGTGGAGTTTCGTCAGCCCGATGCCAACGCAGTCGCGCTGAATCGCATTTTCCAGGGCGACCCCGTCAGGATCCTTGGCACACTGCAGGCCAACGGCTCCGTCTACCTGATCAATCAGAACGGCATCCTGTTCGGATCGAGCGCGCGCGTGAATGTCGGCGGGCTCGTCGCTTCGACGCTCGACGTCACGCCGGACGCACTCGACAACATTCTCAAGGCCGCAGCAAACTCCTCGCCGGCATTCCGCAGTTTCGTCGACGGCGCCGGCAACAACGCGAGCGGCGATGTGCAGGTGCAGCGCGGAGCGGAGCTCACGGCCGATGCCGGGCAGATGCTGCTGCTCGGCATGAACGTGACCAACGAAGGCTTGCTTCGCGCACCAGGCGGACAAATCGTCCTCGCGGCGGGCGACAGCGTCTACGTCGCTCCGAGCTTCGATCCGAACCTGCGCGGCCTGCTGGTCGACGTGGGGCACGGCGGAAACGTGACGAACGCCGTGAGCGGCGACATCGGTGCGGATCGCGGCAACGCGACGCTCGTAGGGCTGCTGGTCAATCAGCAGGGACGCGTCTCCGCGAGCACGTCCGTGCGCGAGAACGGATCGATCCGTTTGCTCGCACGCGACAACGCGACCATCGGCGGCAACGGCGTGCCCGTGGCGAGTCATGGCGGGGAGCTGCGTCTCGGCGCGGGTAGCATGACCTCGATCGCGCTCGAGCAGCACGACGATGACACGGCCGTCGACGCGACGGCGCAGCTACGTTCCCTGGTCGAGCTCGAGGGGCGCACGATTTCTTTGGAGTCGCATAGTCTCGTTGCCGCGCCGTCGGGCGTGGTGCAGGCGACGGCGCGTGCTACGCCGGTCGACGTCTCGGCCTTCCCCGCCGATCCGGGCGACGGCCGCATCGCGATGGCGGCCGACGCCAGGATCGACGTCTCCGGTGCCCGCATCGACCGGCCTGTCGCGGACAACGTGATCAAGGTCGAGCTGCGCGGCAGCCAGCTCGAAGACAGCCCCGTGCAACGCGATGGGCCGTTGCGCGGCAAGACGGTGTTCGTCGATATCCGCCGGAGCGGCACACGGGCCGACGGCACGACATGGCAAGGCTCGCCGATCGGCGATCTCGCCGGCGACATCGGAACGATCCAAAGAACCGCCGAGGAGCGCAACCTGAACGGCGGCGAGATTCGGCTGGCGGCCACCGGCGCGGTGCTGTTGCAGTCCGGTTCGGTTCTCGACGTTTCGGGTGGCGCGATCAGCTACCAGGGCGGGATCGTCGACACGTCGCAGGTGCTCGGTGCCGACGGTCGCGTGTACGACATTGCCGAGGCGGATCCGAACCGGCCCTACGTCGGATTCGTCAATGCGTATACGCGAGACCACGCCAAGTGGGGCGTGACGGAAAGTTTCGCGACGTTCTTGCCCGGCCCGGGTACCCGTTACGAGCCCGGCTACGTCGAGGGCAAGGACTCCGGCAGCGTGACGATTGCGTCCCCGCGAGTCGCTCTCGATGGTGACATCCGTGGTCAGGCCGCGGCGGGCATCCGGCAACGCAGGGTTCCGACGCCCGTTCCAGCCGGGGCACTGTATCGCTCATTCGACCAGTTGCCGCTCTACGGCCGGTTGACGCTCGGTGTCGCGAATAGCAGCGGAACCGGCGGCTATGTCACGCCCGACGTCGAGATTGCCGAGGGTCGGGTGCTGCAGGGGCTGCCCGGCTCGAGCAACGGAAGTTTCAACCCATTGCTCGATCCTCTTCCTGCAGATCTCGCTACGGTGCGCATCCGCCCCGGACTCTTCGGTCCCGATGGTCTCGGTGGTCTGTCGATCTACGCCAACGGCATCGTCGATCTTCCGGCAAACACTTCGTTGATCCTGCCTGCGGCGGGGCAACTCGCCGTCACCGCGGGCGCGATCGACGTCGAGGGCACGGTCGCGGCGCAGGGCGGCTCGGTCTCTCTTTCCGCGCTGCCGACGATCGCCATTCGGCCCGGTGGAGGTGGCGCGACCGCGCCGGGCGTCACGCTGGGTTCCGCCGCTTTCATCGACGTGGCCGGTCGGTGGGTCAACGACGCCTCTGCGCCGTTGGCCCCGACCGAGCATGGCGTCATCGCGATCGACGGGGGCTCCGTGACTCTTGCCGCGAGGCTCGGTGCAAGCCTCGACCTGCGCGCGGGTAGCGTGATCGACGTGTCGGGCGCGGCACATCGTCTCGCGAACGGCTCGATCACGGCGGGCGTCGGCGGGAGCGTGGCGATCGGTGCCGAGTCGATTCTGAATCAGCCCGTGTCCGTCAATCTCGGCACGCAGCTGCGCGCCTATGCGCTCGCCCGAGGCGGCAGACTTTCGCTGACGCTGAACGCGTTGTGCGTCGCCGACTCGGATTGCGGCGACGACAGCGTCGGCAAGACGTGGATCGACCTGCCGCGCTACGCCGCCGATGGTTTCTCGAGTTTCTCGTTCACGTCGAACCTCGGCGGCGTGGAAGTTCTGCCCGGCACGTTCCTCCAACCGCGCCAGGTGAACTATCTGTGGAAAGGCGATCCCTCCCAGGCACCCTCGGGCACACCGCTGCCGGCGATGGCGGATCTCGGTGTGCTACCGGACGAGCTGCGCCTGCCGGTCGCGCTGTCGTTCACGGTCAGCCCGCAGCTCACGGGCTCGATCGATGCCTCCAATTTCGACTCGATCGGTGCGCTGCGCATCGGCGCCGGAGCTACGGTCGACGTCGGCGTCGGTGGTTCGTTGTCTCTGAAGTCCTCCACGTCGGTGTTCGTCGATGGCACGCTGAACGCGCCGGCCGGCGACATCCACGTGACGGTGACTCGAGACCTGCCGCTGCAGAGTTTTCTGCCGAGCCAAGGTCTCTTCCTCGGCGCCGGCGCGCGCCTCACCGCGAACGGGGCCGTGCGGGCGCTTCGCGACGATTTCGGTTTTCTTCGTGGCTCGGTTCTGGACGGCGGCACCATCGAGCTCAGTGCCCAGCGTGGCTACCTGAGCACCGCTCCCGGTTCGGTTCTCGACGTCTCAGGGGTCGCGGCGGACCTCGTGCTCGGGCAAGTCCCCGTAGGCACCGGGGCGCACTCGCAGACCGTCGCGTCGAGCGGCGGTGCGATCGGCATCTCTGCGGCCGAAGCCCTCATTCTGAACGGCGCGCTCGTGGCCCAGCCGGGAGCAGGGCCGGTGGCCGGTGGTGGAACACTTCAGGTCACGCTCGATGGCAACCTGCACGGTCAAGAGCCGTTCGGGATCTCTCAACCCGTATTCCCGTTCGACGCCCGCGAGCTGCGCATCGCGAACGGTACGAGTTCCGTCGTCATTGGGTCTGGCAGCGAGTTACCTGAGAGCTTCTATGGCAAGGGGCTGGTCTCCGCGGAGCGCCTGATGGACGGCGGCTTTCGTTCGATCGGGCTCAGCGCGACGAACCTGTTCGACAGCTTGGGTCCACAAGGATCGAACGTCCCGGTGTCCACCGGATCGATCGTTTTCGACGGCTCGATGGCGTTACATACGGCGGCCAGCCTGCGACTCAACGCGCCGCGCATCGCGAGCGCGGCGGGCAGTGCGGTTTCGCTGGCGGCGTCGTACGTCGGTCTCGGCTACGACGACATCATCCAGAACGCGCAGGCCGGCGGTTTTGCCTCGGCGGGGACGTCCTCTCTGCGCGTTTCGGGCGATCTCATCGACATCATCGGCACGTTGGGTGTCGACGGGTTCGCAACTGCGACGTTCGGCAGCAGCGGCGACATTCGCTTCCGCGGCGTTCAATCCTCGTCGCCGGGGGCGCCGGCGCCGATTGGCGGATTACTGCATGCCGCGGGATCCGTCGACTTCACGGCGCAACAGATCTACGCGACGACGCTCACGGACTTCACGGTGCTGCTCGACGGTTCGGAGCGCAACGTGCTCAGCATCCATTCGAGCCCGGGCGGTGCGCAGGCGCCGCTGAGCGCGGGTTCGCGCCTCACGCTCACGGCCGACGAGATCCTTCAGGCGGGTTCGGTTCTGGCGCCATTCGGCACCATCGCCCTGAATGCCGAGCGGGTGGATCTCGCGCCGGGCAGCGTCACGTCGACGTCCGGCGCCGGCAGCCTGATTCCTTTCGGCACGCTACAGGTCGGCACGGATTGGACCTATCAGTTGCCTCGAGGCCAAACGACGGTCTACACCAAGCTCGGTCCGCCGGCGCAGCGCATCAGCCTCGACGCCGCGGACCTGGTCGTGGACAACGGCGCGTTGCTCGACCTGCGCGGCGGCGGCGATCTGCTCGGCTACGAGTTCGTGCCCGGTGTGACCGGCACGAAGGACGTGCTCGCCAACGGCTTCTCGGCCGGGCAATTCGCGATCGTGCCCAAACTTGGCGCCAAGTTCGCGCCCATCGACCCCTCGGCCAACGTTGGTTTTGGCTTCAACCCCGGGGATAGCGTCTACCTTCAGGGATACGGCGACCTGGCCGCCGGCGAGTACGCCATTCTGCCGGCCCGATATGCCCTCCTGCCCGGCGCCTACCTCGTGAGACCCGTCAGCGGCTACACGGATATCCGGCCGGACGAGTCGGTGCGCCAACTCGACGGCAGCGTCGTGGTCGCAGGCTATCGCACCGTGGCGGGCACCTCCCTGCGCGACCCGCGCACATCGGGGTTTGCAGTGGTGGCGGCCGACCAGCTGCGCGCGACGGCACGCTACGATCTCTCGACGGCCGACGATTTCTTCCGCGGACTCGCCGATACGGATGCGACGGTGCTACCGCGGTTACCTCGCGATAGTGGCCAGCTCCAGTTGATCACCACCGCGAGTCTCGATCTCGCCGGGCAGCTGCACGCTTCGGCGGCGGTGGGCGGACGTGGCGCCCTCGTCGATATCAGCGCGTCGCGGTTGTTGATCAGCGGAGACGCAGCGACGACGGATCCGACAGCCGTGTTGATTCAAGCGAGCCAGCTCAACTCGCTCGGTGCCGAATCCGTGCTCCTTGGGGGATTGCGACACCAGACCAGCGGCGGCATCGAGATCGAGACTCGCGCGAGCCAGGTCACGCTCGGTGCGTCCGCGGCGTTGCAAGCTCCGACGCTCATGCTGGTGGCACGCGATGAACTGAAGATCGAAGCCGGAGCCAGCCTTCGGGCGTCCGGGTCCGGCGTCAACGGCGCGGAGAGTCTGCTGGTTTCCGGCCCCGGTGCCGTCGTCCAGGTCTCCACGGCTGCGCAGCCCGAGCTCGTGAGATCCAATCCCGCCGGTTCGGGTGGAAGCCTGTCGATTGCGGCGGGCGCTCTCATCGCGAGTCGCGGTTCCGCATTGCTCGAAGCAACGGGCAATGTCGATGCGCACCCCGACTACCATGTGTCGGGCGGATCCCTCGCGTTTTCCGTCTCTCAGCTCGCGATCGGAGACGCCCCGGCCTCCTATCAGGGACTCGCGTTATCGGCGACGGAGCTGTCGTCCCTGGGGCTTGCGGATCTCTCGCTCACGAGCCGCGCCGGCATCGAATTCTTCGGCGACACGACGCTCGATGTTCGCGGGCGCCTCGCACTCCAGGCGAGCGGGCTCACGACGAGCACCGACGCCCGCGCGACGATCAGGGCGCAGAAGATCGTGTTGACGGGCGCGGCGGGCGGCACACTCGCTGCAACATCGGGTAATGGCGCCGTGGCACTTGCGGCCGAGGACCTGATGTTCGGCGGCGGCGATCTGGCGACGGTCGGGTTCGGCGCGGTGAGTCTCGCGGCGGGACACGAGCTCCGCGCTTCGCTCACCGGCGGGTTGCACTCCGCGGGGACCGTGACGATCGAAGCGCCGGTCATCACCACCGACAGCGGCGTCGACTTCGGCGTGACTGCGTCCCTGGCGATTCAGCTGATTGGCGCCGGTAACACCGGAGTTGCGGATCGCGCGTCCGCCGGGCTCGGCGGCTCGCTCTCGTTTCAGGGCGAGCGCGTGAGTGTCGCCACCACGCTCCTGGCGCCCGCCGGGTTGGTGTCGCTGACGGCAACAGGCGCAGATCCTTCGAGTATTGCTCTACAGCCCGGAGCGCTCATCGACGTCGGCGGCCGCGGGATGCTGTTCGACGGGCAGCTCGCGAGCGCCGATGGCGGCTTGCTGCGCATGACTTCCGCCCAGGGCGGTATCGCCGTGTCCGCGGGCGCCACGATCGACATTTCCCGCGGCGATGGCGCCGGCAAGGCCGGCAAGCTCGACGCTCGCGCGTTGGTCGGCAGAATCGGTTTCGTCGGCACGCTGCTCGCGCAGGGGAACAGCGCAGGCGGACAGGTTGCTTTCGACGGCTATGCGATCCCCGACCTCGGAACCATCAATCGGCTCCTGAACAGCGCCGGCGCCACCGGCTCCCGCGTGTTTCATCAACGCGGTCCGGGAAACCTGGTGGTAGACGCCGCACCGGAGTCGGCGGTTCGGGCGACCAACATCGCCATCGAGGCGGACGGCGGCTCGGTGATGGTGTTCGGCAACGTGGACGCCTCCGGCCGCACGCAGGGCGCGATCAAGCTCACGGCCCGAGATGACGTCGACGTCTACGGGTTCCTCACGGCGGATGCTTCGTCCAACGGCGTCGATGGCGGTCGGGTGGACCTCTGGTCGGACCAGGGCGGCATCTATCTGCGACCCGGCGGGGGCGTGTCGGTGGCGGGCGGCGCCGGCGGCAACGACGGCGTGATCGGCATTCGCGCCCGGCGCGACGCTCTGCTCACGGCAACCGACGCCGATCCGGACAACGACCGCATTCAGCTGCGAGGATCCGTTTCCGGAGAGCGCGAGCTGCTTATCGAGGGCTACCAGCGCTACAACGTAGCGAACAACACGATCGTGGCTGGCAACGCGGGCGCGACGACAACCAATCCGCTCTTCGCCGACGCGACCCAGTTCATGCAGTCCGCGGATGCCTTGAGGTTGGCTCTGGGCGTCGCTGGCGGCGCAATCCACGTACTGCCCGGCATCGAGATACAGTCATCGCAGGCGCTTACGTTGGCCGCCGACTGGAACCTGGCGTCGTGGCGCTTCGGCGACGAGCCTGGAGTGCTGACGTTGCGCGCCGCCGGAGACCTCAACATCAATCGGTCGCTGAGCGACGGCTTCGCCGCCGTCTCGGGTGCCGGCGCCTTCGCAATCCCCAACGTGCCGAGCCGTTCGTGGTCGTATCGCCTGGTGGCGGGCGCGGATCTCGGCGCCAGCGACGTCCTCGCCGTGGTAAGCGGAAGTGCGACGGGCAGCGTACGCGTCGCGGGTGGCACCTTGAGCACGACCAGTCGCGCGCCCGTGCCGATCATGATCAGAACGGGGACCGGTAGCATCGATATCGCCGCGGCGCGCGATCTGGTGCTCACGAACAGGGCATCCGTGATCTATACGGCCGGCGCGAGCTCCGGCAGCGGCATCTCGTTACCGCTGTTGGGTTCGGCATTGGCCAACTACCCCGTCGACGGCGGTGACATCCGCATCGGCGTGGGCGGCGACATCCGCGGCGCGCCGACGAACCAGCTCGTGACGGGGTGGCTGTGGCGAGCGGGGCAAGGAGAGCTCGAGGACGCTCCCTCGGCGACCGGCTGGAACGTGAACTTCGAAAGATTCGAGCAGGGCGTCGGGGCGCTTGCGGGCGGGAGCGTGTCGATTCACGCCGACGGCAACATCCGTGACCTGTCCGCGTCGATCCCGACGATCGGCCGCCAGATCGGCGGCGTCGAAATAGCCGATAGCGTCGTCGAGCAAACAGGCGGTGGGCACCTTCGCGTCGACAGCGGTGGTGACATCACCGGTGGCGTCTACTTCGTTGGTCGCGGGGATGCCTCGCTGCGTTCCTATGGAAGGGTGGGTGTCAACACGACCCCGGGCGCGGCGTCGGCGCTCGCACCGACTCTAGCTCTCGGCGATACGCAGTTCGAAGTCGCCGCACGGCGCGACCTGACGCTCGAGACCGTGCTGAATCCGTTCCTGGTGCCTCAGGCAAGCGCGCAAACCGGTGGGGCATCGGCCATTTCGTTCTTCTCGACCTATACGGATCGATCGGCCTTGAAAGCCAGTTCGACCAGCGGCGACATCAACTTCATCAATACTCCGACGCGAGTAGGCGGTCTCGGCGGCGTGATCACGAGCTCGGTCGTGATAGGTCGCGGTACCGGGGGCTTCTTCCTCTACCCCGGCACCGTGAGGGCCACGGCCCTCGCGGGTGACTTCGTCCTCGGTGGCAAGCTGGCGCTATGGCCTTCCCCGAGCGGCAACCTCGATATCTTTGCCAACGGCAATGTCGACCTGGCGCGCGGAGTCAGCGTCGCGGATCAGGACCCGAGCACGCTGTTCAACGTTGCCGATCCGCGCAGCACGCTGACCGCGCTCGTGCCGGCGCTTTCGAGTCCGCTCGGCGGCACTGCGCACGTGCCGATCCACTCTGCCGCGTTCAGGCCCGACGGCACGAACGATCCCGATCCCCTGAGGATCGTCGCCACGGGCGATATCGCGGGGGCCAATCTCGCGTTTCTCGCCAAGCCCGTCAGGTTGATCGCGGGCGGGAACATCGTGGATCTGTTCGCGAACATTCAGAATATCTCCGACGACAGCGTGTCGTTGATTTCGGCGCACGGTGATATTCGTTACACGACGCCGCGAGACGTTCAGTTCGGGACGATTTTGGCGAGCAGCGTTGGCGTCCGCGTGGACGGTCCCGGTCTGTTGACGGTGCAGGCCGGTGGCAACATCGATCTGGGAACCTCGCTGGGCGTGACGTCTGCGGGCAATTTCGTCAATCCCGCGCTGCCGACCGGTGGCGCCGACGTGTCGTTGCTCGCGGGTGCCACGTTCAGCTCGACGCAGCTCGATCTGTTCGAAAAACGCTACTTGGTCGACGACCCCGACTACGATGGGCTCCTCGCGAATTTCCTGAGCCGGCACGGAAGTGCGGCCTTGCAGACCAAGAGCGCGCAGATCGTGGCGCTCCGGGCGTTGAGCGCCGACTTGCGCTACGAGCTGGCGCGATCGGTGCTGCTCGCGGAGGTCCGCGCCGGCGGCCGCGCTGCCGCCAATGCCGGGCCTCAACATGGCGACTACTCGCGCGCATTCGATGCGATCGAGGAGTTGTTCCCCGGCAGCACCCAAAGTGACGCGCAGGGTCCGTCCGCGGGCATCAGTTTGTTCTTCAGCCGCATCTACACGCTCGACGGCGGCAGCATCGGGCTGGTCGCTCCGCACGGTGACGTGAACGTGGGTCTGGCAACACCGCCGGCCGCCTTCGGCGTGAGCAAGCGTGCCTCCGACCTCGGCATCGTCGTGCAGCGCACGGGTAACATCGACTCTCTGTCGTACAGCGACTTCCAGGTCAACGAATCGCGTGTTTTCGTTGCGGGTGGCGGCGATATTCTGGTGTGGTCGACTCAGGGAGACATCGACGCAGGTCGCGGCGCGAAGACCGCGATCGCTGCGCCACCGCCCACCATCACCTTCGATTCGCAGGGCAACGTTCAGACCGTGTTCCCGGCAGTGTTGACGGGCAGTGGCATTCAGGCGTTGTCGACGATCGAAGGTGTCCGCGCCGGCGCGGTGGACTTGTTCGCTCCCCGCGGCGTCGTCAACGCCGGCGACGCCGGCATCGTCGCCGGCAACCTCACGATCGGTGCCACCGCGGTGCTCGGCGCCGACAACATCAGCGTCAGTGGCGTGTCGGTCGGCGTGCCGGTCGACACGGGCGGTTTCGCGGCTGGCCTGACGGGCGCGAGCTCCGTCGGCGCGGGCGCGACGAACGCCGCGGACGATACGGTCGCGCAGTCGCGCCAGGAGCAGACGAGCTCGACGCCGCTCGCCGACCAGGCGCTCGGCTTCCTCGACGTGTTCGTGACCGGGTTCGGCGAGCCGTGCGATTCCGCCAAAGAGGACTGCCGGAACAACAACCGATAACCGGCGGCCGGGGGGCTTCGTAACGCGGCTGTCACGAGACTGCAAACAAGCGCGCCGAGACTACCTACGCCCGGCCTGGCGCCGGCCGGCCTGCCGTGCGACGGCGGGGACCTTTGACTCCTTATATATGTGACGCTGGCCCATGCGTGTACTGATATTTTGTCTAACGCTCCTGCTCGTCGTCCCGATGGCGCCGGCGCGGGCCGCCTCCAAGTGGTGGAATAACGACTGGGCGTTCCGGAAGCAGCTCACCCTCGATCTGTCCGCCACCGGCGCCGACGTCTCCGGCAGTCCCGTCGACGTGCCGACGCTGGTCCGGCTGCATCCCGGCAACTTCACGTACTTCAACGACGTTCAGAAAGACGGTGCGGACCTGCGGTTCGTCGCGGCCGACGACGTCACGCAGTTGAAGTACCACATCGAGAAGTTCGATCCCGTCAACCAGATCGCGCTCGTGTGGGTCCGCGTGCCGCGGCTCACGGGCGGCACGAAGAGCGACTTCGTCTATCTGTACTACGGCAACCAGAAGGCCGCGGCGAGCGACGATCGCGCCGGCACGTACGATACGAATCAAAGTCTCGTCTATCACTTCAACGATGCGAACGGCATCGCGAGCGACGCCACGGCGTACCGCAACGAGCCGACGCAGTTCGGCGCGGCGCTCACGCCCGCTGCGTTGATCGGTGGCGGCGTGCGGTTCGACGGCGCCACGGCCGTCCGCATCGGCGCCTCGCCGAGCCTGCGCGTGACGCCGAGCCAGGGATTCACGGTGTCCGCGTGGCTTCGAATCGAAGCGCCGCAGCACGACGCCAACGTCATCGCGAGCGATGCGGCGGGCGGATTCGTGCTCGGCCTCGACGGCGCGAAACCGTATGCGCGCCTCGCGGCCACTGCCGTGACGGCCCCAGAACTGCCGTTGAACGAATGGCACCACCTCGCGCTGCGCGTCGGCGGCGGCATGCTCGAGCTGCTCGTCGACGGCGCCGTCGTCGCGTCGACGGCGGCCGAAGCGCCCGAGCTCGCGGGCGGGCTCGTGATCGGCCAGTCCGCGGCCGGCGGTAACGGTTTCGTCGGCGAGCTCGACGAGCTCGAAGTGGCCAATACGGCGCGGTCCGTGGAATGGTTGAAGGCGGCTGCCCGCAGCCAGGGCATCAACGGCGGCATGCTCGTGTACGGCGGCGACGCGCAACGCGAAGCGGGCGGCGGCGGCGAGTCGTACTTCGCCACGACGATACGCAACGTGACCGTAGACGGCTGGGTCGTGATCGCGATCCTGGGCGTGATGTTCGCGGTCAGCGCCTGGGTCATCGTCGCCAAGACCATTGCGATCTCCGGCATCGAGCGCGACAACCGGCGGTTCCTGACCACTTATCGCGAGCTCGGCACCGGCGATCCGCTGTCGTTGGGCGGCGCGGGCGAAGCGACGGCAGGTTTTCGCGTATCGACGCTGTTCCCGCTGTACGAAGCGGGCGTCAGGGAAGTGCAGCACCGGTTGCGCTCGCCGGCGGTCGGCGCGCAGCGCACCGGTTTCACGGCTGAGACGATCGGCGCGATTCGCGCGACGGTCGACGCCGTGTTCGTGCGTCAGCGTCAGCGGCTGAACAACAAGATGGTGTTTCTGACGATCGCGATCAGCGGTGGCCCGTTCCTCGGTCTGCTGGGCACCGTCGTCGGCGTCATGGTCACGTTCGCGGCGATTGCCGCGAGCGGCGACGTCAACGTCAATGCGATTGCGCCCGGCATCGCGGCCGCGCTCGTCGCCACGGTGGCCGGCCTCGGCGTCGCGATCCCCGCGCTGTTCGCCTACAACTGGCTCGGCTCGCGCATCAAGGACGTCGACGCCGAGACGCACGTGTTCGCCGACGAGTTCGTGAACAAGCTCGCCGAGCACTACGTCTAGTGGAGCGGGCGCGATGAAAGTCCAAGCCGAGAACGAGCCCTACGACGAGATCAACATCACGCCGATGCTCGATCTCGCCTACGTGTTGCTCGTGATCTTCATCATCCTGACGACGGCGACGGTGCAGGGCATCAAGGTGAGCTTGCCGAAGGCCAGCGCGCAGCCGAGCCTCGCGGAATCGAAGACCAAGGCCATCACGATCGCGCAGGACGGCACGATCTATCTCGATACGTTTCCCGTCACGCTGCCGGAGCTCGAGGGCTTGCTGCGCCAGTACAAGGCGGCGACGCCCGACTTGCCCGTGATCCTGAAAGCGGATTCGACGATTCAATATCAGAGCGTCGTCGACGTAATCGATCTCTTCAGCCGGCTCGAAATATCGCAGGTCGGGCTCGTTACACAGCGGGTGGTCAAATGACGAAAAAGACGCGCTGGGCGCGCATCCTTCCGGCCTTTGCCGGCGTGCTGGTGACGGCCACGGCCGGCGGTGCCGCGGTCTACTTCATCCGGCAGTTCATGGATTCGCCGCCACCGACACCTAAGCAGGTGATCCAGCAAGTGCGGCTGATCCGGCCGCCACCGCCGCCCGAGACCGCGCCGCCGCCTCCGCCGCCGGAGGAAAAAGTCGACGACATCAAAGAGCCGGAGCGGACGCCCGACACGCCGTCGGATCAGCCGCCGGCAGGCACTCTGCTCGGGCTCGACTCCGAGGGGGTTGCGGGTGGGGACGGATTCGGTCTGGCCGCGCGCCGCGGCGGGCGCGATCTGCTCGCGAGCGGCGGCGACCGCTTCGCCTGGTACGCCGGCATGCTGAAGCAGGATCTGCTGACCTTGCTCGGCGAGAACCGCGACATCCGCGCCCGCGCGTACTCCATCAATGTGCGGCTGTGGCTCGACGGCAAAGGCGCCGTCACGCGCGTGGCGCTCGCGAGCTCCACGGGCGACCGCACGCTCGATCATCAGCTCAGCTCACTGCTCGCGAGCATGGATCGTGTGGCAGAGGCCCCGCCGGACGGCCTGCCTCAGCCCGTGCAGATTCGTATCGTCTCGCGGCTCTGACGCCGCAGAGCGCGAACCGGTAAGAGGACAACAATGAAACACTTGCTATCGGCAGGAGCCGGTATCGGGCTCGCATGTCTCACTCAGATGGCGGTTGCGCAGGCGCCCGTGACGCCGGCGGCCGCGCCGAGCAGCGAGCAGAGCCTGCTCGAGCTGCGCAACACGGTCGTGAACATCCTGCAGGGCCTCGTGCAGCGCGGCGTGCTGACGCAGCAGGACGCGCAGACGATCGTGGCGGACGCGCAGAAGCGCGCGGCTACCGAGATCGCGGACCTCAAAGCGCGTGAAACGCCGGACGAGAACGCCGTGCGCGTGACCTACGTGCCGGAAATCGTCAAAGACGAGATCCGCGCCGCCGTGCGCGAAGACGTGCAGGGCGCCGTCGTCGACGACGTCGTCGAGCGTGCAAAGAAGGAAGGGTGGGGCGTGCCCGCTGCGTTGCCGGCATGGGTGCGCAACCTCGACGTCGATACCCGCCTGCGCGTTCGCGCGGAGGGCGACTACTTCGACGCGCAGAACGCGCAGAACGTCTATCTCGACTTCAACGCCGTCAACTCCGCCGGCGGCATCGGCAAAGCCGGCGCGAACGCGCTGCTGAACACCAGCGAGGAACGCGGCCGGCTGCGCGGCCGGCTGCGTGTCGATCTGAACGCCAAGGTCTCGGATCACCTCACCGCGCGCCTGTCGTTCGCGACCGGCAACATCAACGACCCGGTCTCGATGAACCAGACGCTCGCGAACTACGGCCGCCGGCTCAACTTCGCGGTGCAGAACGCCGCGATCGAATGGAAGTTCGACAACGACCGCGCGACGCGCGGCATCGACTTCCTCGCCGGTCGGTTCGACAACCCGTTCCTGTCGACGCAGATGCTGTGGGACGAGGACCTGAGCTTCGAAGGTCTCGCGACGAAGGTCGCGTTCGACCTCTTCCGCCGCCGCGATGCCGGCGTGCAGCCGGGCCTGTCGTTCCTCGTCGGCGCCTTTCCGCTCGAGGAAGTCGCGCTCGCGGCCGACGACAAGTGGCTGTACGCGGGCCAGATCGGCCTCGAGATTCCGTTCGGCGAGCGGAGCCGGTTCCGCCTCGCCGCGGCTCACTACCAGTTCCGTAACATCGTGGGCCTGCGCAACGCGCCGGACAGCAAGTTGAAGGACTACACCGCGCCCGCGCTGCTCGGCCGCGGCAACACGCTGTTCGACATTCGCAACGACACCGATTCCACGACGAACCTGTTCGCGCTGGCGTCGGACTTCAGGATCACAGATTTCATCGCGCAGCTCGACTTTGCGGTGTTCGGCGCGAATCGCCTGCGCGTCACGGCCGACGTGCTCGAGAACCGCGGATTCGATGCGGCGCAGGTGGCGCTGCGGGTGGGCAGTGCGGTCGAGCGGCGGACCAAGGGCCGCGCGCTGGAGCTCAGCATCGGCCGCGAAGCGGTCCGGCAGCGCGGCGACTGGCGCGTGTTCGCCACGCACCGGCACCTCGAGCGCGACGCCGTGCTCGACGTCTTCACGGACTCGGATTTCGGTCTCGGCGGCACGGATACCGAGGGTTACATCCTGGGCTTCGACATCGGCGTGTCGAAGAACGCGTGGCTCACGACCAAATGGCTGAGCTCGAACGAGATCGACGGCCCGCCACTCTCGATCGACGTCCTGCAGCTCGACTTGAATACGCGGTTCTGAGGCCAACGCTGAACGCAGCGGAGATAGCCATGCGACGGATTCACATCACGCTCGCGTTATTCGCCCTCGCTGCGGCACCGGCGATGGCGCAGCAGTCCCGCGACGACGGCGGCGGCGCGCGGCTCCAGGCCATGGTTCAGCAATTGACCTCGGAGAAGACGCAGCTCCAGGCCGACAACGCGAAGCTGAAGACGGAACGCGACGCGGCCACCGCGGAGCTGAAGAAGCTGCGCGCGGCGAAAGAAAGCCTCGATCGGCAGTTGAGCCAGAACGAGACGTCGTTGACGCGTGCGAGCTCCACGAACACGCGCAACACCGAGCTCATGGAGCAGCAAAAGAAGCGTACCGAGGATCTCGTCGCGCAGTTCCGGCAGACGATCGAGCAGTTGCGCACTACGGAGCTCGAGCGCAACGAGCTGAGGACCGTGAGCGAGACGCGCCAGCGCGCGTTCGAGCAATGCGTCGCGAGCAATCAGAAGCTGTTCGAGACGGGCAACGAAGTGCTCGACCGCTACGAGAACAAAGGCAAATGGGACGCGCTGCGCGAGCGCGAGCCGTTCACGCAGACGCGCCGCGTTCGGCTGCAGAACCTGGTCGACGAGTACCGCTGGGCGCTCGAGGACCAGCGCTTGCGGGAAACCGCCAAAGTCGGTGCTACTGGCGGGCTTTGAGCAGGGCGCCGGCGACCTCGGGCTGCGGTTGGTCGGCCACGGGCGCCGGGCGGGTCGCGCCGTGAATCGCAGCGGGTCGATAGTGCGCGAAAGCAGCCGAGAGCACCGCGTGCTTGTCCCACAACCGCTCTGCGGTGCGGCGGGCTTCCGCGCCGAGAGCGGCGCGGCGCTCCGGGTCGTCGGCCAACGACCGCAGGGCGGCAGCCAGCGCGGCTGGATCCTGGGGCGGCACCGTCACGCCGCAGCCTTCGAGCAGCGTCGCGATCTGCGTGCCGGGGTTCGCCGTAGCGACGACGGGTCGACCGCTCGCGAGCATGTTCGTGAGCTTGGAAGGGAATACGAGATCCTCCGCATCGGCGCGCTGGGGCAGCACATGAATGTCGGCCTCGTTCAGAAGCTCGTTCAATCGCTCGACCGGCACCAACGGCCGGAACGTGACGTTGGGCAGGGCGCTCGCCGCGCGTTCGAGCGCAAGACGCGCGACGCCGTCACCGCACAGAACGAATTTCAAACGGGACTCGCCGGCGTCCCGCAGCAACTCGGCGGCGCGGATCACCGTCTCGAGACCCTGCTTCAGGCCCATGTTCCCGGAATACAGAACGACGGTTTCGCCCGATGCGTGCTCGCGACGAGCCGCGAGCGGTCGAATCTCCTCGAGATCGACCCAGTTGGGGAACAGCGAGGCGCGCGTTCTCGGCACGCGCTTGGCAAGCAGGCGGTCCAGCATGCGCGAAGATATGGTCGTCACGCGATCGAAGCGACCCATGAGCCAGCGCTCGCAGCGATCGATGCAAAGGCGCAGTCGCCCCGGGCGCAGCAGTCCGAGCTCGAACGCAGCGTCGAGTTCGAAGTCCTGGACGTGCAGCCACGCGTCGGCGCCGGCGAGACGCGCGGCGAGCCACGCGGCTGGCGCGGCGAACAGCGGAGGTTCGATCACCACGACGACGTCCGGCCGCTCCCGGATCGCGAGCCAGAGAACCGCAGGCAACGAGGTCACGGCGAACGACGCGAGATGCAGCACGCGCTTCAGCGCGGTCACACGTCGCGGCACGAACAGCGGGCAGCGGATCACGTCCACGCCGCGCAACCGCTCGCGCCGGTACCGGTAGGCCCGATAGGGCCGTGCGACGCGCCACGCGGGGTAATACGGCGGTGCGGTCACGACGGTGACGCGGGCACCCTGGGTGACGAGCCATTCCGCCATTTCGCCGGTGTATTTACCGATGCCGGTCAGCTCCGGCGCGTAGTTGATGCCGAACAGCAGAACGCGCAACGAATCGTCTCCTGGAACGCGCGAGCCCGCGGTGAATCGGTGTTGTCGTGTCGCGAGCGAAGCCACCCTAACTGCCGTGTATTGCGGCTGCGTGACGTCGAGCGCAGGGGACGCCGACGATGACGCGGGGGTCACGACTCGATGTCGGGAACGTTACGCTGTCGCGTCGTCGCGCGTTGCGCGGCCTCGCGGGTCTTGCAGCGACGGCTTCGGCCGTGAGCCTGAGCGGCTGCGGAGGCGGTGGCGGCGGAGGCGAAGGTACGCTGCAACCGCCGCCGACCCGCGTGCCGCCGGCGCCCGGCACGCCGCTCTGGCGTTTGCAGAACGCGCTGTTGCGCGGCGCGCCGGCGGTGGCGACGGCCGGCATCACGGTCACGCAGGGTGCCGCGCAATCGGCGGATCCCAGCATGGGCTCCGACGCGCTGATCGTGCCCACGCCGCGCGGCATTGCGGTCAACCCGAACCCGGACACGCTCGCGACGCTGCCGGACGTCTGGGGTTATCACCGCGACACCTGGCAGCGGTCGACGATCGGCTACATCGGTTCGGCGGCCGGCAACGACAGTTGGTACGTGCCGATCGCGCAGTGGCACGACGCCGCGACGCTGCGGGCGTTCAGCGCGTGCGGCTTGCACTTCACGCTCGCAGGCCGTGCGTTCGAAGTGCTGTTCGCCGGCACCAACGTGCAGGTTACGTTGCTCGCGGATGGCGAGTACGTGGCGCCGGGGCTCATCGATACGGAGCTGCACTCCGGCGTGCCGGGCGGGCCGCTGGCCGCTCCGAACGCATACGTGCGTTTCGACTTCGGCTCGAGTGCGACGCGGCGAATCTCGTTCTACGCCGCGAGCTCGCAGGGGCCCTGCACGATCGCCAGGGCGAGGCTCGACACGTTGGCGCCGTGGGATCGCTCCGACGAAGCGAGATTTTGCGCGATCACGGATTCGTACGGTCAGGCGCGCGCCGTGAAATGGGCTATGGGCGGCCCGTTCTGGGAAGCTGCGAGCCTGCTCGGCATTCCGCATCTCGATCTGAACGCGCTCGGCGGCACGGGTTATGCGCCGAACAACGGCAGTAACGATGCGCGCAATCTCGGCAACGCGTTCGTCGCGCGCGTCGCCGAGAGCGTCGTGACGGCACCCGATCTCGTGTTGACCGCCGGCGGCATCAACGACAACAACTCGGTCGCGACGCCGCCCCTGTACGTTTCGGCGGCCGAAGCAAAGGCGGGCTTCGACGCGGCAGTGCAGCGCTACTTCCGCGACCTGCGTGCGGTGCTGCCTGACGCCGTGCTCGCGGCGATGGGGCCTTGGGCACCCGTCGAGTCGCTGCCCGTCGACGCGGTCGCGCAGTCGAAGGCCGACGCGATTCTCGCCGCGCTGCGATTGATCGCGGGTCCGTGGGTGTTTCTCGACAACCTGCACGGCGGCTGGATCAACAGTGCGGGAGCCGGCGCGCCGGCGACGGGTCGCGGCTGGCAGACAGGCACGGGAAACATCGGCCAGCCGCGCGGCGACGGCAACGGGGACACGTACGTCGCCGCCGACGGCGTACATCCGACGCCGGCCGGCTGTCAGTATCTCGGTGGCGTCATCGCCGCGCAGCTAGGCGCCGCGATCCTCGCGTTCTGAGCGGACGCTTATTGCGCCCCCACGGTCGTCGTGGCCCCGCGTTCTACTAGCTGAAGGGGCTTGTCGAAGCCGCCGAGCGTGGAGTCGACGAACACGCCGCTGTGCACGGCGCCCACGCGCGCGCTGCCCGTGATGCGGCTGCGCCAGCCGAACAGCGTCTGCTCGCCGTCGCTCGCCACGAGGCTGCCGCCCGCCTGCGCGAACTCCGTGTCCACGAACAGCGTGCCGACTTGCCAGCTCTGCGTAGCGGTCACGACTCGCGGACCGCTGCCGCGCCACACGCTGTCGATCATCGTGAAGTAGTACGTGGCGGTAAAGCCGCGGTCGGTCACGTCGATGGCCACGTCGCCGCTCACGTTCTCGAACACCGAGTTGCTCCACAACAAGTGATTGGCGGCGCGCGTTCGTGTGACTCGCCCGACGTCGAGGTAGACGTTATCGGCGAACACGGCGCCGCCGGATGGCCGGTCCGACGTCCAGTACCACACGGTGTCCGCGATGCGCTGATACTGGCAGTCGAGGAAGTGCTGCTTGTCCGCGTACGTCATGCCGGCACCCGCACCCTCGCCGTCGCCGCGAAACGCGATCGGTGTATCGGCGACGTCGACGCGCCGCCAGAGATTCGAGTCGAGGCCGCCGATGCCGCTCGCGTGCACGGCGGCCACGCTCTGCTTCAGCAGCGCGAGATCCTGGAAGGCGCTCCAGGCAATCACGCCGCCTGGCCCGAGGTTGCCGCGGTCGCCGGTCCAGTCGAGCGCGTACGTGCCGCCGTACAAGGTGAGCCCGTCGAGCGCGAGCGTCACCAACGCGTTCTTCGGCGTGCTGTCGTCGCGGCCGAAATCGCCGCGGCCGGCGATCACGGGGAACGCGCCTTTCGCGACGAGAATCACCCGATCGCGATCCTCACCGATCAATCCTTCCACGCGCCGAGGGCTGCCGAGCCGGAGCGGGCGGTCGAGGTAATACACGCCCGGCGCGAGGTGCGCGACACCGGCGGCTTCGATCTGCGCCTGGATGAGGGCAGCCGCGTCCGGCTGCGCCTCGATGCCGGCGGTCCAGTCGGCGCCGAGCGGGTCCGCGATGACGCGCGCGCGCGGCTTCGGCCGGGCGAGCGGTGTTGTGATTGCCGCGAACGTCGCGGCCAACGCGGTGCGTTGCGCCGGGCTCGCGCGCGCCGCGCTCGAAGCGGCCACGCGCGCGCCGCCGTGTCCGGGTTCCGCGTCGAGCACTCGCCAGCGCGCGTTACCGGCCGTGTCGCGAACGCGCAGGGCGTCTTCCGGCTGCACGGTGACAAGCGTTCCGACGTGGTCGAGCAGCAGGTCCGCGCCGTCGAGCTCGCCGCCGCGGGCACTCGGAAACCAGTTCACGAGCAGGGGCACGTCGCGGAAGCTCGCGAGCGCGCCGCTGCGTTGCGGTGTGGCGGTTCCACCCGCAAGCCCGACGCTCACGACGCGCGTCGCGCCCTCGATCGAGAAGCAGCGCGGGATCTCCTTACCGCGCGTGCTCCACGACTCGCAGTCCCAGTTCACGAACCAGAGATCCCCCGCGTCGCGCCACACCGAAGGCGCGCCCGGAGTGATCGACGCGATGCCGAGGAAGGCGTTGCCGCGGCTCGGCTCGCGCGTGTTGCCGCGCCACGCGACGTGCGGGCCCGGCCAATAGCCGAGCAGTCGTGTGAACGTCGAGTCGCGCACGTACCCCGACGACGCCTGCTCCACGCTCAAGCCGCCGTACTCGGACAGCGACAGTCGGTTGACGCGCGCGCCGCCGCGAACAGCCACGCGAATCTGCGTGCCCGGGCCACCGGTTCCGCCGACGATCTCGATGTCGTCGTTCTCTTCACCCCCGGTGAGCTCGATGTCGGGTGCGGCCCAGCCGTCGCTGCGCACGCTCACAATGCGCACGTGCGATACGCCGCCCGGAATCACGATGCGCGGTACGCGCGTATTCCAGCCGCCGACGATCGTCTGGCCGCTCGCAACGGTCAGCACGTCGCGCGGGCCGTTGCGATAGTCGGCCGCCGCGTCGAGGCGGATCGCGCGATGCCGATCGAGCAGCGACTGGAGGCTCGCCTTGCTCGCGACCGGCACGTGCACGAGCGGCACGTCGGCGGTCTGCGCGAAGGTGCGGCCGGCCAGCAGGCACGCCCCGAGCGCGACGCAGGCGAATGCGTGCAGGAGTCGCCAGGCGTCAGTGCGACGTCGCATTCGGCGTGTGACGCGGATCCGCGAGCGCCGCGAGCACGTCGATCACGCGCTGCGCGTAGGCGGCCCAGGTGAACTCGCGTGCTCGTGCGCTCGCGTTCCTGCCCATCTGCGCCCGCAGCTCCGGGTCCGCGTACAGGCGTTCGAGCCGGTCGCGAATCGCGGCCTCGTCACGGGCCGGCACGATGAAGCCGTCGACGCCGTCGCGAACGATGTCGCCGGGGCCGTTCGGCGTCACGATCACGGGCAGGCCGCAGGCCATGGCTTCGAGCACGACGAGTGGCATGCCTTCGAGCAATGTGGGGAATACGAACACGTCGGAGCCGCGATAGCGCTGCGCGAGCGCCGACCGCGTTTGGTGCGGCACGTGCCGAAACAGATCGGCGTAGGGGCGCAGCGGCGCGGCGCTGTTCGCGACGTTGCCGACCAGCGTGAGCTCCGTGTCGGGCTTGCGGAAGCCGCGGTACGCGTTCAACAGATAGCGAATGCCTTTGCGCTGACTGAGCTGCCCCACGAAGATCGCGCGAAACGGCGCGTTGGCGCGTGGCTCGCGCTGCGCCGCGGGCGCGAACATCCGCAGGTCGACGCCGTACGGCGCAAGGGCGATCTTCGTCGCGGGCACGCCCTCGCTCACGAACGTGTCGCGCACGTACGTCGAGCCTACGAGGATGCAGTCGGCCATCTCGATCTCGGTGTCGATCTGGCGCTCGTAGGCGGCGGGCCAGTCGGCGAGCGTGGGCCACGTCACGGCGAGCTCGGGGTCGCGTTCGTGCTCCTCGCGTTGCAGCGCGCGGTGATAGCGGTGGTGTGCGATCGGGTAGCTCAACACGGCCCGCGTCGCGCCGCGCGTGCGCAGGGCTTCGAACGCGGGCAGGCCGAAGCCCACGTAGGCCACCGCGCAATCCGCGCCGCCGGCCAGGTCGCCCGCCGCCCGCGCAACCGCGAGGCGGACGGACTCCTGCAACCGATAGCAGTGCTGCGCGCGAAACTCGCTCGGCAGCACGTGCAGGCGACTCAAGGCCGCTGCCGCGACGTCGGCCGCGACACCGGCTTCGTCCGTGAGCGCCGCGAGCGCCGGGTCTGCGATGCGGCGCCGGCCGAACGTGCTGGCATACGCCGGCCCGAGCAGGGGCAGGGCGGCGAGCGTGCGCTCCCACGCGCGGTCCTTGTTCGCGTACGGCCGGACATAACGAGTCAGTGCACCGCGCGCGGCGAGCGCGCCCGCGAGTTGCCCCAGCTCCGGGGAATTGAAGTTCACGACCAGCGACCGCGGCGGCGAAATCATCGGCGAGACTCGCGTGCGCCCGAGCGACACGAGCGGTTGCAAAGCACGCTACGGCCGAAATGTGACAGTCAGGTTTCGGCGATGTCTTGGGATCGCAACAATCGACTTCTATCGTTACGGATTGGCTATGGACTCGGGTGACGGCAGGTCGAATCGTGGCTGCGTATCTCTCACGCTGGAACGGAACCAGTGCATTCGCGGCGGTCAGTCAGGGCATGGCGGCCAACGTGCTGACGGCCGTTGCGACTCTGGTGTCCGGGATCGTGACGGCGCGCTACCTCGGCGCGGCGGGCCGCGGTGAGCTTGCCGCGCTGACCACGCTGCCCGCGTTCGTGTCGTTTATCGCGACGTTCGGCTTGCCATCGGGCGTCGTGTACCACGCGCGGCCCGCGTCCGAGAGCGGGCGTGCGTTGGTGGCTGCGGCGCTGATCGCCGGCCTCGGCGCGGGCCTGCTCGGTGCGTTGATCGCGTACGCGGCCGTGCCGTTCGTGTTGATGGAGCTCCCGCCGGAGTCGCTCCCCATTGCGCGCGCGCTCGTCATATTCACGGTGCTGGGCGTCGTGAGCCACGTCAGCATGGCGGTGCTGCAGGCGCAGCACGAGTTCGCCGCATTCAACTACGTGCGTGCCCTTCAGCCCGTGCTACAGCTGGTCGGCATGCTGGTGCTCGGCGCAGTGGGCTGGCTCACGCCGCTCGGCGCGGCGCTCGTGGTGCTGTTGGCCGGGCTGCCTGGCCTCGTGTGGACCGGTGGCTGGATACTGTCGCGGTACCGCCCGGACTGGGCGCGGTGGCGTTCGGCCGCGCGGGAGCTCGCGTCGTACGGTGCTCGCGCCTACGCGGCGGAGCTCTTGTCGGGGTTGGCCACGCAGGTGGACCGCGTCATCGTCGTCGGCATCTTCGCGCCGGCCGTCATGGGCAGCTACGTCGTCGCGCTGAGCCTCTCGCGGCTCGTGACGATGTTCCCGAGCGCGATCGCGACGGTGCTGTTTCCGAAAGCATCGGGCCGGGGTCAGAGCGAAGTCATCGACGTCACGTCGCGCGCATCGGGCGCCACGGCACTCGTCGCCGGCGCGTCCGCGCTCGCGCTGGTCGCTTTCGGGCCTGAGCTGCTCGCGTTAGTGTACGGCACGGACTTTTCAGCCGGCTCGCTCGCCTTCCGCGTGCTCGTCATCGAGGCGGTGCTCTCGAGCGTCGCACAGGTGCTCTCGCAGGCGTTCATGGCGTTGAACCGGCCGGGGCTCATCACGTGGCAGTACGGCATCGGCGTGCTCGTGGCCGTGCCGCTGTTGTTTGCGCTTGCGCCGCGTTGGGGTGCCGAAGGCGCAGCCGCGGCGTTGCTGGCCGCGAGCCTCGTTCGCCTCGCCTGCACGTACGGGTGCTTCACGCACGTGCTCGGCATCGCCGCGCCGCGCGTGCTGGGCTCCTCGGTTGCAGTGTTGCGCACGGCACTGACGGCGGCTCGGCGTTGATCCGAATGGGCGGCGCACACGCAACATGAAAGAAGAGATCAGAACATGGCTCGGCACGGTCGGTCGCTACGCGCCCCTGGGCCAACTGTACGGGCTCATGAGCTTCGTCTCGAAATGCCTCGCCGAGCCCGGAGTGCAGGCCGCGAAGCGGCGCACCGAGCTCGACGACGCGGCCCTCGCACGCGAGCTATCGCCCTCGCTCACGGTACTGCACGGTCCGTTTCGCGGGCTTCAGTACGCGCGCGCCGAGTCGGCCGGCAGCACGCTGCTACCCAAAGTGCTCGGCTGCTACGAACGCGAGTTGCATCCCGTGATCGAGTGCATGCTGCGCAACGACTACACCGACGTCGTCGACGTCGGTTGCGCCGAGGGCTACTACGCGGTCGGGTTCGGCATGCGTTCGCCGGGCGCCACCGTGCGGGCGTTCGACACGAGCCCGCGGGCGCGGCGTCTGTGCGCAGAGCTTGCCCGGCAGAACGGTGTCGCCGCCCGGCTCGAGCTCGGCGAAACGTGCGACGAAGCCGTGCTCCTGGGCCTGCCACTCGGGAGGCGGGCATTGATCGTGTCCGACTGCGAAGGCTACGAAGCGCAACTGTTCACGGCGCGCGTGGCGGCGCAGCTCGCGCGTCACGACCTATTGATCGAAGTGCATGAGGCGGACGATCCGGATCTGTCGGGGACGCTGCAATCGCGTTTCTCCGCGACCCACGACATCACCGTCGTCGACAGTGTCGACGACCGTCATAAGTTGCGGCTCTACGAGTTTCCGCAGCTCGCGCGCTACGACTCGCGAACCCGCCTTCGCATCGTGCGCGAAGGTCGCGCCGGCGCCATGGAATGGCTGTACTGCGCGGCCAGGTCGGCGCCCGAACGGGTGAGCGAGTGAACATCCTGCTGTGCTCCGTGCCGTTTCGGCCGTCGGTCGGCGGCATCGAGACCGTGTCGGCGATTCTCGCGGAGCGGTTTCACGCGGCCGGGCATCGCGTCACGCTGCTCACGCAGACGCCGGCCGCTGGGCCGGAGGCCGAGCCGTTCACGGTCGTGCGGCGGCCGCGCGCTCTCGCGCTGCTGCGTTGGGTTCGCTGGGCAGACGTCGTGGTGCACAACAACGTGAGTCTGCGGCTTGCGTGGCCGCTGCTGCTGTACCGTAAGCCCTGGGTCGTCGCGCATCACATGTGGACGCCGCGCGCGGGGCGCGGCGCGCTCGCAGGCCGGCTCAAGCACTGGGTCACGCGGTTCGCGACGAACATCGCCGTGAGCCGCGCGATGGCGGACTCGCTCGTGACGCCGGCGACCGTCATTCCGAACCCTTACGCGGACGATGTGTTTCGCTTCGTGCCCGGCGTTGCGCGCGACGGCGACGTGGTATTCCTCGGCCGGCTCGAACCCGGCAAAGGCGCCGCCGTGGCGCTCGAGGCGGTCGCACGCCTGAACACGGGCGGCAAGCGCGTGCAGCTCACGGTCGTCGGCAGCGGCCCCGAGGAACCGTCGCTGCGCCGCCGCGCCGAGGCGCTCGGCGTCGGCGACCAGGTACACCTCGCGGGGCAGCGGCGCGGCACGGAGCTCGTTGCACTGTTGAACCGCCACCGCGTCATCGCGATCCCTTCGCTGTGGGAGGAGCCGTTCGGCGTCGTCGCGCTCGAGGGCGTGGCGTGCGGCTGCGTGCCCGTAGCCGCGCGCAGCGGCGGGTTGCCGGACGCTGTCGGCCCTTGCGGCGTCATCGTGCCGAAGAATGACGGCGTCGCGTTGGCTGCGGCCATCGAGGCGCTGCTCGCGGATGGCAGCGCCCGCGCGACGCTGCTCGAGCAGGCTCCGCGGCATCTGGCCGAGCACACGCGCGAACGGATCGCGCATCGCTATCTCGAGGTCATCGAGCATGTATACCGGATCGCTTAGTCGGTCGGGTGCCCCCGAAGTCGCCGCGCCGCCCGCGAGAGCGCGAAGCCGCGCCGAGCCGCGCGAACGTGCGCGCCGGCAGCTCGTCGGCGTCGTGATGATCATCTACCTGTTGCTAATGTTCGAAGGCTCTCTGCGCAAGTGGGTGGCGCCGCAGCTGAGTCTGTACATCTTCTTCATCCGTGATCCGTTCGTCTTGTACGCATACGTGCTCGCGGCACGTTACCGGTTGTGGCCGAGGAGCACGCCGCTGCTCGTCGCGTGTCTCGCGATGGCCGTGCTCGGCCTGTTGCTCGGCAGCGTCCAGCTCCTGATGGACGAGAGCTCGACGACGCGCGTGCTGCTTGCGCTGTACGGCTGGAGAAACTACTTCCTGTATGCCCCGCTCGCGTTCCTGATCGGCGCGCAGTTCCACTACGACGACGTGCTGCGCGTCGCGCGCTGGACGCTCGTGCTCTCGGTGCCGATCGCCGTGCTCGTGGCCGCGCAATTCTTCGCGTCCCCGAACGCGCCGATCAACGTCGGTCTCGCGAGCGAATCGGCGCTGCGCTTCCTGGGGCTCGGCCTCACCGGCGAGCACACGCGGCCCATGGGAACGTTCAGTTCCGGCGCCGGCCAGATCCAGTTCGTCGCGAGCGCGTTCGCGCTGCTGCTCGGGCTCGTGATAGCGCCCGCGCGCCGGCGGGGCGTGTCGCGTTGGGTGTTGCTGTTCGCGGCCGCGGGCATTGCGACATGCCTCGCGCTCGGCGGCAGCCGCGCCACGTTGCTGCATTGCGCCCTGATCGCAATCATCGGCATGGGGCTCGTCGTGATCGGCCGCGGCACCGCGCTCAAGCTCCGCTCGGTGCTGTTGCCGCTCGCGCTCGCCGGGCTGTTCGCGACGTTGTATCCGGTGGTCTATCCGGAAGGGTTCGCGGCCTTCACGGCGCGCTGGGACGCGGCGGCCAGCGCAGAGAGCAAAACGTTCGAGGGCGGCGTCTTCGGGCGCGCGCTGTACGGACTCGTCGACTTCACGCGTCTGTGGGAGCGCACGCCCGTGCTCGGCTACGGATTGGGACTTGGCGGCAACGCGAGCACGACGCTCGGCGTGAAGATCGATGGCAGCAATCCCGTATCGCTGGCTGAAACCGATTGGGCGCGGCACATCGTCGACCTCGGTCCGGTGTTCGGCACGGGATACATTTTGTTCCGCATCGTGTTTGTACTGTGGCTCGGTGCGCTCGTGCTGAAGGCCACCCGCCGCGGTGCGGGCCCGCTGCCGCTGCTGCTGTTCGCCTACGCGGGCTACGTGCTGCTGCTGGGCCAGGTGACGGGGCAGGGCGCGGTCAACGCTTACGCGTGGCTGTTCACGGGCCTCTGCATCGCGGCCGCGAGCGTGCAGCGCGACGCTGCACCGGCGCTCGCGGAGCCGGCCCACGGTAGCCTCGCGGCGCTGCGCGAGCAGCTGCGATCGGCAGAGCGCGGACACGCGGCATGACGGCGCGCGCGGCGGTGCTCGTGGCCCCGTTGAATCCAGACGGCGCGCCGGAGCACCTCGGTGCGGCCCGCAAGATCGAGCTCGTCGCGGGTTTGCTCTCGCGCCTGAGCTTCGACGTGCATCTCGTCGACAGCTCGCATGCGGCGCGCGAGTGGCGGCGGCCCGTCCTCGCAGAATCTCGGCGCCTCGCGGGTTGCGACGTCACGTATTGGCGCCCGGCGTGTCTGCCGTCGCGCAAGCTCGGCAAGCTGTGCAACGTCGTCGCTCCGGGCGAGATTCTGGAACGGCTCGCCGCGCTCGAGCCTGCGTTCGCGTGGCTGTACAACTCGTATGCGTTCGAGGCACGCATAGGGCTCCGCCTGCAGCGCGCGACGCTCTGCGGGCTCGTGCTCGAGCTCGAGGACCTGCCGCGCGCGCGGCCGCGCGGTGTGAACCCGAAGCCGTGGCTCGATGCCTGGTACTTCGAGCGCGTGCTGCCGCGCGCGGATCTCGTCACGTTCGTGAATGCCGCGCTCGAGGCGCGTTTCGCGCCGCGCATGAACGGCCGCACGATGCTGTTCCCGTCGCTGCTCGGCCACCATCTCGTCGCTGCAGCCGGGCCGACACGCTTCGGCCGCGCGCACCGACGGCTCGGCTACTTCGGCGGCCTCGAGCTCGACAAAGGCGCGAACGTGCTGCTCGAGCTGCTGCCGCAGTTGCCGGACGGGTGGCACGTCGTCGTGACCGGCGCCGGCAGTCTCGAGCCGGCGTTTCGGCGCGCGGCCGCCGAGTTTCCACACGCGCTGACGTTCCACGGCCGTGTGGAGCATGGCCGCGTGGCTGAATTGATGGTGGACTGCGACGCGATCGTGAATCCGCACGCGTCCATCGCCGCCATGCACGACGGCGTGTTTCCGTTCAAGGTGTGCGAAGCGCTCGCGAGCGGCGCGCTCGTGATCTCGACGCCGCTGCCGCCGATCGACGTCGAGCTCGCCGAGGTCGTTGTGCCGTTCGACGGCTCGGCCGGTGACCTTGCGAAGGTACTCGCCGACGCGCCGCGCCGGTATCTGGCGAACCAGTCGGCGATTGCGGCAGTGCGGCAGGCCGTCGTGGCCCGCTACTCCGAAGACAGTGTGCTGCGCAGGTTGCGCGATGCGTTGGACGCCGTGGTCACGAAACGTCGCGCGTCCTTGCCGGCGCGGCCGCCCGATCGCGATGCTCGAGCTCGCGTGTCTTGAGGACGATCAGGTATTCGTACATCGACTGCAACCGCGCGTACGTAAAACCGGCCGCTCCGTCGAGGAAGCCGCGCCGCCAGAGGTAGACGTACAGAAACTTCAGCAGCGGCCGCAGGGGCAGCCGGTAGAAGATCTCTTTCTGGTGCCTGCGGCGCTCGTTGAAGTCGTGCGCGAACAGCGCGTCGCGCAGCGAGAACGTCGTGGCGCCCCGCCGGCTATCCAGCACGCAACGTGCTTCCATCGTCGAATACGTGTTGTGCTTGTCGAGCCAATGCCGCATCCCTTTCGAGAAGGGGTAGTGATCGAACGGTTCGTCCAAATCCTGGATCGGTCCGTCGACACGCAGAACCTCGTTCACGGCGCGCTCGTAGTGCACGCGCTCCGGCCGCACGAGGCGGACATAGAACGGTGAGATCTGGCTGTGCTTCAGCCAGGTGTCGCCGAGGAAGTCGCGCCGGCGCAGCCGGCAGGCGACGATGTTCGGTGTCGGCGCCGCGACGAAACGCGCGAGCGCAGCCGCCAGCGGCGCCGGCACGCGCTCGTCGGCATCGAGGGTCAGCACCCACTCGTGCTTGAAGCCGACGCCGTGCAGCGCGGCGTTGCGCTGGCTCGCGTAATCATCGAACCGCCGCTGCGTCACGTGAGCGCCACGCCCGGTGGCGATCTGCGCGGTACGGTCGGTCGAGTGGGAATCGAACACGTGCACGTCGTCGGACCAGGCAACGGAGTCGAGGCAGTCCGGCAGGTCGAGCTCCTCGTTCTTTGTGAGGATCAGCACTGAGATTGGCATCGCGGGAATGCCGGCCACGACTACACCAGCCGCGGCCGTGCTTTGACGCGCCGCGCGGGCACGCCGACGTAGATCGACCACGGTTCGAGGTCAGCGGTCGCGACGGCGCCAAGACCGAGGATCGCGCCTTCGTGCACGGTGACGCCCATTTGCACGGAGGCGCGCGCGCAGATCCACGCGTAGCGTTCGATCACAATCGGTGCCGAGACCATCGGAAACGCCGGGTCGTGATAGTCATGGCTCGCGGCGCACAGATACGCCTGCTCGGATACCACGCTGTGCGAGCCCAAGTTGATCGGCGCCGGGTTGTAGACGACGGCGTCGTCGGCGATCGCGACGACGTCGTCGGCTTGCAGGTTCCACGGTGCCCAGATGCGCGCCCGCGGATAGATATGTGCATGCCTGCCGAGCTGCGCGCCGAAGAGGCGCAGCAGAGTCGCCCGCCACGCGTGCAACGGGCGGGGCGAGGGCCGGAACAGCAATACGTAGACCACTTGCCACAACGCGCGCGCCGCGCGGTTGGCGAGCGTGGTGCTCGCGCGCAGGTACGGGTCGCCGACGGCGGGTGCCGGTATCGCGACGTCGGCGGGTTGGCGGGTCGTGGTCATGAGGTTGGGCGATGCGTCGCCAGGAGTGTTGCGCCCCTGTGTTACGGCGCCGTTACACGGGCTCGAAGGCGGCCCAGGGCACGCCGTTTCTCTCGCGTAGCAGGCCATGCAGGCGGGTCGCGAAGCCCTCTATCTCGAAATGCTCGCGGAATGCCGCGGCGGCCGCGGTGCGCATCGCGAGGCGCGCGGGCTCGGCGAGCGCGAGCCACGCGTCGAGCAGCTGCTGCGTGCCGGAATCGTTGTCGTCCGCGATCAGCCCGGCGCCTGCGCTCTGAACTTCCCGCCAGATGTTGACCTTGTCGGACGTCAGCACCGGCACGCCGCACGCCAACGCCTCGGCCACGACGACGCCGAAGTTTTCCTGGTGCGATGGCAGCACGAACGCGTCGGCGGCGTGGTAGGCGCCCCATTTCAGATCGCCCGTGAGCATGCCGGTCCAGGTCACCTTCTCGGCAACGCCGAGCGCCTGCGCCTGCGCAACGAGCGTGGGCTGCCAGCCGATCTGGTCCGGCCCCGCCATCACGAGCCGCAGTCGCGGGTCGCGGTGCGCGACGCGCGCGAACGCGGCGAGCAGCATGTCGCAGCCCTTCTTTGGATGCAGGCGGCTCAGGAATAGCAGGTTGCGCGTGTCGCGCAGCATCGGGAACGCGCCGTGGAACGTCGCGCGTTGCTGCGCCGTCTCGCCCGGCGGCGCAGCCGTGCCGTAGCCGACCACGACCTCGCGGCAGCGATACGGAGAGAACGATTGCCGCGCGGAGAGGCGCTCCTGCTCGGTGGTAAACAGCACGGCCTCGGCATCGCGCAGCACGCGGTAGTCGGCCCACGGCCAGTACAGCCGCTTTTTCAGATGCTTCAGCGGATAAGTCCGCTTGAACCACGGGTCGAGCATGCCGTGCGGAAAGACGTAGTAGGGCGTCGACGTGCCCCGCAGCGCCCGCCGCGCCGCGAAATCGTGGTACTGCCACAAGCCGTGCACGACGACGGCGTCGTAGTCGTGCGCGTGCGCCCGGAGCCAGGGCACGAGCCGCGGCGTGTACGAGTACTTCAGACGCGCGGGCCCGAACGCGTGCAGCGGCAGCGGAAAATCCGGGATCCACGGGGCGGCTGGGTCGTCGAGCGTGGCTACTTCCACTGCCGCGCCGCGGCGCG
>FTFB01005028.1_pt1 | contig 38720 bp, 31 predicted proteins | sample 1658331 | NCBI WGS metagenome assembly FTFB01 (sample SAMEA3914816, study PRJEB12502) | metagenome | biome: forest; material: soil | place: USA | collected 2011-09-16 | depth 0.3 m | reverse complement strand
TTGTACCATAATGAATAAGTGTCGCCGCCCGAGCACCGTCACTCGGGAGTCGGCACATAGCGCGAGGCTGACGCTCGACGTTGGACCAAGATGGTCTTTGCTTTGGACGGCCGGAAGCTGCGCGCTATGTTTTCACGATCCAGATTCGCGTGGTGGTTGACGCTGGCAGGGATGTTCTGCAGCGTTTGGGTCTGTGCGGGCCAGGCTCAAGAGGGCTCAAAAACGGCGGACTCGCCTGCTGCAAGCAAGGCACCGTCGAGCGAGTACCTGATTGGCACGGGCGATACGCTGCAAGTCTTTGTGTGGCGCCAGCCGGAGCTCTCGGTCACGGTGCCTGTACGGCCGGACGGCCGAATCTCGACGCCGCTCGTCGAGGACCTCGTGGCGGTGGGCAAGACCGCAACACAGTTAGCAAGAGAGATCGAAAAGACGCTCTCCGAATTCGTCCGGAATCCCGAAGTCAACGTCATCATCCAGCAGTTCGTCGGCACCTCAGGGAACCAGGTGCGCGTGCTTGGACAGGTAAAAATGCCTGGATCTGTGCGCTTTCGGGAGCAGCTCACCCTGCTGGACGCCATCAGCGAGGTGGGGGGGTTGACCGAGTTCGCGTCCGGAAACCGGGCGCGGCTCGTGCGCAACACCAACGGTGAAAGTCGTGAAACACGTCTGCGCGTGGGCGACCTCATGAAGGGCAAAATACAAAACAATATTGAGCTTCGCCCCGGCGATATCATCGTTGTTCCGGAATCATCCTTCTAAGCCCGTGACAAGCGTCGCCACGAAAAACTATGAGTGATGTTGCTAACGTAGCCGTCGGCGTTCTAAACGACGTGCGGAGCGCCTGGCGCTTCCGGTGGCATGGTCTCGCCGCCGCGTGGGCCCTGTGTCTGGTCGGGTGGCTGGTCGTCGCGGCGATGCCTGATGTGTACGAGGCGCACGCCGACGTATACGTCGACACGTCATCGGTGCTGAAGCCATTACTGACCAATCAGATCGTGAATCCGGACGTCATGGCGCAACTCACCTACACACGGCAGGCGCTGCTGAGTCGCGAGCATCTGGAGCGGATTGCGAAGGACAACGGCCTGGCGCAAGCGGCGAGCACACCGACGGAACTAAACGGCGTTTTAGGGAGATTGCTGAAGGCAATCAACATGGAGACGCGTCCCCTGCCGAACCAGCCGGGCAGCATCGTGGCTGCCATCACCTACCGCAATGCCAGTCGCGACAAGGCCATTGGTGTCGTCGAAACGCTTCTCACGTCGCTGGTCGAAGGCACGCTCGGAGCCACGAAGGAACGTACGAACACGGCCGAACGGTTCCTGGACGAACGAATCGCTGAATACGAGAACCGTCTGGAAAAAGCCGAACGAGCATTGGCAGACTTCAAGAAGGCCAATGCGAATCGTCTTCCGGGGGCGGAGGGTGGCTACTTCGCGCAGATAAACGCCGAACGTGCCGCCCTGGAAGCGGTGCGTCGGAACGTGCGGGTCGCGGAATCGAAGTCGAGCCAGATCAAGGCGCAGCTGAACAGCTCGGTTCCGGTGATGCCGACGGCTACGGCTGGCAGAGACCTTCCGCCGAACAGCATAGACGCCAGGATCCGAGACTATCGGGCACAACTCGACAAGCTTCTGCTGAACTTCACGGACAAGCACCCTGATGTGATCGCCGTGCGAGAGGCGCTGGGTCAGCTCGAGCGGCAGCGCGCGGACCAGCTTCGCGCCATGGGAGTCGTCGATGCGAATCAGGAGATCTCCGGGCTCGAATCGAATCCTGTCCACCAGGCTTTGCAGATCGCGCTGAACGAGACCCAGGTCGAGATCGCGACGCTGCAGGCGGAAGTTGAGGAACGTTCGCAGAAGCTGCGGGGCCTCCAGGGGCTCGTGGATGAGGTGCCGGAAGTCGAGGCGGAACTGGCGCGACTCAATCGCGACTACGAGATCATTTATCAGCAGTACCAGGCGCTGACTCGAAGCCGCGAGACGCAGGATTTGTCGGAAAAGGCCGCGGACTCTGACGAAGCGAAGTTCAAGGTCTTGAATCCGCCCCATGCCGATTTCGAGCCTGTCGCTCCGAAGCGGCCGCTGTTTTACGCGGGCATCTTCGTTTTCGCGTTGCTCGTGGGCGGCGGCGTGTGCTGGTTGCTCGCAGCGGTGAGCCCGGTGTTCACGAGCGCTGCGATTTTGCGAGCTGTTGTAGGTCTCCCGGTCATTGGTGTCGTGGGCGAGGCGTTGCAGGGTCCAAAACGCGCGCAACGCAGAGTCGCCCTGGCCGCGTTCGGAGGGGCGTGCGGTCTCTTGGCCGCGTTGCTGATGCTCGCGGTTCTGTATGAGATGAGGGGAGCCGGGCTTCATTCACTGGTGAGTGCCGTCTGATGGGTAGAATCGAAGACGCCATCGCGAGACTCCAGGCAAGCGGCCGCGCCGCAGGTGGCGGTTCGTCGCCCCGTCGTTCGGTCGGTAGCGTGCGTACCGCGGAAGGCACGGACTCCAATGCCACGCACGTTTACAGCAAGAGCCTCATTCAGATCGACCTGGCGGAGCTGCGGCGAGGGGGCGTGTTGGCTCCGGCCTTGGAGAGCTCGCCGCTCGTCAATCAGTATCGCGCGATCAAGAGACCACTACTGAGGAATGCCGCGGGCGATGTCACGCAGACGCTTGGAAACCTGTTGCTCGTGAGCTCTGCGTTTGCGGGAGAGGGCAAAACGTTCACCTGTCTGAACCTGTGCCTCAGCATTGCTCAGGAGCAGGACTGGAGCGTCGTGCTCGTCGATGGTGACAATGCCAAGCGGCATTTGACCAAGTTGCTGGGTGCAGAGGCACAGCCCGGCCTGATCGATCTGCTCGGTGAGCCCGCCGTCCCGGCCGATTCGCTCGTGATGCCGACGAGTATCCCGCGACTCGCTTTTCTGCCGGCGGGGCGGCGGCACGACCATGCGACCGAGCTCCTTGCCAGTGAGCGCATGGCGGTGATCTGCAGAGACTTGGCGCAGGACCATCGCCGAATGGTCGTGTTCGACTCGGCGCCGCTGCTCATGGGAAGTGAGTCCGCGACGTTGGCGGCGCAGGTGGGGCAGACGCTTTTGGTAGTGCGGGCTGGACACACGCCTCAGAACGCGGTTCTCGAAGCACGGGAGAAGCTCGATCAGGCCAAGCCTATCAACCTGGTTCTGAATCAAGCCTACTTCGCCACTCGGTCGTCGTCTTATGGCGACTATGCGCCTTAAGAGATACGAGACCGTCATCGGTTGCCGCGTCGGCTTGCTGATATCGGCGGCTTGCCTGCTGCTTGCCGGTGCCGCACGCGTAAGCGCTCAAGAAGAGATGTTGGTGGGCGTTGAACCGAAACGCGATCGCCCGAACGGCTTCGGTGTCTGGGTTTCGCGCATCCAGTCGGACAACCTATTCGATCAATCGGTGCCGATTCGAGGCGGTTATGAAAGCATCGGTGTCGTCATGGACGTCAAGCACGATGCGAAACGCGTCGATCTCGTAGCCGAAGGCAATCTGGCCTATCACCACTTCGCGTTTGCGGGTGTCGACGATGAACCGCTCGGCGTGGTGAACCTGCAGGCGACCTTGAAGCCCGTTCCCGAGCGATTCACGTGGACGTTCCAGGAGGGCTACGGCCAGGACCTACTCAATGCCTTTGGTGCGAACACCCCGTTGAATCGCGAGAGCTACACGCTCTTTACGACCGGCCCTCAGTTAAGGCTACCCGTCGGTGATCGGACGTTCTTTACCCTTGGCAGCACCTATCAGAACCGGGACTTCGCCGACACCGATGTCCGCGACAGCAAGAGCGTGCAAAATGAAATAGGCGCATACCGCAAGCTCAGCAGCATCTCGACAGTAGGGATTGTTGCGACTGCGTCGACGGTTGAATTCAACGCCGGACCTACGCCGTTCAAGTACGACCTCAGCTCCGAGCTGGTCAGATACGAGAAAGGGTTCGCTTCAGGCGGCATCGTTGCCCAGGCCGGCAGAAACGAGATCAAGATCGGCAGTCTGGCTATCGATGGTCCCCTGGTGTCGCTTGCCTGGCGCCGGTCGGTCGGGCGCCGATCGCGATTCACGATCTCCGCGAGCCATGAGTTCACGGATGCCGGCACACTGCTGAATTTACGAATGGGGCGAATCAACGCCGAGGCCATTCAGGAAATACTGCCCACGCCGGATCCGGAGGAGCTGAAGCGAGTCGGCGCGCGTTTTGAGCTCGACGGTCTGCGAACGTACTTCTCGATCGGCCTGACCAAGATGCAAGAGGACTACGAGAACAATTCGAATCTCGATAACAAGGCGCACGACATGCAGATCACGGTTGAGCGTCAGCTCTCGAGGCGATTTGTGCTTGGCGCGAACATCGGCACGTTGCATCGAGATTTCGTCGTGCGCGGTAAAGTCACCGATAAGATTTCGACCGTCAAGCTCGATCGCAAGATGGGCGAAAACCTCCTACTGAGTTTTAGAGTCGAAACGGCCGGCCGGGAAGCGGGAGCCGACGCCTTCGATAGGTTGTTCTACGAGATTCGGTTTGCCTACTCGCGCGGCGGCAAACCTGCGCCCGGCGGCGGACTGTAGAACTGCCGAATCGCGATATACAACGGTCGCGCCCGGTGATCGTGTGCGGTTGATATGGAAACTTTGCAGAAGACAGACAGGGAGTCGGTGTTCGCGCCTATACGCGACCGCGTCGGGCCGGAGGCTGACCGCGCGGACCTGAGTCTCGCGCGAGAGTCGGGTACCCAAATCAGGAATGCGATGACAGTCGATGTGGAAGACTATTTCCACGTCGCGGCTCTTGCATCCGTCATCAAGCGTGATGACTGGCCGCGAATGGAGTATCGCGCCGAGGAGAGCACTCGGAAACTCCTGGACCTGTTCGCGCAATTCGAGATCAGTGCCACATTCTTTGTTCTCGGGTGGGTTGCACGGCGAAGCCCTGCGCTAGTACGACAGATCCACGACGCGGGACACGAAGTGGCCTGTCACGGCTTGAGTCACGAACTGATTTACCGGCAAACACCGAAAGACTTCGCGCTGGAAACCGCCGAGTCGAAGAGCCTTCTCGAGGACATCATTGGCGAGAGTGTTTTGGGTTATCGGGCCGCGAGTTGGTCCATCACGCGTCAATCTCTCTGGGCCCTCGATGTCATACATGACCTAGGATTTCTTTACGACTCGAGTATCTTCCCCATCCACCATGACCGTTATGGAATTCCGGGTGCACCCACGAGAGTGGGTCAGGTGACGAGTCCGAGCGGCCATCGTATCGTGGAATTTCCACCGTCGACGGCCACGATTCTCGGCGTACGAGTGCCCGTAGCGGGTGGCGGGTATTTCCGACTCTTGCCGTATTCGCTCACGAGGTTCGGGCTCAAACAAGTCAACGCCGCCGGAGAGCCCTTCATCTTTTATCTGCATCCGTGGGAAGTTGACGTCGACCAACCGCGTATCGGCGCCAGCTGGTTGTCTCGTCTGAGGCACTACACGAATCTCGACAAGACAGAGGTGCGTCTGCGGAAGCTTCTGACCGAGTTCAAGTGCACGACTGTGCGTGCGGTCCTCCAGGAGAAAGGACTGCTCAACTAGATGTCAGTCGAGATTGCAACCGCGGCGCCGCCCGATTGGGACGGCTTCATCGCCGAGCAGCGCGCCAGTTCGTACCATCGTGCGGCGGCAGTCGCCATCGGTGAGAAGGCGTTCAAGCTTCGTACGCACTATCTGACCGTTCGGGACGAGCAGCGGCGCCTGCGTGGCGCGTTGCCTCTCGTTGAGCAATCCAGCTTGTTCTTTGGCCGATTCCTGGTGTCGTTGCCATTCTTCACATACGGAGGGATGGTCGCTGCGGATCCGGAGGCCAGCGAACTGCTGATCGCTCGCGCGATCGAGCTTGCACGGGAACGGCGGGCGGATCACGTCGAACTGAGGCATTCGGTTGCTCATGAGACCGCCGCGTTGTCCGTCCGGCTGGACAAAGTATCGATGGTGCTCGACTTGCCTCGCTCTGCGGAGGAGCTGTCAAAGAAGCTCGGCGCTAAATTGCGCTCGCAGATTCGCCGTTCGGATCGCGAGAAGCCTGAAGTGGTCTGGGGAGGGCCCGAACTGCTTGGAGAGTTCTACCCGGTGTTCGCGGCGAGCATGCACCTTCTCGGAACGCCGGTTTATCCCCGTTCGTTTTTCGAGATCGTGTGTGAAGCGCTTCGAGACTGCGTCGCGGTTCTCGTGATTCGCGTTGGGACTGGCGTACAGGCAGCCGCTATCACAGTGCGCCATGGCTCCAGCATCGAGGTCCCTTGGGCAGCGGCCACGCCGGCGGCCAAGAGCAACGCCGTGAACATGCGGATGTACTGGGAGATGCTCGCGGCCGCGATCGAGGCGGGCGCCGAGAGTTTCGATTATGGCCGCTGCACTCCGGGCAGTGGCACGCATCGCTTCAAAGCTCAGTGGGGTGCACAGCCGCGCCAGCTCTACTGGCACCGTTGGACGCACAATGGGGCGCCCGCGCCGATCTTGAACCACGCTAACCCAAAGTATGCGCTGGCGGGTGCAATGTGGCGGCGAATGCCTCTGTGGTGCGCGAACCTGATTGGCCCGCAAATCGTGCGCCACCTGCCCTAGGCAGGCGCGGCGCTAGGTTGTTTTGCCAGGAAACCGAGGAGGAAGCAGCTCATGAGCGTAAGCGCGTTGGGAGTACTTGCAGTCTTCTTTCTCGGGCTCACGTTGGCTTTCACGTACCGCCCGATCTTTGGTTTGTTCGCGTACCTTTGGATCTTTTATAACGACCCGCAGACGCACTGGTGGGGCGCTGAGCTGCCGGCGGTACGTTATTCCCTCGCGGCAGCGGTCGTTGCGTTGATCGCCACGTGGGCGCAGGCGGGGAAGACGGAACCATGGCTGAGCACCGGTGCGACGAAGATTCTCTTGGCGTTCGTGGTCTGGTGTTGGATTCAGACGCCATGGGCAGTGGATCTGCCGATACACCTGGACGGTGCAGTCCTATTCACCAAGTATCTGGTTCTGTCCTACATCATCTGGAAGATCTGTTCCGATGAGGAGAACATCGAGCTATTCCTTTGGGCTCACGTAATCGGCTGCGCGATCTTTGGCTGGGAAGGATTCTCGTCTACCGTCACCGGTCGGCTCGAGACAGTGGGCGGCCCCGGCGTAGACGACTCGAATTTGCTCGCAGCGCATATGGTGACCGGTCTCGCGATCGCCGGTTTCATGTTCATCCATATTCGCGGGTATAAGCGGTGGCTCTTGCTTGCCACCATTCCGTTCATCATGAACGGCATCATTCTCACGCAGAGTCGCGGCGGTTTTCTGGCGCTTTGTGGTGCCGCAGTGGCGGCGATCTATCTGGCGCCGAGAACGCATCGGCGTCTGGTCGTCGGTGCCGGCGTGTTGGGAGGCATCCTGTTCCTGTTCCTCGTAAACGATGCGTTCTGGGACCGCGTCGACACGCTGAAGGAAGTCGACTCCCAACAAGAAGGCAGGCTCCGGATGCTCGGGCCGCAGTTCGAGATGTTCAAGGACTATCCCTTCGGGGCGGGCCATCGAGGGAACGCCGTGTTGAGCCCGAAATATTTCGATGCGTCGGAGCTCAACGTCGAGACGGGGACACGGGCGGCTCACAACACGTTCGTAGCCGCGCTCGTGGATCACGGCATCCCAGGGGCGGCTCTGCTGCTGAGTCTTTACGTTTGGGGCTTTATTTCGGTCACCCGATTGCAGCGACTGGAACGACTCGGCTTACTGAGCCCGCGTCTGGCGATATATCGCGCGGCGATCGGGACTGCGCTCGCCAGCATGATCATTTCGGGCCTGTTCCTGAACCTGATCAAGACCGAGGTCCAGGTCTGGCTCGTGACGCTGCTGGCGGCGGTGGCCACGATAGCGCATCGCGCCGCCGTGGCGCAGCGGGCGGCCGCTGCGGCGCCCGCCCCGGTGCAGCCGAGAGTGGCGGCAGAAGAGCCCGTGGTTGTGCAACCGAACCGCATCAGGCACCGCAATGTTTAGATCACACGGACCCGCAGAATGATGCGAACAGACGAACGACTCAAAGAGCACTATGAAGTAGAGCGGGCTTTGGCGGATCGATTGCGCCACGCCAAGCGCGACGATCGAACGCAGCTGTACAGCGCTGTCTACGACGAGCTGTTCCGTCGTGTTCCCGATCATCCTCAAGTGACGCGCAAACATGACCCGCGCGAACAGGAAGCGGCAGTCGACGAGCGACTCGAGTTGCTATCGAGGCTTCTGAACGACGACTCCGTGTTCCTGGAGATCGGAGCCGGTGACGGTGGACTGTGCGATCGCGTCGCGCAGCGCGTCCGCAAGTGCTATGCGCTCGATGTCTCGAGGGAGATCTTCGACAAGCCTGGCCACGTGAATGTCGAATTCGTTCTTTCCGACGGTCGCACCATCGGCGTTCCGGATGGTTCCATCACCGTTGCCTACAGTTATCAGGTTATGGAGCACATTCATCCCGATGATGCGAGAGAGCAGCTGACGAATATTTTCAGGGCGCTCGCGCCGGGTGGCGGCTACTTGTGCGTGACGCCGAACAAGTTGAATGGCCCGCACGACATATCCCGCTATTTCGACGCGGTTGCGACAGGGTTTCACCTCAAAGAGTACACAGTCACCGAGCTGCGAAAACTGTTTCGCGAAATCGGCTTTCGTTCCGTACATGCCTACGTCGGGTTCAGTCACAGGTACTTTCGAGTGCCTGCCGGCATTGTGAGTGCTCTCGAGGCTCTGTTGGGTGTTCTTCCTCGAGCCGTCGCGCTACGCATGGCGAGTCTGCCCGTCGTCAGAAATCTGCTGTTCATAAGTCTGCTTGGCGTGAAGTAGCGTGATCAGCGCGGGCAAGCTCGTTGCGGCCGGTCACAGTTTGTCTCGTCCGCGGGAAGTATCATTAGCGGCTGCATGAAGAAGATCAGCACAATTCGGTCCATCAAGTGCGGCATTCTGCATGTATGCCGGTTCCTTGGCCTATTTGGGCTGTCCGCGCGGTTCTTTCGTCGCAGGCTTCACATTCTTTGCTATCACGGCTTTGAGGTGCTGGACGAGTGTAGCTTCCGGCCGCTTCTGTTCATCTCGCGCTCGACCTTCGCGGAGCGTCTTCGCCGCATCGAGGAGTACGGCATGAACGTGCTGCCGCTGGAGCAAGCCATTCAAGAGCTCCGCGACGGGACGATGCCAGAGAGGGCGGTCGTAATCACGATCGACGATGGCTTCGCCAGTACCTCGAGCATAGCGGTCCCGCTGCTTCAGAAGTCGAGGATGCCTGCCACGGTCTATCTGACGACTTATTACAGCGAACGCAACGTCCCAATTTTTCGTCTCGCCGTGCAATACCTTTTTTGGCGTGCCGGCGTCTCCGTCGTCACCGCGGCCAAGCTCGATCTCGATGACCGCGGCAGCACCGACGAGTCCCTGTCTGTCGAAACCGTCGTCAAGCACGGGGAAGCGCTGGACACGGAAGACAAACGGCAGACGTTGCTCGTGCGTTTAGCCGGAGCGCTGGGCGTCGACACGCGAACGCTCTACGACAATCGATTGTTGTCGTTGATGTCGGGAGACGAAGTCAGGGCCATAGCGGCGCAAGGCATCGACGTCCAACTCCACACGCATCGACATCGCTTCCCGCGCCACGACAAGGCGGCGGCGTGCACGGAAATAGAGGAGAATCGCGCGAGGCTGGAGGCATTGACGGGCCGGTCGGCGAGACACTTCTGCTATCCGAGCGGCGAGTTCGCCAGTACTCAATGGCCATGGCTCGAATCGCTGGGGATCAAGAGTGCAACCACGTGCCTACCCGGTTCCAATGCTCCGGAAACGCCGCCGTACGGTCTGCGGCGATTCTTGGATAGCGAAGGTGTCAGACCCATCGAATTCGACGCCGAGTTGGCGGGGTTTGGCGAGTTGATACGTGTTTTCAAGTCGGCTGTTTCGTTGGGCACAGCGGGTCGGTCGGACGCCTATGAGTCGCAGACTGCCTCTCGTTAGCTGGGCCGTGCCACGGAGGATGTTGTAGATGGGCAAGCAGGAAGAAGTGGAATTTCATGATCGGTTCGTCACGACGACCGATCTCCGGTCCTTCGAGGGGAAGTTCTACAGCGTTACGGCGCAAGAGAAGGAAGAGAGTCTAGCCTTCGAATACCTGGGTGATCTGTCCAATCGACGGCTGCTGTTCTACGGCGCTGGTGGACACTTCTCGATGATCAGAAAGTTCGTGCAGCGTGGCGCGCTGGTCACGGCAATAGACATCTCGCCAGAAACGATCGAATCGCTGAAGCGTGCTGTCGCGTCCGAAGGCATGGATGCCAAATGCACTTTGCTCGTCATGGACTGTGAATCGCTGCAAATAGCCGACTCTTCCATGGACATCGTGTTTGCTCGCTCGATCATCCATCACCTCGACACGGAGCTGTCGTTGAAGGAGATCAAGCGAGTGCTCGCGCCCAACGGCAAGCTCGTTGCGTTGGAGCCGCTGGGTACCAATCCCGTGATTAATGTCTACCGATACTTCACGCCGCAATCGCGTACTCGCGGAGAGCACCCTTTCGTACCGCGCGATCTGAAACTGTTCTTCCGCTATTTCGGGAAGGTGCACGTCCACTATCTGTACTTTCTCAGCATCTTTTCGTACGTGTACCGAATGCTCGATCCGAACGACGCCCGATTCGTGAAGGTGTTCCGCTTTCTTGACGGTATCGACAACGCGTTGGTCAGAGGTGTTCCCCTCTACCGGTATCTGTGTTGGGAAGCGATCCTCTGCTGCCAGAAAACGGAAGAGTCTCGGTAGGTTCTTGAGTCTGCTGTCATGTCCGTCTCGAGCCCGGCCGTGCGGTCGGCCTGCGCTGGTGCACGACTGACGGTAACGAGAAATGAGTAAGGTTCTGATGATTGCGTTCCACTACCCACCTTACGGTGGCGGAACGGGCGTTCATCGGACACTGAAGTTCACGAGGTATCTACCGGAGTTCGGGTGGCAGCCGGTGGTGTTGACGGCAAGTCCACGCGCCTACGTGCGGATCGACAATGCCGCTGAGATCCCGCCCGACGTCATCGTCAATCGTGCGTTCGCCCTGGATGCGGCGCGACACCTCTCGATTCGCGGCCGGCATCTGCAATTGACCGCGCTGCCGGATCGATGGGCGACGTGGTGGCCCGCGGCCGTATGGCAAGGCTTGGCGCTCATCAAGCAACACAAGCCGCGCCTGATCTGGTCGACCTATCCAATCGCCACGGCACACGCAATAGCGCTGACTCTGCAACGGCTGAGTGGCCTTCCTTGGATAGCAGACTTCCGGGATCCCATGTCGACAGCCGAGCCGCTGGGTCAGTCGGGAGATCGCGCGACCAACCGCGCGCGTGCTCGCGTCGAGCGTCGAGCCGTGAACGCCTGCACGCGCGCCGTATTCACCACGCCAAGCACCGCTGCGCTTTACGCGAGTCGCTTCCCTGAAGTGCCACGGGACCGCTGGACGATCATCGCAAACGGCTACGACGAGGAGGACTTCGAAGGTACGGAACGCCTCCCGGCCTTTGACGCGTCGGTGAAACCTTTCGTCCTGGTGCACAGCGGCGATCTGTATCCCGGCGAAGGGTCCGGTCGCGATCCGACTCCGTTCTTCAAAGCGCTGGCGGCGCTGCTCGCGGCCGGGAAAGTGAGTCCGTCCACATTACGGGTCGTATTGCGGGCGACGTCAGACGATGTGTTCTATCGCGGCGTGATCAAAGAGCTCGGAATCGATCAATTGGTTTTCGTCGAGCCGCCGATCTCCCACCAGGCAGCTGTCCGCGAAATGTTGGAGGCGCATGGCCTGCTGCTGTTGCAAGGTAAGAAGTTCAATCGCCAGGTACCCGCCAAGGCCTACGAGTACCTGCGGTCCCGCCGACCGATATTCGCGGTCACTGACCCGGACGGAGATACGGCGGCGCTGCTGCGTACCGAGGGCGTTGGGCCTCAGGCTCGTGCCGATTCGGTTGACGACATTGCCGCTCGTTTGATGAGCTTCATCGCCACCGCCACCGAGGCGCCGGTAGCGAACTACGGTCTTCCGGCGCACCATTCGCGCAGAGCTCGCACGCAGGAGCTGGCTGCCCTCATGGATTCTGTAGTCGCCGGCTGAGCGCGCGTCGAACCTTGCGCGACCTCACACTTAGTTCGGTCGCTCATTGTTATCGTACCCGAGTCGTTCCTGCGACCGAGTTACATAATATTTATGGGGTTTCGCCCAATCGACCCGAAATCGAGATCCTTAGGCCAGGGCTCGTTTTCCGACGCGCAGATCGAAGTGCATCCAATCGGCGGGTGTCTTCAATACACGACATATTGCCGGCTGCACAGTCTCTTGAAACAATCGTTTCTCAAAATACGAACGCGGCTTGATATTAGTACCGGAGGTCATGAATGAAACGCACGGTTATGGCATTGATGTTGGTGGTTGCCGCGGTCGCGTCTTTCGCGAGTACAGAGACATTCGCTGCCCAGAGTCCGGATACGTCGTTCGCAAGTCGTTGCGCTGCGTCCGGAGTGGTGCAATGTGTTGGCTTCGAAGAATGGGTAGGCCGTTCATTCCCGCCCGCGTGCGGCAGCTCGGGCTGGCCGTCAACGAATGGTCAATGCTACAACTCGGCGGCAGACGGAAAATCGCACGCCTTTTTGGATCAGTCCGTCTACGCTTCCGGCGACGGTGCAGGCCACAACGCCGCGTTGAGGCTCGACGCGACTAATGTCAGCGACGCTTCCATTACCGGTGATTATTTCATCGGCTGGCCGCAGCAGTTTGGCCAGAACAGCCACTACTACGTGCAATACAGACTTCGGCTGCACGGATTTGCCACTGGCGCCTCGCCGTGGACTTCACCCAACATTGGCGGTGATGGCTGGAAGACTTCATTGTTCGCCGGCATCAACGGCCCGCTGTGCGGCAACATTGAGCTCACGACCGTCAACTTCGGCTACGAGAACAAGGTGCGGCTCTATACGCGATGCTCGAATTCGCAGAACGACAACTTCGAGTTCTCTGACGGAAGCGGCGGATTCAATCAGCAGCAGGGTAACTTCCTTTGCAAATACGAGGACACGAACGTTCAGGCGCACTGCGCGTTGTTTCATGGCGATGCATGGATGACCCTGTATTACGACATTCAGATCGGCACGTATGGCAGTGCGAACAGCAACATCAAAGCCTACGTTGACTACGGAGATGGCAAGGGCTACCAGCAATGGATCAACGCCCCGAACTACACCCTGAGCGGGCCGGGATCGTATGGCCTGACGGACTTTACGATGTACACGACGGGCAAGAGCAACGCGACGCCGTCGCCGGCAACCTACAGTGCTTGGTACGACGAGTTCATCCTGTCGACGCAGCCCATCGCGAGTCCGGGAACGACGGCCCCTAATCCCCCGTCCTTGCTGCAAGCCAACTGAGGTTTCAGGCAAGTAGATGCTCGTGCGGTTTGGCGTCTGCCGAAGGCGGACGCCGGACCGAGGCAGTGCGGGGTGCGCGAGGGGAAAACGCGTCGCGAAGTTGCGGCTAGGCGCTCGCGGTCCCGCCCTTCACGCCCTCGACGATCAAGAAGTCGGATCTCTCGACGAGTGCGACGTCCGGTATTCGGCTGTCATGGAACGCCATGCGTTGCACCGCGGAGAAGCCGTTCTTCTGGAGAAGATCGGCCAGCTGCACTTCATCGAAGTTCCACTTGTGCAGATGACCAATGGACATCAGGCACTGTCGATGCGTGCAAATGTCGTTGAAGAACAGCTGTGTTTGGGCGTTCAGCTTCTTGGCATCCCGCTCTTCTGGCGGTTTCGCCATCTCCGCTCGATATAGATCCAGATATTTTCCCCAGAACGTCGGTCCGTCCGGGACGCACACTCTTAGAACGCCGCCCGGCTTGAGTACGCGATAGACCTCCTTCGTGAGGCGAGATGCATCGGCGTACTCGAAGTGTTCCCACAGCTCTCCGGCGTACACGCACGCAACGGAGTTATCGGGATAGGGCAGACCCTTCGCCAGGTTGTGGTAGGTGGTTGTTCGTTTGTTGTATTCGGTGGGGCGAAACACCCCCGTGGTCACGAGCAGGCCGTCCAGCCAGCTCAACTTGGTTGCCAGTAGTGACCGAAGACTGGCATCGACGTTTACCCATGCTTCGGGTTGAACGGGCCCGCAACCGAGGTTGAGCTTCGGTCCGCTCGGCAATTGCGAGGAGGTGAGGTTGTCCAAATTTTCTATCCTCTGCGTGTCGATTCGGGCGAGCGAGCTTTGCATCGGCTACCTGCCGAAGTCAAATGGACACGGCTCGGTTCTTGAATCTCGATCGTTGCATTCATAACCTTTTCTCTCCGCGTGCCCGGCGCTACGCGAGGCCGTATGCGCGTCCCCAGATTTGGAAAACGATCAAAGCCCATAACGCGTCCGTGTGATCTTCCTGACGGGACTTATGTCGCTGGATCAGCTCACCGACGGGGCCGGGCGCGAAGATGCCTTGCGCCTTCAAGTACGAAGGGTTGAGGAAATCGTTCAATAGAGGCTCCAGCTCACTTCGGAGCCATCCGCCCACCGGAGCTCCAAAGCCTTTTTTCGGCTGCGCGTAAACATAGTCCGGCAGACGGCCGCGGAAGGCTTCTTTCTGCAAGTAGCGAAGTTTGAAGCCGTTTACCTTGAGACGCGCCGGCAATCTGGCGGCGAACTCGACGATGCGATAGTCGAGAAGTGGTACACGCGCTTCCAGCGAGACGGCCATCGTCATCTTGTCGGTCAACAAAAGCAGTTGCTCCGGTAGCGATGTCTTCAGATCGAAGTACATCATCTTGTCCAACAGCTCCGTCGAGTCGCACCCTTGAAAATGCTCCGTGTAAAAATCGGGCGTGGTTGCTTGGGCCGTCGTGAGCGAACGGAGCAGGGAGCGATCGAGTACCTGCGTGTAACCGCCGTACTGTTCTTCCAATGGCAGATCGGCCGAGGTGAGATAAGACTTGGCGAGCCGAACGAGGTTCGGAATGCGTCCGTTCCGATCGGCCGGGAGCTGTCGGAGCAAGGGCATTACCATGCCCTTCCTCACCCACGCCGGAACGAACTTGAGGGGTCTCGACAGTGCGACGTTCAGGTACCGTCGATAGCCTCCGAATAGCTCATCGCCACCGACGCCGGACAAGATCACGGTGGAGGACTGACGCGCGAGCTTCGCGACCAGATAGGTGAGGATGAATGAGGAATCTGCGATCGGTTCATCCAGCGCTTCGACGAGTCCCGGCAGCAGCGTCGCGACGTCTGGTTTCACGACGATCTGGTGTTGATGAGTGCCGTAATCTTTCGAGAAACGATTCGCGGCGCTGAGCTCGTTGTGAGTCTCGTATTTCTCGCCGAAGCCAACGGTATACGTGCTGATGGGGGCGCTGGCGGCCTTGCTCATCAGATGCACGATTCCGCTCGAATCGAATCCGCCGGAAAGGAAGGCTCCGATCGGCACGTCCGCGATCATTTGCCTTTTCACGCTGTCGTCTATTAACGAGAACAGCTCCTCTTTCAGCTCGTCCTCGCTCGATCGTGACTTGTCGGCATACGACGGCTGCCAATACACCGCTTCCGCGACGCCGTTCTGCCCGACACGGAGCGTTTCCGCCGGGCGCAGCTTGCGAATTCCCTTGAACAGCGTGAACGGGGCGGGAGTGAAGCCGTGGCGCAAATACGCGCCCAGGACGCCCGGATCGAACTCGGGTCGCAGACCGGGGAACGCCAGAAGGGCTTTGATTTCCGACGCGAACAAGAACACGTCGCGGTCTCTGTAATAGTAGAGTGGTTTGATGCCGACGTGATCCCGAACCAGTGTCAGTTCCTTCGAGTGGGCGTCCCAGATCGCTGCGCCGAACATGCCGTTGAGGTGCCGCGTAAATGCTTCGCCGTGTCTTTCGAACAGCTGAAGTACTACCTCAGTGTCGGATCGCGTAGAGAACTGATGCCCCAGGCGCTCGAGTCGCCCCTTCTCGTCCTGAAAGTTGAAGAGCTCGCCGTTGAACACGATCGACAACCGTCGATCGCGGGTATGCATGGGCTGATGCCCGCCGGCGAGGTCGATGATGCTGAGGCGGCGCATGGCAATGCCGACGTTGCCATCGATGTGAAAACCAGAATCGTCGGGACCGCGGTGAACGATTCGATCCGTCATCGCAGTCAGGTCGTCGGAGCGTACGACCCGATTCCGGTCGAAATAGTAGATGCCGGCAATTCCGCACATGTCAGTTGGTCGTGTCTCGAGCCGAGGGAGGCGAGCTCATGAATTGGGATTGCGAATGTGATTCCAGACGACGTGATGCACGCCTCGCCACTCGTCCCAGACTCCGAGCGCGCCGGCTAGGCTAACCGCATAAAAGTAGTAGAGCAAAGCCACCAGTCGGGGCAGGGGCTGTCCGCGCCGATCCAGCAACGAGCCGTAGACTGCGAGCACCGCGGACGCCGTTATCCCGATCCAAGTCGCTACGTACAGCGGGCCGCTCGTCAGTAATAGTGTATTTGCGAGCCACGCGATCGCCGCCAATGGCAGGCTGAACCAGCGAATGACTTTGTGCGAGGCCAGCATGAAGAAAAAGCCCGGCTGGCGGAGCGGCGAGATCAGTTTCCCGTAGCGCCGGACCGCGCGCCAAGATCGATTCACGATGCGCCGTTTTCTGGCGAATTCTTTCGCGAACGATTCCCCCGCTCGCTCATAGCAACGAGCCTCACCCACGAACAAGCCAACGTAACCACGCCCCACTATCTGAAGCGGTGTGACGAAGTCGCTGATGTCGTCAGATTGAAGGGGTTCGAGTAGCTCGCGACGAGAGGCATAGATCGCGCCATCGCCGCCGACGACGCTGTGGAACCGGGATTCCATCTTTTTCAGGAATAGCTCGAGCTGCCAGTAGAGTCCCTCGGATTCTGCGGCCTGGCTCCCGTCGGCATCCCTGTATAGTGCTGCGCCGACCACGTACCCGACGCGACGATCGCTCATCGGCCGTACTAGATGACGCACTGCATCGGCGTCGTACATCGCATTTGCGTCTGAGAACACGATGATGTCGCCGGTTGCCGCCGCGACGCCGTGGTTGATACCTGCCGACTTTCCGCGACGTTCATTCTGCCGTACGAGTCGGATACGAGGATATCGGCCCGCGAGCTCCGCGACTGTCTCGTCGGTGCCATCCGAGCTGGCGTCAGATACGACGAGAATCTCGAGCTTGTCTGCCGGGTAGTCAATCGCAAGTGCATTGTCGAGCTTCGCGCGTATGACGGCCTGTTCGTTGTACGCGGAAATGAGCAGGCTGACTGTTGGAAGGTACTCGCCTTCATCGTCGCGAGCCTTCGGGCGCGGTCGGCACATCGCCAGCGCGTAGATCGCGAGAGGGTAGGCGACGTAGGGATACACCACGAGCAACGACGCGCACCAAAAAACTGCGGCTGAAACGGACAACATCTAGCGGCGCACCGCCGAGGGTCCCCGAGCAGACTCGCGGCTGACGCAGAGCGCGCAGATTCCGTCGCGGCTCTCCACATGCTCTGTCGAGTTCATTTCGCCTCTGGGGTCGATCGAGTCGCGGGTGACCATAGCAAGTGGCGGACCATCGCTCAACATATCGGTCCACAATGGAGCGGCGCGGAACGGGTGCCGCGAAGATGACCACGGCTGCGTGCAGCGGCGTCGGGCGTCCTCGGTGGCCAGGCGCGCAAGCCGGAACCGACGACGAATCTCGCGAACAGAGCACATTCTAGACGCGGGCAGCAGCAGGCAGAATGAACTGCGTCACTTTATCCCCCAGACCAGGTCGGCTAACATGCCCGAAGGCATTCGTGCTCCCGAGTCAACCGATCTCGACTGTTGCGCTAAAAGGTCGCATCGGTTCTGCGATCGCCCAAATTAGCGGACAGCTGGTGGATGTGCGGAATCGCTGGGATCATTGACCCCCGAAATCCTCCGGACGCAGCGCTCATCGACCGGATGATCGCACCCATTGCGTACCGGGGGCCGGACGGTGCTGGGAGCATCTGCTTCAAAGAAGACGGCGTCGCCCTGGGTCACCGGCGCCTCAGTATCCTCGATCTCTCGGATGCGGGTCGTCAGCCCATGTCGGTTGCCGAGGACCGCTACTGGGTCACGTACAACGGCGAGATCTACAACTATCTCGAAATTCGTCGCGAGCTCGAAGGCTTGGGCTACGCGTTCCGATCCGACACCGATACGGAAGTACTGCTGCGGGCCTACGAGCAGTGGGGCGACGGATGTCTGCGGCGCTTCATGGGAATGTACGCGTTCGCGATCTGGGACCGGAAGGAAAAGGAATTGTTTGCGGCGCGCGACCGCCTCGGTATCAAGCCGTTCTACTACGAGCAGAACGCGCAGGGCGGCCTGATATTCGCTTCGGAGGTGAAGAGCATCCTCGCAGTATCGCGGGAACGGCGAGCTGTCGACCCCACGCTGATCGATGCCTATATGGCGTTCGGTTACGTCCCCGGTGAGCAGACGATGCATTCAGGGATCGAGCGATTGTTGCCCGGTCACTATCTTCGTTGGCGAGACGGTCGGTTGCAGAACTCTTCGTACTGGGATCTTCGTTTCGACGCCGTGCGTGACGAAGGGGTGGAACGTCACGCAACCACCGTGCGGGAAATGCTGCACGATTCCATCGAGCTGCACCTTCGGAGCGACGTGCCGCTTGGCGTATTCCTGAGTGGGGGTCTCGACTCGAGCGCGGTTGTCGCATTGCTGGCGAAGGGGGCCAGCGCGGGTTTGAAGACTTTCTCCGTCGCCTATGACTTCGGCGCCGCTTACGACGAGACACCTTACGCGCGGCAAGTCTCGGCGAAGTTCGGAACCGACCATCACGAGATTCGGGTAACGCCGCGTGGATTTGCAGACTACATTCCCGAGTACATCTGGCACATGGACGAACCGGTCACGGAAGCGGCTGCGATCTCGCTGCACTACGTGGCCAAGCTCGCGCGGCAGCACGTAACCGTCGGTTTGAGCGGCGAGGGTTCTGACGAGTTGTTCGCGGGCTATGACTTCTACCGATACAACACCACGATCGAGACAGCGCGAAAGCTGATCGGCGGCGCGGGTTTCCGCCAAGCGGCGTCGATCGTGCGTCGCGTGAAGCGATTGTCCAAGCTGGCCAAGTACCTGAGTCTGGCGGCTGAGCCATTGGATCAGCGCTATCGTGGCATTTCCAGTTACGAGCCAGAGACGAACGCTTCACTCTACAGCCAGCGCTTCGCACCCATTGCCGCTCGCGGCAATTCACGTTGTGCCGCTTTCATCGAAAAGCTGTTTCAGAAAACCGATCGACTGGATCCGCTGAGTCGTATGCTCTTCTTCGACACGAAGACCTGGCTCGTCGACGACCTGCTGATCAAGGCTGACCGAATGAGCATGGCGAGCTCACTCGAGCTTCGCGTCCCGTTCCTCGATCACCGTTTGGTGGAGTACGCGGCGACCATTCCGTCCCGATACAAGATGCGTTTCGGCGCGCCGAAGTTCGTCTTGAAGCGAGCGCTACGCGACGTGCTACCGGCGCAGATCGTGTCTCGCAAGAAGATGGGATTTCCGACACCGCTCGAGATCATGTTTCGCGGCGAGCTGTTCGACTACGCGCACGGAACGTTGCTATCACGAAAGGCTGTCGATCGCGGCTACTTCCATGAGGCCGCGGTTAGACGGATGCTTGCCGAACACCGCGACGGAACTGCTGCCAATCATCGAACGATCTGGCAGCTGCTGGTGCTCGAAGAGTGGCACCAGCGTTTCGCGTACTAGACGAGTGGCTACGGCATGAGTAGCGCGGCCGCGAGACTCAACATCCTGGCGATCAGTTACCTGTTCCCCAATCGCGCCAATCCGGGGTATGGCGTTTTCGTGTTGAATCGTCTGAAGGCGGTTCAGCAATTCTGCAACGTGAAGGTCATCGCGCCAGTCCAGTGGTATCCGTTCATTAATCGTCTCAAGGGGTCCAACGCAGAGGCCGCAGTACCGGCTGTCGAGAACATCCAAGGAATCGACACCTCGCATCCCAGATTCGCGGTGGTTCCCCGGTATCTGAAATGGATCGATTGTTTGACGTTCTTGTGGGCAACCCTGAGGGCATTCCGCGCGCTGCGCGGTCGTTTCGACTTCGACCTCGTCGACGTTCACTGGACGTACCCTGACGTGCTGGCAGGGTATTGGCTGGCGCGCCGCCATGGTAAGAAGTTCATCGTGACCATCCGCGGTCATGAGGCGCTCTACGACGAAGAAACGTCGATCCGGCGCTGGATCGTCGCCCAGGTGTTGCGCAGAGCCGACTACGTCGTCGCGCTTAGCTCGGAGCTTCGCGAGAAAGTCATTCGATTGGGCGTGCCGGCCGTCAAGACCCGGGTAATCCTGAATGGAGTCGATTTGGCGCAGTTCGCGTACATTTCGCAGGAAGACTGTCGCCAACGGCTCGGTCTGCCGGCGAATCGCAAGGTCCTGGTCTCCGTCGGCCGACTGACGGAGCGTAAGGGGCACCACCTGCTCATTCAAATCCTGCCAACGCTCGCACGGATTGGACCGGTCGATTTGTTCATTATTGGAGGGGTAAATAGGGAGGACGACTACGGACCAGTGCTCCAAGCCATGATCGCCGACCTGAAGCTGACGAACGTTCATCTGCTCGACCGGGTGCCGCACGAAGATTTGCGGTATTGGTATGGCGCCGCAGATGCATTCTGCCTTGCGACGATGAGTGAAGGCTGCCCGAACGTTATTCTCGAAGCGCTGGCTTGTGGAGCGCCCGTCGTGGCGACCGGGGCCGGCGCGATTCGCGATCTGGTGGCGACTGGCGAAGACGGCATAGTCGTCGACCGGCCGGACGTCGCTTCCTTGGGCGCCGCCGTTCGGAATGCGTTGGAGACGGGTTGGGATCGCCAGAGAATCGCGGCGCGAATGCAGTCGCGCAGCTGGGCGTCGTGTGCCCAACAAGTCGTCGACGTGTACAGAACCTTACTTCATTGAATCTCTGCCGAGCCAAATATGAGAATTCTGTATCACCATAGGACGCTTGGCGACGGTGCCGAGGGTATCCATGTCCGCGAGATGGTCAATGCGTTTCGCGAATTAGGGCATGAAGTGAAGGTCGTCGGCCCCGTGGGAGAGAAGACCCCCACTGCTTCGGGCAAGGCGAAAGTCCTGGAACGCATCAAGAAGTCGTTGCCGTCCATCGCCTACGAGTGCCTGGAAATTCTGTACACGGGCTATTGCTTTCTACGGACGTCGATGGAGATCAGGCGGTTCAATCCTGATCTCATTTACGACCGCTACATCATTTTCAATGCCGGCAACATACTGGCCGCGAAATTTCATCGGCTCCCGTTATGCCTCGAGGTCAACGCGCCGCTGGCTTACGAACGTGCAACCGAGCCCGACGAGCAGCTGATCTTGAAAACGCTTGCCCGCAAGATGGAACGTTGGATCAGCGCGAACTCGACGCGAACCATCGTGGTATCTACGCCTCTGCTCGACTATCTCGAGTCGATTGGCGTGCCGCGCGGCCATTGCATCGTGATGCCCAACGGAGTCAATCCCAAGCGATTTACGCCGCGCGAGAAGGACGCGGGTCTGCTCCGCGAGCTAGGCATCGGCGATAATCGCATTGTCATCGGATTTTCCGGCGTCATTCGGGCATGGCACGGCCTTGATCTCCTCGTCGAGGCTATCGCCGACCTGGCGGCGCGTCAGATTCCCGTGTTTCTTCTGGTGGTGGGTGACGGCCCCTACAGAGCGGCGCTCGAAGAAATGGTCGAGCGGCTGAAACTTCATGGCTCGTTTGCGATCACCGGCCGCATACCTCACGAGCGAGTTCCGGACTACGTCGCGTTGTTCGACATCGCCGTCAGTCCGCGCGCGACGTTCTATGCATCGCCCATGAAAGTGATCGAGTACATGGCGGTGGGCAAGCCCGTCGTCGTGCCGCGAACGCAGAACTTTCTCGATATGATCGACGACGGTGTCAATGGCAGCACGTTCCCGGATGGCGACAAGACGGGTTTGGCGCAAGCGTTAGCGGACCTATGCCATGATCCAGAGAAACGACGTGCCATCGGTGCCAACGCGGCGCAGAAGGTGCTGACCAGACTGAATTGGCGATGGAACGCTGAAGAGGTGTGTCGTCTATTCTCCACGACGGAAACCGTCGATCGGCGTCCTTCGGCGTCCGATAGGCGGGGGATGACCAATGAGGATCGTTGAGCTTCTCAACAATCTGGAGATCGGAGGGGCGGAACGGCTTGCCGTGGATTTGGGGAAGGCTTTCAAGGCGCGTGGCCACGACGTCCGGTTCGTGTGTTTGCGAAATGGCGGTGCGCTGGAGACCGTGGTGCGCGCGGCGGGCATTCCCGTTCTGACTCTGCAGAAGGGGGAAGGCCCGAGCCCATCGACGATGTTGAAGCTGAGGGACTATCTGAAAAGCAATCGAATCGACGTGGTTCACACGCACAACCCTCTCGTGCATCACTACGGCGTTGCTGCCGGCCGTCTGGCAGGCGTACCCGCCATCGTCAACACGATTCATGGCATCGACAATCTTTCGGAGAAAACCGGCTTCAACGAGATTCTCTACTCCGCGATGGCACGCATCTCGAGTAGCATCGTGGCTGTCTGCCCGATGGCCTATCGTACGTTCGCCAAGCGGTGGGTCGTGCCGAGAAGCAAGCTCGTGGCGATCAACAACGGCATTCCGCTGGAGTCGTTCTTGAGCGTGGAACGGCGGCCGGTCGGTACCGAGGTTGTCTTTGGCATCGTCGGGCGTCTCGTGCCCGTAAAAAATCACGAGCTGTTGCTGAATGCGTTTCGGGTGGTGCTCGAGTGTCGCCCGAATTGTCTATTGAGAATTCTCGGCGATGGCCCGTTGCGCGCCGAGCTCGAGGCACAAGCCCTTCGCCTCGGAATAGCCAATCGCACCCACTTCCACGGGTACAGTAACGATGTCCCGGCTTTTTTGAAGGAAGTGGACATCGCCGTGCTTTGCTCGCGTAGTGAAGGTTTGCCGCTCGGCATTCTGGAGGCGATGGCCGCCGCGTTACCCGTCGTGGGAACCGATGTCGGTGGCATGCGGGATCTCGTGGAGGGCGGGCAGTGTGGCTGGATTTGCCCCCCCGTAAACGTTGCCGAACTGGCAAACGCCATGCTCGCTGCAGCGGCGACTCCGCCGCCCGTGTTGCGCGAGATGGGCCTGAGAGGCCGCGACCATGTAGTGCAGTACTACTCGTTGCAGCGAATGACCGACGAGTACGAGCGTCTGTTCACGGCGCGTGCTGCAGCTTGAAGCCAACCGGACGCTCGGCGCCGCGGAATGCCGCGCCCTCACTTAGGAATTTGTGAACGACGTCCACCGTAAAATGGTAACGGGGGCCACTTGGATGGTGGCTCTGAAGATCGCGGACAACGCATTGGGCGTCGTGAGTACGGTTGTTCTCGCACGGCTTCTACTGCCTTCCGACTTCGGCGCTCTCGCCATGGCGATGTCAGTCATCGCGCTTCTGGAGCTGATGGCGGCGTTCAGGTTCGACGTTGCGATCATTCAGCGTTCCGAAGTCACGCGCGATCACCTCGATACCGCGTGGACGTTCAACGTGATGTTTGGCATTGCGGTGGGCTTGCTGACGTACGCTCTCGGTGCGCCTGCCGCAGCGTTCTACAAAGAACCCCGGCTCGAGGCAATCATGCACGTGCTGTCATTGGGTTGGTTGGCGTTTGGTTTGGAAAATATCGGCACGGTAGCTTTCCGCAAGGAGCTCGATTTTTCCAAGGAGTTCCTGTTCTCGCTGAGCAAGCGTGTCGCGATGTTCCTTGCCACTGTGCCGCTCGCCTTCGCGATTCGAAGCTACTGGGCGTTGGTCATCGGAGTAGTGGTCGGCAAGGCGATATCGGTGGTGATTAGCTTTGTCGTACACCCGTATCGTCCGAAATTGTCGCTGGCTGCTTCGCGCGACCTGTTCGCTTTTAGCGCGTGGCTGATGGTAAACAACGTTCTGTACTTCGTTAACGATCGACTTTCGAATTTCATCATTGGCCGAATTTCAGGCGCACAGGGTCTCGGTACATACAACATCGCGTACGAGATCTCCTGCATGCCCACGGTGGAGTTGGCGGCACCCATCAACCGGGCCGTGTTCCCGGGTTACTCCAAGCTGGCCGCCGATAGCAAAGCGCTCACAGAAGCCTTTCTGAACACGACCGGGCTGATTGCACTGGCGGCGATGCCCGCCGGCATCGGTATCGCCGCCATCGCCCACCCTCTGGTGGTCGTTGTACTTGGGGAGCGGTGGCTCGATGCCGTGCCTCTGGTCGCAATACTCGGTATTTATGGCGCAATCGCGTCGTTGGGCACGAATACAGGCTACGTATTTCTGGCCATCGGTAAACCCCGACTCCTAACACTGCTTGCAGGTACCCGTGGGCTGCTGTTGGTCCCTCTGTTGGTCACCGCGTGCGTTTCAGCCGGGCCCGGCGGAGCTGCCTGGGCGCTGTTGGCGCTCGAGGTCATATATCGGCCCCTAACGTTTTGGGTGGCCCTGCGTGTGCTCGACGCGCCATGGCGAGACCTGCTCGCGTGCTTGTGGCGTCCCATCGTCGCATCCATTCCTATGGGCGCTTGCGTGTGGTGGGTCCGAATGGAGATCACTGGATATTCGAGCGTCAGCAGCTTAGTCGAGCTGGCTGTGGCGGTTGCGGTGGGCCTCGCAGTTTATTCGGCCAGCCTCTGGACCTTGTGGTGGTGGGCGGGTTTCCCGCGTGGCTCCGAGTCAGGCGTGCTGAACCGCATCAAGTCGATGACCATCGCCCGGGAACCCGCGTGAACGACGACAGTAGTACTCACCGTTCTTGCGATACGCGTCGCCGAACCGCGTTGCCTCATCCAGAAAACCTGCTGTAGGGTCTAACGCGTGCCGACTTCAACTCCATTGATCAACATCGGAATGCCCGTGTACAACGGCGCTGAGTTTCTGCAGCGCGCCCTGGACTCCCTGTTATCGCAAACCGAAGGCAATTTCGAGCTCCTCATTTCGGACAACGCCTCGACGGACGGCACAGAGGCAATCTGCCGTGAGTATCTGAAGCGAGACCAACGCGTTCGCTACGTGCGACACGATCGAAATCGCGGTGCCTATTTCAATTGGAACTTCGTCGCCCGGGCGGCGACTGGAACCTATTTCAAGTGGGCCTCGGGAAACGACTACTGCGCCCCCATCATGCTGGCCCGCTGCGTCGAGTTTCTCGAGAGCGATCCCGGCACCGTGCTCTGTCACGGGCGCACGTGCATCGTCGACGATACGAACACGGAGCAGGGCCTATACAACGATGACATCGAATTGATGGATTCGCTGCCGCGAGACCGGTTCCGCCGCGTTTGTCGGGAACTGAGCCTGAACAACGCGCAATGCGGCGTCATTCGCGTCAGCGCTCTGCGCAGAACCCGCTACGATCGGCCATACCCGGCAGGCGACAGAGTGTTGATGGCGGAACTTGCGCTGCGCGGCAAGTTTCGCCTGTTGCCGGAAGTGATGCTCTACCGGCGCGTGTCTCCGAAGTCCGCGACCAGTCATTTGAGCAGCGCGGATATGCTGCGATTCCTGGATCCCAACGCCAAGATCGATGCTAGAACATGGATACAGCATGCGGATTACTTCGGTGCCATTGCGCGGGCCGATATACCTCTCGCTGAGAAGCTTGCGTGCGCCCGGGCTGCGGCGCGACATGCTTACTGGGCAAAGTCGGCGTTACGGCGGGAGCTATTCGGCATGTTTCGTGGGCTGAAGCCCCAGGCACGCTGAACCGAGTGGACGAGCCATCTTCGAAAAGAGTCGCGCTGTTCGGACAGTTCGGCGGCGGCAATCTCGGCAATGAAGCCACGCTCGTTGCGACCGTGTTGGCGCTCAGAAGGCGTCATCCCCAAGCTCGTGTGGTTCTGATCTCAGCCGAGCCGAGTCCCGTCCTGTCGATCGGACCCTATGATTGCGTTCCGCATGACCCGGCGAAGCTGCCATCAAAGCTGGTGGGGTTGATCCCGTGGCGCGTCAGAACCCCGGTCGAAATCGCGGCGCAACTGCTCACAGAACCCTATCGTCGCGGAGTGGCTCGGAGCCGCCTCGGCAACGTTGACCTGCTGCTGGTTCCCGGCACGGGCATCGCCGATGATTTCTATCAACGCTCGCTGGATGCGCCACTTCACCTGCTGCGTTGGTGCAAAGTCGCGAGAGCAACTCGAACACCGGTCTGTTTCGCGAGTATCGGAGCCGGTCCAGTCGAAGACCGCGTCAGTGTCCGCTGGTTGCGTCGCGCGTTGGCGCTCGCCGATGCGCGCACGTACCGCGACGCGGCATCGCGGTCATTCGCCGAGAGAATTGGTGTCGATGTCGCGCGTGACAGCGTGCTTCCGGATCTCGTGTTCAGTTTGCCGGTGGACCGCGACGGCATCGACAGCGCCCCATGGCCCCCGCGGACGATCGCCGTAGGCGTGATGTCGTACACCGGCTGGAATGTATCGGAGCCCGAAGGGGAGCAAATCTATCGGACGTACATCGCCAAGATGGCGACGCTCGTTCGAGCGCTCCTCGATGCCGCGTACGACGTTCGGCTGATCGTGGGGCACCGCCGCGATGACAAGCGGGCCGTGGACGATGTGGCTCGGGCGGTCCGTGCGGCCGGCAGCTCGCGCGGCGTTCTGTGGGCCGAAGAAATTCGCACGCACGATGACGTGCTGCAGCAGGTTGCGAAGTCGGAGCTCGTGGTGGCCACGAGATTCCACAACGTAGTGTTGTCTGTGTTCCTGGAGCGGCCAGTGATTTCCATTGGCTACGCGCAGAAGAACATCGATCTCATGACTGAAATGGGCTTCCAGGAATATTGCCACGTCGCCGATTCGTTCGATCCCGCCCGGGTTGTGGCGCAGATTCGATCGATCGCCCAGCTGCCGGGCCCACCCGTCGATGCGCTTCGTACCAAGCTTCGGCAGTACCGGGCCTCGCTCGAAGAGCAGTTCGACCGCATCTTCGGCTTCTAGAGTCGCCGCGCAGGTCCGGGGAGGGCGTCATTCCGCTCGGAGAACGAGCACCCAGTCTTCGTCGGTATCGCGGCGGGGTGGGGTGAATACGTGCGCGCTTTTTTCCACGCCCTCGGACGGGCCCACGTAGGCACCGCTCGCGGGGTCGAACCAGCGGGCTGTGACGTTGCCGGACGCCAGTTGTTGCAAGTCGACGGTGACGGGCTGTCCGGTCGGCGTGTACACGATGGCGAGCGAACCGTCGCGAGTCTTTGCGGCGGCCGCGCGCGTCAACCCCGATCCGATACCGTCGCGCAGCAGTAACTGCTCGGCGTCTGGCTCCAGAGTCCACCAGGGGATGGAGGCGACAAACGCTCGAAAGTGCTCGAGCGAGGGCATGCCCGGCGTGTCCAGCGCCGCTTCCCAGCCTGCATCGAAGTTCCACAGGGGCTTGTCCCCGGTCATGAATCCAACGCCGCCGGACAGAGCGGTTTGGTATACCTGACCGCGAATCATGGCTGCAGTGGCGCCTTCTCCCTCATACCGCGACTCGATCAGAAAGAAGGGCATCGTCGATCGCGCGTACTCTCGCAGGGCGCTGGCAACGATCGTGCGCTCGTTCGTGTAGATGGTGTTCGTGGTAAGCCAGCTTTCGGAAGTGCCGAAAAACTGCAGTGCGGCGGTGCCGCGCCCGCCGTGATAGGTCTGCAACCATCGGGTATCGATGTCGCGGATGCCGTCGGCCAGTGCACGCACGAGTAGCTTCTCCGGCGGATCGTAGTCGCCGCCCTGAACCCACATGATGTTGTCGTACGCGCGGAAGCGGTTCGCCAAGTAACGGCCATACGATCTCATCTTTTCCGGGCCGTTGCGTGCAATGGTCTGATACCAACCTTCATTCCCACCTTCGTAGCCCATGTAGTCCGGCGTAAACATGACGAGCATGCCGTGCGCGGCAGCGCGACTGACGATGAACTCCGCATGCGCGAAGTAGGCTTCGTTAGGCGTCGAGAAGTCTCCGCGCACGGTGAATGGGCCTTCGCCATAGACGTTCTTCGGTGCATGCGCGGAAAAATGCGACTCGATCAGTTCTATCAGGAGGGCATTGAAGCCTTTCTTGGATCGGTCTTCGAGGTAGCGCTCTGCCTGCTCGCGAGTCGGCTGGGTAACGAGCGACCACGGAGTGTCCCCGTGAATGAAGAAAGGCCGTCCTTGTCGGTCGACGAGGTAGCGTTTGCCGGGTTCTGTATGTAGCGGAAAGATCGAGGGTGATTCGGGCGAGCCAATGGCGACGGACGCAGATTGAGCAGCAGAGCCGCCACGCCCCGTGCACGTCATGGTGAGTACGGCCGGTGAGTCGAGCGTCTTGGCCTCGCTGCCACTCGTGGGTCGAGCGCCAGCCCAGGCGCCGGATGCCACGCAATCATTGGCATTACTTGCGCTCCATCCGATCGTCGTTGGTTCACCGCGGTCGACGGTCGCCGGGTAGGCGCTGACCGCTACTACTGGCGGAGGCGTGGTGAGACCGGTCCAGCCCCAAACGCTCTGGTCGCAGCCCGATGTCACCAGGGAGAACACGAGAGTCGCGCACATTGCGCGGGCGACCACCGCTAGGCGTTGAGCGCGGCCCTCGGCAAAACGACTGGCCTTACGATCAGTTGGAATGTGCGCCGGGACTCTGGCCACTGGACGTCACCCTGTTGCCGTCGCCTTCCGCAGCCGCAGCAGCTAACGTGAAGACGAACAGACCTCTGCCTGCAATGATAGCCAGCGCTTGTTGGCCTCCGATGCGAAACGAAATGGGCGGCGCATAGGTGTCACCGCCCAGAGGGAGGCGCCATGCTTCGCGGCCACCCTTCGCATCGAGGGCGAAGATCGTTCCACCGGACGCGCCGACTACGAGGCCTCCCGCCGTTGCGAGCAGACCTGTTACGCCGCCGAAGGCCTTGACCTCGGGCGAGGCGTATTCCCACGCGCGATCACCCGTCACAGCCCCGAGTGCGCGGATCACGGGAACGACGGGACCCACATTGGCGGCGCCGCTGCCGACGAACAGTCCGTCGCCCCCGGCCTCCACTACGCCCGCCGCCGTTTTTGTGAACACGGAACCCTGTTCGTTGGCGTGCACGAAGAACAGCCGAAGCTCGGGATTGAACGCCGGCGGCTGCCAGTTCGCAGCCCCGGCAACGCCTGGGAAGGTGAGGCTGCCGGACGCGGGAGTGCCCGCAGTGTCCGAGAGGATCGGTCGACCGGTCGAAGTGAGACCTTTGGCCCAGGTTTGTTTCGAGAACGGAACGCCGCGAAGGAACTCACCCGTCGCGCGATCGAGCACGTAATAGAATCCGTTCCGATTGGCGGTTACCAGGAGCTTGCGCTCGACGCCGTCGATGGCCTGATCGATGAGCAGCGGTGTCTGGTTGGCATCCCAGTCATGTTCGTCATGCGGGGTGAACTGGAAGTGCCACGCCAGCTTCCCCGTCATCGCGTTCAGGGCGACCACGCTGTCGGAGTACAGGTTGTCGCCTGGACGATCTTTGCCCTGGTAGTCCGGGGCCGGGTTGCCCACGCCCCAATAGAGCAACTGGAGCGAGGGGTCGTAGACGCCGGTCACCCAAGTGGCCCCCCCACCCGTGCGCCAGGCGTCATTTTCCCACGTCTCGTGGCCGGGCTCGTTCGGCCCAGGAATCGTGTTGAATCGCCACCTTTCTTTTCCGCTTGCAGCGTCGTATGCGACCACTACCCCTCGTATGCCGTATTCGCCGCCGGCGACGCCGACGACGATGGTGTCGGCGACCACCAGCGGGGCGCCGGTGATGCTGTATCCCTTGGACCAATCGGCGACCACGGTGTCCCAGCGGACTGAGCCTGTGCGCGCGTCGATCGCAACGAGATGCGCGTCCAGGGTGCCCAGAAACACCTGGTTCCCGAGTGCAGCGACGCCTCTGTTGACCCAGCCACAGCAGGCGAAGATCTTGGTTGGAAGATCGCGCTGATATCGCCAGAGCACCCGTCCGGTGTTCGCGTCGAGGGCGGTGAGATTGCTCGGCGATTCAGACATGAGGACGGTGTCGTCGATGACGAGAGGCGTTCCTTCTATCTGGGTCCCGTTGCGTATCTGGTGAACCCACCGCAGTTGTAATCGGGAGACGTTGTCCGGCTTCAGGTCTTTTAGCGGTGAGTATCGCCAGCCGTTGTACGTGCGAGAGTACATACGCCACTCGCCTGCATCCGCATCGGCCGCGACCAAAGCGTCGCTGCTGATCTCGAAATGTCGGTCATGGTGTTCCGGCGCAGCCTGTCCCACCGCCGTCGCCTGAAGAGTGCGTACGTACCCGATGACTTGCCAGCGCTGAAGGTATGAAAGCCCGGCGGGCACCATCGCCGTGCCGGGGACGCCATCGCGGACGACCTTGTAGACGGCCATTTCCGTGTCGCCGTGCAGATAGTTTTCTCGGAGCAGCGAGGCGCCGCCATGCGCGCCGCTGCCATCGTTGCCATGGCACGCGGAGCATCGTGCCTTGAAGACCTCGGCGCCGGCGGCCCTGTCTTGGGCGTCCACATACGGATTCATCAAGGCGCCCGCGAGACTGCGGCCTTCATCGCGGACGCGACTGAGACCATAGCGGTTTGAGTCGGCAGTCATGACGAGGAGTTCTCGCCATGACAGATCCTCGAGATTCCCCTGCACCTTCATGTTGTACAGCGTCAAGCGCCAGCCAAGCGGGCCGTCGCTCTTGGCGGCCATTGCGATTGCCGCAACACCCACGACCAGCAATAAGAGGCCGGTGATACCCAGCGCGCGCAGAGACCTTCTGGACAACTTCATGCTCCCCCTGTGATCACGTTCCAGGCGGAGCCAGAAAGCTCGTTCACTGCTTGCCTGCCGGGCGCGTCGGGGCTGTCCAAACTGCCTTCCGACAGTGGAATCCTTCCGCATAGCCGGTTTCGGATTGGCATTCCACACCGCGAAGGCGCATGAGACCGCGGAACGTTTCCTCGCTGAACCAGCGTTTGCTGCGTTGACTCCCGAAGTGCTCCATCAATCCGCGGATTTTGTCGTCCACGATTTCTGGGCTGAGCGGCACGAAGAAGTTGGGGGAGACGAGACCGCCGTCATACTTGGGTACCTCGTACTCCAGAATCATGTGGTCGCGAAACGTGTTCCAGGTCAGCTCACCGATCACCCGGTGATCCTGGTGCAGATCCGCCGTGTGGTGGGTGAAGATCAAATCCGGGTTGCAGTCCGCTTTGAGCTGCTCGAACGCCTCCTTCACTTTGGCTCCGTCGTAGGGGAAGAAGCCGTCCCTGAAGTCGAAGGTTCGCACTTGGTGTTGTGAACCCTGGCCCAGAATGCTCCTGGCGCTGCTGGTGGCCTCGGTCTGGCGACGCCCCGCGGCCGCAAAGACGATCCATGTGATTCGTGCGTTTGGCGCCCAAGTCATCAGCCAGCGCAGAGTGCCGCTGGCCCCGATCTCGACGTCATCGCTGTGAGCGCCGAGTACGAGCACCGTCGCGGTTGGCGAGCTCGCCAAATCGATTTCTAGTCGCATGTCTGTTCCATCATCGAGTCGTGTCTGCCGGTTCCAGGAGACCGGCTTCTGTCAGTCGAGTGGTCGCGTGGAAGATGTCATCAAACGGCAAGCCGGACCGTTCGGCAACCTCCAGCAATGTGTGATCTCCGTCGGCGAGGCTCAGTGACCAAAGAATGGCGAGACGACCGGCTTCGACGGAGCTGACGCCGCCCAGGGGACCGTAGAGACCGTACTTGCCCAATTGGGGTTCGCCCTTGCCGCGGAGGTTGCGATAACGACCGTTGCGGTCGATCACGTCGATGATTTCACACATCGCTCGATACGAGTCTTCCAGCGTGGCGGGAGTTACGAGCTCGAGGTTATCCGCCGACGTGTGATACTCGGGGTAGGCTCCTTCGGGCGCACGCGTCAGCCGGCCGATGTTCAGTGCGATACCAGGCGAGTTGAACTGACGTTCATCGTAGCCCCAGGGGGAGAAGTCGATCACCTCGTCATTCCGTTTGCGACGCCGCAGAACATGGGCTGCGGCCTCGTCGATGGGCGCGCCGCCGCCGCGTGTTTTCTTGTAGACGAGTGGACCCGGGCGTCCAAGCAGTGCGGCGACCAGGCCGTGCTTGATGCGCTGCGTAGTTTCCTGGTGTGTCGCGAGCCAGGCTATCGAACCAATCGTTCCAGGTGCGAACACGATTCGAAACGTGTGACGCGGCCGGTGGGACGCGAGCGCGGCACCAAGGAATGCGGAAAGAGCGATTCCGGACAAATTATCATTCGCGAGTGAGGGGTGGCAGACGTGCGCCGAAATCAGAAACTCGTCGTCGGTCTCTCCGTGAATGACCGCTTCGCCGTAGTTTAGAACTCCCGGCGCAAGCGTTGCGTCGATGCGCACGTGGTACTGCTGCGGTCGGAGCGCTGCAAGTTGACGGTGCGTCAGACAGAAACCCCAGCTCTCCTTGTAGTAAGACGTGCGGTACGGGATCCAGTCGGGGTATTGGGGGAGGCTGTAGAGGTGCGACTGCAACTCCTCGAGGGGCATCCAGGCATCGATCGGCGTGCTGTATCCAAGGATATGCAGATTGTGGTTCTGCACATCCACGAGTCGGTGGCCGCTAGCATCCTCGATGTACGCTTCCCGGAGGTTCCACTCGTTCGGAATCGTCCAGTCGAAGACCTGCGTGCCGGTCGGAACGGCTTGGATATCCAGTGGCAGCACGCGGCTCACGATCGCCAACGTGTCGCGGACGCCTTGCCCCGTGATGCTGCGATTGATCGGATAGAGCTCCCGCGCCAAGTCGTAGAGTCTATCGCCGATATCGCTCGGCACGCTCTTCGCGAGAGGCGGCGCGCTCATTGCCGCGCCTAGTCCTTGGCGAGTAACTCAGGACGCCAATAGAACTGCGCGTCGATCTGTTTCGTCCTCTGCAGATACTCGAGCTGCTTGAGCCGTGTGAAGGCGCGGAAGTTGAACATCTCCGGACCCATGTCGATTTTCTCGAAGGCTCGTCGAAGCTGCTGGGCGCCGTCTTTGGCAGTCCACTCGCACTTGAAGGTCTTCAGTCGGTCGTGAATCTTGTCGAACGACACCCGATAGCTGCGATTGTCGCCGCCATTCGAGCCGAACGATGTCTCGCACCCCGGAAAAGCGGCGGCCACGATTTCCGCAATTTCACGCACGCGATAGTTGTCACCGTTATGGCCGACGTTGAAGATTTCTCCCCGCACGAGATTCTCTGGCGCCTCGAGAACCGAGACGACCGCCCGGCAGATGTCGGTGAGGTGGACCAGGGGCCGCCAGGGCGTCCCGTCGCTCGTCATCGCGATTCGTTTCGTGGTCCACGCAAGCCCTGACAGGTTGTTCAACACGATGTCGAACCGCATGCGGGGCGACGCGCCGTACGCTGTTGCGTTGCGCAAGAACGTTGGGGCGAAATTTTTGTCCGCGAGCTTCCCCACGTCTTGTTCGACGAGGGCTTTGCACTTGGCGTACGCCGTCTGCGGATTGACCTTCGAGGTTTCGTCCAAGACGCCGCCGTCGCCGACGCCGTAGACACTGCACGACGACGTGTACACGAAACGCCGGATTCCGAGCTCCTTGGCTAGCTTCGCGAGTCTGACGGAACCCTGGTGATTGATTTCGTAAGTGATCTCCGGGTTGTTTGCGCCGAGAGGATCGTTCGACAGCTCGGCCAAATGAACGACCGCGTCCATGCCCTTGAGGTCCGCGGCTGTTACCCGCCGAAGGTCTTTCTGGAGGATTCGCGGGAACTGGCTGTCCGCATTGCCGTCGCTATAAAGCCAACCGTCGCGATAGAAACCTGTGTCGAGGCCCACGACTTCATGTCCGCTGCTCGCCAGCATCGGCCCCAGCAGACTACCGATATACCCCTCGATCCCCGTAAGCAATATCTTCACTTGAATTCCTGATCGTTTGAAAAAAATCGCGAGCAGCGTGGCGTTTTGAGCGCAGTTTTCAGTCGACGACTCGAACCTCGGGGATTGGCACAACGAACTTGCCGCCCCATTCGCGAATACCCGACATCTGCTTGGTGATCTCCGCTGTAAGGTTCCACGGCAGGATCAAAACGTAGTCCGGACGAGTTTCGAAGATACGCGCCGGGTCGAGAATCGGTATGCGCGTGCCAGGCGTGTACGTCCCTTTCTTATGCGGATTTCGGTCGACCGTGTAAGCGAGGAAGTCAGTGCGAATCCCGCAGTAGTTTAGCAACGTGTTGCCTTTTCCGGGCGCGCCGTAACCCACGACTTGTTTTCCTTCGTCCTTGGCTTTGATCAGGAATTGAAGGAGTTTTCGCTTCGTCTTCTCCACTTGATCGGCAAAACGCGTATAGAAGTCGAGTCGACGGTAGCCAGCCGCGATCTCGCGACGCTCCAGCTCCTCGACACGCACGTGATCGGTGTAGACGCGTGACTCGCTGTGACACGCGTAGATGCGCAGCGACCCTCCGTGTGTGGGTAGCTCGCGAACGTCGAACATTCGCAAACCGTGGGCCTTGAAAATGGCTCGCACGGCCGTGAAGGAAAAATAGGAGAAATGCTCGTGGTAGATCGTGTCGAACTGGTTCAGGTCCATGAGCTTCATGAGATGCGGGAACTCGAACGTCACGAGTCCGTTCTCGGCCAGTAACGCTTTGACCCCGCCCACGAAGTCGTTGAGGTTCGGCACGTGGGCTAGCACGTTGTTGCCGAGGATGAGCTTCGCGGGGCCCTCTTTCGAGCGCAGATCTTTGGCAGTTTCGGTACCGAAAAAGCGAACGACCGTCGGGATGCCGTTTGCGATCGCCGCGTTGGCTACGCTCGCCGCGGGCTCGACGCCGAGACAGCGAATGCCGGCTTCGACGAAGTTCTTCAGTAGGTAGCCGTCGTTGCTCGCGATCTCGACGACGAAGTCACCGGCACCGACTTTGAAGTCGGCCCGGACATGCTCGACGTAGTTCTTCGCGTGCGAAAGCCAACTGTCGGAGTACGACGAGAAGTACGGATAGTCGGAGCCAAAGACGATATCCGGCGCGACGTACTCTTCGAGCTGGACGAGAAAACATTTTTCGCACACGTGTACGAGCAAGGGATAAAACGGCTCCATCCGATTCAGCTGCTCCGGCGTGATCTGCGTCTGGCACAGGGGTGACATGCCGAGGTCGACGAAGTGGTGCTTCAGCTCGGCGTCGCAAAAACGGCACCGGGGCTGTCGGGCGCCGTGGGAGGGAGTTGGGGCCACATCGTGTTGCGGTTGCATAGTAGGGGAGGTCTTCCTTGTCCGGGGGAGCGGGGAACAGCCCCGTGGTGGTTGCGGCCGCGCGCCGCTCTTTAGCCAAAAGAGCGAGAATTCTGCGCGAAATCCCGGCGAGAGCCGTTGATCGCCTTCACAATTGCAAAACTAGCCTGCCTGCGCGGTTATTGTAGAATCCTAATGTATATTCTGCCAGCCGTTGACCGTCGTTCAGAGGCCAGCGGGCGCGCGGAGAGCCAGTGAAATTCAGACCAACGACGGTCCTCGGGGTCCAACTCGTGGATTTCGTTCGCCACGCCGACGACCGTGGCACGTTTCGAAGGATATGGTCGCAGCGGGAAGCTAGCGCAGCGGGCGTGCGTCCGATCGTCCAGTCCAGTCTGTCGGTGACCCTGCGGCGCGGTACGCTTCGAGGTATGCATTTTCAGCTCGCACCGTCCCGCGAGGACAAGATCGTGCAATGTGTCCGGGGGCGAATTTTCGATGTCGCACTGGATCTTCGCCGCGGCTCGGCGACCTACTTGCAGCACTACGGCACGGAGCTCGCAGAGGACCGGCCAAACGCCCTGTACATACCGGCTGGATGCGCCCACGGGTTTCTGACTCTTGCCGATGACTGCGCCGTTCTCTACATGATGACGGACGTCTACGATGCCTCTCTCTCGACCGGTGTTCGCTGGGACGATCCCGCGTTTGCCATTGCGTGGCCCGACCGCCCGAGAGAGCTACTGGAAAGGGACGGGTCCTACCCGGACTTCGATGAAAAAACTGTGGACGGATTCGCTGCCTATTGACGGTCGAGTCACATAGACTAGCGAGAGAGCTTTGAGAAGTAGGGTGCAATGAAGGTTGTATTGTTCTGTGGCGGTCTCGGAACTCGTCTGCGTGAGCATTCCGAGACGATCCCGAAGCCATTGGTGAACGTCGGTGTCCGCCCAATCCTGTGGCACGTGATGCGCTACTACGCGCATTTCGGCCACAAGGACTTCATCCTGTGCCTCGGCTATTGCGGCGATGCGATCCGCGAGTACTTCCTGAATTACAGCGAGGCGCTCTCGAACGACTTCACATTGAGCGAGGGCGGCAAGCGCGTCGAGCTTCACACCAGTGATATCCACGATTGGCGAATCACTTTTGTCGAGACAGGCTTGCACTCCAACATCGGTCAGCGGCTGGTCGCCGTAAAGAAGTATCTCGACGGCGAGTCGGTGTTCCTCGCTAACTACAGCGACGGCCTGTCGAACATTCCTCTCGATCGTATGATCGCGGAATTCAATGCCGGCAAGGCCGTAGCGAGCTTCGCCGCCGTGCGCACGTGGCACAGCTTTCATGCGATTCGCATGGGCGCAGACGGCTACGTAACCGAGCTTGGTGAGGTTCGCGACAACGACTTCGCGATCAACGGCGGGTACTTCGTTCTGCGCAAGGAAATATTCGACTACATTGAGCCGGGTGACGAGCTCGTCGAAGCACCGTTCCACCGTTTGATCGAAAAAAAGAAGCTCATGGCGTACAAACACGACGGCTTCTGGCGAGCGATGGACACCTTGAAGGACAAGATCACCTTTGATCGCATGTATGCCGTTGGCGAAGCGCCATGGCAAATGTGGAAGAGCTAGCGCGTCCGGTGTCTACAGGCGAGGAAAAACGCTACCGTCGCAGCGCGGAGCTGCGGGCGAGGGCCCATGCCGCCATCCCCGGCGGTTCCCACACCTACGCAAAGGGTGACGATCAGTTTCCTTTTCTCGCTCCGGGCTTCATTGCGCGTGGGCGTGGCTGCCACGTATGGGATGTCGACGGCAACGAATTCATAGAATACGGCATGGGACTTCGCGCGGTGACGCTTGGTCACGCGTACCCGAGCGTCGTGGCCGCCGTCGCCGACGCGCTGTCATTGGGCACAAATTTCACCCGCCCGTCGCCACTAGAGGTCGAGTGCGCTGAAGCGCTTCTCGCGGAGGTCGACAACGCGGAACAGGTGAAGTTTTCGAAGGATGGTTCAACGGTAAACACCGCCGCCGTCAAGCTTGCGCGCGCCCATACGGGGCGAGATCTGATCGCGGTGTGTGCCGACCATCCGTTTTTCTCTTACAACGATTGGTTTTTCGCGATCACACCAATGACGGCGGGAATTCCCGAAGCTGTCAAACGTCTGACGGTGACTTTCCGTTACAACGATCTCGCCAGCGTCGAGAAGATGTTCTCGGACAACCCGAAACAAATCGCGGGCGTCATTCTCGAGCCAACGCGTGGTGACGAGCCGGCGCCGGGCTTCCTGCTGGGCGTGAAAACACTCTGCGAGCGTCACGGTGCCGTGCTGATTTTCGACGAGATGATCACAGGCTTTCGCTGGGCGCGTGGTGGCGCGCAGAAGCTTTACAGCGTCAAGCCGCACCTCTCGACGTTCGGCAAAGCCATGGCAAACGGCTTTGCCCTGTCGGCGCTGGCCGGTGATCGCGAGATCATGAAGCTCGGCGGGCTGAACCACGACAAGGAACGCGTGTTTCTGCTGTCGACGACCCACGGCGCGGAACTTCATGCGATGGCGGGCGCCATAGCCACAATGCATGAATATGCGACTCAGCCCGTGATTGAGACTCTGTACGCACGTGGCGAGCAGCTTCGCGACGGCGTGCGGCAAGTGATCGATGCGCATCAGCTTGCCGACTACTTCAGGGTCGTCGGTCGCGTATGTAATCTTGCGTTCGCGACAGACGATGCGGACCGGAAACCTTCACAGCCGTTCCGCACTCTGTTTCTGCAGGAGCTGATCCGCCAGGGCATCATCGCTCCGTCGTTCGTCGTGAGCTATTCGCACAGCCGCGAGGATGTTCAACGCACGATCGAGGCCGTCGATGCGGCCCTTCGCGTGTACGCGAAGGCTCTCGAGGGTGGTGTCGAGAAGTTTCTCGTTGGCCCGTCGGTCAAGCCCGTGTATCGGAAATTCAACTAGGTCTTGCAGTTTTCCGTCGCAGTTCGGCGCGAAGGTATTGCTCGCGGTTGACCGGAGTTCTGCCGGTGCCTAGACTGCGCACCGACTCATCAAGTGGGGCCATAGCTCAGCTGGGAGAGCGCTACAATGGCATTGTAGAGGTCGGCGGTTCGATCCCGCCTGGCTCCACCAATCTGCTTCCCGTCTCGACCCCATACAACGTCCCCATCGTCTAGAGGCCTAGGACATCGCCCTTTCACGGCGGTAACGGGGGTTCGAATCCCCCTGGGGACGCCACGGAAGGTGGCGTCGCGGGATGGACGGAAACCTCGACCGGCAAGTAACGATGACGCACTCCCTTGTCCGCACTCGCTTCGCCCCCAGCCCCACCGGCGCGCTACACGTCGGCAGCGTTCGCACCGCGCTCTTCTCGTGGCTATACGCCCGCCGCCATGGCGGC
>FTFB01009408.1_pt1 | contig 43654 bp, 33 predicted proteins | sample 1658331 | NCBI WGS metagenome assembly FTFB01 (sample SAMEA3914816, study PRJEB12502) | metagenome | biome: forest; material: soil | place: USA | collected 2011-09-16 | depth 0.3 m | reverse complement strand
TCGTCCTTGTCTATGGCGCCGGCAACATGGCCGCGAGCTTGCTCGGGTTGCGCCGCAGCACCGATCAGCGCGGTTTCAGGATCGTCGCGTTCGTGCCGGCGCCGGGGGATCGCTACGTCATCGACGACGGCCGCGTGACGAAAGACCCGATCGAACTGACCACGTTCGTGGCCGCGCAGAACGTCGACGAGATCGTCGTGGCCATGGACGACAAGCGCCAGGGGTTTCCGATCCGCGATCTCTTGCAGTGCAAGGCCGGTGGCGTCGACGTGATCGACATCATCGGTTTTCTCGAGCGCGAATCCGGCAAGGTCGATGTCGAGCGCTTGAATCCGAGCTGGATGATCTTTGCGGAAGGATTCACGCGCCGCCCGTCGCGGCAGATCGCGGCGCGTTGCCTGGACGTCACGGGCGGGGTCGTGCTGCTCTTGTTGGTGTGGCCGCTCATGCTCGCGGTCGCACTCGCGATCTGGTTCGAGGACGGCAACCCGGTCCTCTATCGCCAAACGCGCATTGGGCTGTTCGGCCGTCCGTTCGAGTTGCTCAAGTTCCGCAGCATGACGAAGCACGCCGAGGCGGGCGGCGCCCAGTGGGCGCAAAAGAATGACACGCGGGTCACGCGGGTCGGCTCCGTCATTCGCAAGCTGCGGTTCGACGAGCTACCACAGATCTTGAACATCATCCGTGGGCGGATGAGCTTGGTCGGGCCGCGTCCGGAACGGCCGGAGTTTGTGGAGGACCTCGCGAGAAAGATCCCCTACTACCAGGAGCGTCACTGCGTGAAGCCGGGTCTCACGGGGTGGGCTCAACTCCAATATCCCTATGGCGCCTCGGAGAAGGACGCCCTCGAGAAACTGCGCTACGATCTTTACTACGTCAAGAATCAGAGTTTCCTCCTCGATCTCATCATTCTGTTGCAGACGGCTGAAGTCGTGATCTGGCAGAAGGGCTCTCGATGATGCGATTGCTCGCGGGCCAATGACGTTCTCCCTGCTGTGCTACTGCGCCGCGTTCGTCGCGTACAGCCTGCTCTCGACGCTGCTCGCGTTGAGCCGCCAGTCCGCCGGCCAGGGGCGGTGGCTGCTCGCGGCGGTGGCTGGCACCGCGCTATGGGGTTTGTTGGTCGTCGGCATGCTGTGGGTCACCGGCGAGGCCGTGCCCGAGACCATGGCTTTCGCGGACTCGCTGCGCTCGCTCGTGTGGACGCTCTGCCTGCTCCGCGCGCTGCCCGGGCTGCGCTGGCAGAACACACGGCGGATGCTCGCGGCGAGCGCCGTATTGTTCACGCTGCTCGCCCTCACGCTGCCGCCGCTCGTCGGCGGGACGTACGGCGCGCTCGTGATGCTTGGCTCGTCGGTGATTGTCCTCCTCACGCTCGAGCAGTTGTTCCGCAACTCGACAGCCGAGCAGCAGCAGGTACTGAAGCCGTTCCTGTTCACCATCGCCGCGCTGATTGCCTACGACCTGTTCGTGTTCTCGGACGCCGAGCTCTTCAACCACATCGACCGGAATCTGTGGGCGGCGCGCGGGCTCCTCGCAGCCTTGGCGGTACCCTTCCTGGTGATCTCGGCGAAACGCCATCCGGATTGGACGCGCACGCTGTTCATCTCGCGGCACGTTGTCTTCTACTCGGCGACGCTGACCGGCGTCGGCTGCTATTTCATCGCGATGGCTCTCGCCGGAATGGTGATCCGGCAGAACGGCGGCGCCTGGGGCGGGATCGTTCAGCTCGGATTCTTCGTTGCGGCGCTCGTCGTTCTGGCGCTCGTGATGTCGTCTGCGCGGCTGCGCGTGTCGGCTCGCATGTTCATCACGAAGCACTTTTACCGCAACCAGTACGAGTACCGCGACGAGTGGCTACGTCTGATCCGCACGCTGTCGGCATCGGACCACGAGCTGCCGATCGAGCAGCGCGGCATCAAGGCGCTCGCCGAGATCGCGGATAGTCCGGGCGGTCAGATGTGGCTCGACAACGGCGAGGGGCGCTACGAGCCGTTCGCCGCATGGCTCGAGGAGTTCCCGTCCGGCGAATACACGGGAATCTCCGCGCTCGTGCGCTTCCTCAAGGAGCAAGGTTGGGTCATCGACAGCGCCGAACACGAGCGTGATCCGGAACGCTACGGCAATGCGTTCGTCGGCGAGCCGAAGGAGTTCGCGCCGAACAGCATCATCGTGCCGCTATTCCACCAGAACGAGCTGCTCGGCTTCGTGCGCCTCGTGCGACCCGAAGAGCACCGTGCGCTGAATTACGAGGATCATGATCTGCTGAAGACCGCGGGTCGCCAGGTGGCCGCGTTTCTCGCGCACGATGTCGCGATGGAGCAGCTCGCGCGCACGCGTCAGTTCGAGGCCTACAACAAGCTCTCCGCGTTCGTCATGCACGATCTGAAGAATCTACTGTCGCAACAGGCGCTGCTCGTCGAAAACGCCAAGAAATACCAACAGCGGCCGGAGTTCGTCGCCGACATGATCAAGACTGTCGACCACGGCGTGCAGCGCATGCGCCGGCTGCTGCGCCAGCTCGAGCGTGATTCTTCGGCTTCGCACGAGCAGCGCATCGATCTCAACGCGCTCGTGCGTGACGCCGTGGCCGCCTGCGTGAGGGTCGGCAAGGTTGTTCCCTCAGTCGACGTCGGGCAGTCACTCTGGGTGCACGCGCAACCCGACCGCCTGGCGAGCGTGATCGCGCACGTCATCGCCAACGCGCAGGAAGCGACGCAGCCGGACGACACGATCGAGGTCACGGTCAGCGAGCACGGGCCGCGCGCTCGGATCGAAATCAGCGACAGTGGGGAGGGCATGAGCGAGGAGTTCATCCGCCGCCGGCTGTTCACGCCGTTCGACACCACCAAGGGTACGTCCGGTATGGGAATCGGCGTGTATCAGGCCCGCGAGGTCGTGCGCTCGCTCGGCGGCGACATCGCTGTCAAGAGCACCGTTGGCGCGGGAACGACCGTTTCGATTTTTCTGCCGATCGCGCCGCCCCTGGTCGAAAGGCAGCTGTCCGGCTCCGGCGGCTAACGTCGCCCACGCGATTCGTGCGCTACTTCTTGAGAACCGGCGCGCGGTGCCGGGTATATTCCGCCGACCCACTTCCAGACGATGGTCCATGAAGCTACTGCATGATCTGATCTTCGATTCGGCCGACGCTCGCCCGGACCACATTGCGCTCTACGGGGGCCATGAGCGTGTGACGTATGCCGCACTCGCGGCGGCCGCACGCGGTGTCGCGAACGGGCTACGAGCGCTCGGCGTCGAGCGCCGGGACCGCATCGCGATCTTCCTGCCGAAGAGCATTGAGACGGTCGCAGCGATGTTCGGTGCGAGCGCGGCCGGCGCCGTGTTCGTGCCCGTCAATCCGGTGCTGAAGGCGCCCCAAGTCGTGCACATTCTGCGCGACAGCGGCGCGCGTGTGCTGATCACGAGCGCGGGCCGCGCGGCGACGCTCTCCGCGGAGCTCGCGCAGTGCCCCGAGCTGCGTGCGCTCGTGCTGACGGACGTTGGGCCGCACGCTCCGATCGCGGGCCTCCCGGCCGTCGCTTGGGGGGATTTCGTGACTGCGCGGCCGGCCGCTCATGCTCGCGGCATCGACTTCGACATGGCCGCAATCCTGTACACGTCGGGTAGCACCGGCAGGCCAAAGGGAGTCGTGCTCTCACAGCGCAACATGGTGTGCGGTGCGCAGAGCGTCTCGCAGTATCTCGGGAACACGCCCGCGGACCGGATTCTCGCGGTGTTGCCGTTCAGCTTCGACTACGGCTTCAGTCAACTGTCGACCGCATTCCTGACCGGAGCGGGCGTCGCGTTGATCGAGTACCTGTTGCCGCGCGATGTGGTAGCGGCGCTCGAGCGCTACGAGATCACGGGGCTCGCCGCCGTGCCGCCACTGTGGATCCAGCTCGCGGCGCTCGCATGGCCGGGTGCGATCGCGACGCGGCTTCGCTACATCACGAATTCCGGCGGGGCGATGCCGACGGCGACGCTCGCGAAACTGCGCGAAAAGCTGCCCTCGACCTCCGTGTTCCTCATGTACGGACTAACCGAAGCTTTCCGCTCGACCTACCTGCCGCCCGACCAGGTCGACGTGCGGCCGACGTCGATGGGGCAGGCCATCCCGAACGCAGAGATACTCGTCGTGCGCCCCGACGGCACACCGTGCGGCCCCGGCGAACCCGGCGAGCTCGTGCACCGCGGCGCGCTCGTGAGCCTGGGATACTGGAACGACCCGGAGAAGACCGCGGAGCGATTCCGGCCGTCGCCTGCTCAGCCGGGCGAGCTGACGATACCGGAGCTCGCCGTCTGGTCGGGCGACACCGTAATGCGTGACGACGAAGGGTATTTGTATTTCATCGGCCGGCGTGACGAGATGATCAAGACGTCGGGTTATCGGGTGAGCCCCACCGAGGTCGAGGAGGTCGTCTATGCGACGGGTCTCGTCGCCGAGGCCGTCGTCGTCGGTGCTCCCCATCCGGTGCTCGGTGCGGCGATCGTCGTGATCGCCGTCGCGCAGAGCGGTACGAACGCCGGTCCCGAGGCCCTCACGGCGGCCTGCCGGAAAGCTCTGCCGAGCTACATGGTGCCGGCACGCATCGAGTGGCGCGATGTTCTGCCGCGCAATGCCAACGGCAAGATTGATCGGCCTGCGCTCGCCGCCGCCGTCGCGGGGCTGTTCGAGAACGCCGGTGAGTAGCCGCGCCGCCACGCCGGTCCACGCCGCGCTCGCGAACGTCGCGGTCGATGACGACTGCATGGTGTTCGGGGGGCGCCGACTCACCGATCTTGCGGCGGAGGTCGGTGCCACGCCGTTCTACGCCTACGATCGGCGCGCGCTCGACGCGCGCGTCGCGCGGCTGCGCGCGGAACTGCCGGCCGGAGTGCACCTGCATTACGCGATGAAGGCGAATCCGATGCCCGCCGTGGTGCGGCATATGGTGCCGCTGGTCGACGGCCTCGATGTCGCGTCCGCAGGCGAGCTCGCCGTCGCGCTCGCGGCCGGCGCAAAACCGGCGACCGTCAGTTTCGCGGGTCCGGGGAAGAGCAACACAGACCTGGAGCAGGCGCTGCTCGCCGGCGTCACGGTCAACATCGAGTCGCCCGGCGAGCTGCGCCGCCTCGCCAAGCTCGCGGCGGCGCGTGGCCTGCGCGGTCGCGTCGCGATCCGCGTGAACCCCGACTTCGAGCTCAAGACCTCCGGGATGAAGATGGCCGGCGGCCCAAAGCAGTTCGGCGTCGACGCCGAGCAAGTGCCGGCGCTGCTCGCGGAGCTGCCCACGCTGCCCGTCGACTTCGTCGGCTTCCATATTTTCTCCGGCTCGCAGAACCTGAGCGCGGAAGCGATCGTCGAATCGCAGGCGAAGACCCTCGAGCTCGCCGTGCAGCTCGCGGCTGCGGCGCCGGCGCCCGTCCGCATGCTCAATATCGGCGGCGGTTTCGGCATCCCCTACTTCCCGAGCGACGTGCCGCTCGACCTCGCGCCGATCTCCCACAATCTCGCAGCGTTGCTCGAGCGCGCCAAGCGCGCGCTGCCGAATGCGGAGATCGTGATCGAGCTTGGCCGCTACCTCGTCGGCGAGGCCGGGATCTACGTGTGCCGGGTGATCGACCGCAAGGTTTCCCGCGGCCAGGTATTTCTCGTGACTGACGGTGGGCTGCACCATCACCTGGCGGCCTCGGGCAACTTCGGCCAGGTGCTGCGCAAGAATTACCCGGTCCTGATCGGCAATCGGGTCCGCGGAAGCGCCCGCGAGATCGCGTCGGTGGTGGGCCCGCTCTGCACCCCCTTGGACCTTCTGGCCGACCGCATGGATCTCGCGAAGGCGGAGGAGGGCGATCTGGTGGTCGTTCTCCAGTCGGGCGCCTATGGCTTCACGGCGAGTCCGCTCGGGTTTCTGAGTCACCCTGCACCGCGGGAAATCCTCGTCTAGCGGCACCCCCGCGGCAGCGGCAGTCGCCACCGGTCGCCGAAAAAGTCGCCACCCGTTCGCCGTCGCCGGGCGTGTTTTGTCAACAGATGTGACCGCCATCATGGCGTCCAGTCCAGCGTTGGACTAGTTTGTCCAAGCCCGTTCCGGCGGGGCTCGAGCCACCGAATCCAGGGCGTTCGGCAGGCGCAGAGCCGCCAGGACCAGCGGGGGAAATAGCGGCGCCGACAGGGCTCAGGCGCGGGCAAGGCGCTTGCCCGGCGATAGCACGGCTGCCACAATTGACAGGCATTTATGCTCAAAAGATCAACTAGAACCTCAGCAAGGAATCGCGCAACTATGGTCGCCCTACCGCTTTCCGTTCGCCTCGTGGCGATCGCTTCGATTTTGGCAGTGGCCGCCTGCAGCTCGGGGACGTCGGCCGTGAAGGGGCCCGTCGCAGCGACTGCGACTACGGCCCCCCAGGTCGGACCCGACTACGTGATCGGTCAGGGTGACGGGCTCAATATCTTCGTCTGGCGCAATCCTGATCTCTCGACGACGGTCGCGGTCCGGCCGGACGGCAAGATCTCGATTCCACTGGTTGACGACATGCCGGCGGTCGGCAAGACACCGTCTCAGCTTGCGGGCGACATCAAGACCAAGCTCGGCGAGTACGTGCGCAATCCCGACGTCACCGTGATCGTGACGGGCTTCGGGGTCGGCGCATACGACAATCGGATTCGCGTCGTCGGCGCCGGCGCGGTGAAACCGCAAGCGATCCCGTATCGGCAGGGGCTCACACTGCTCGACGTGATGATCGAGGTGGGACTGTCACAGTTCGCGGCAGGCGATCGAGCGAAACTGGTTCGCCGCCACAACGGCACGGTCGAGGAGACCCCGGTCCGACTGAGCCGTCTGGTCAACCGTGGCGATCTGAGCCAGAACTATCCGCTGCAACCTGGCGACGTCGTAATCATTCCGGAATCGCGTTTCTGAGCGCTCATGACCGCTGAGAGACATCAACCACCGGCGACCGCCTCGAGGGCTCCGGATCTGCTGCAACGAGGTCGTTCGCAGATCGAGGAGCTCATCGTGCTCGTGACGTCCGTGCTGTACGGCATGTGGCGTTATCGCTGGCCGGCGCTGTCGCTCGCCTGGGGCATCTGCGCCGTCGGCTGGACGGTCGTCTACGCAATGCCGGACGTCTATCGTGCGAGCACTCGCGTCTACATCGATGCGGAGTCGATGATCAAGCGCGTCGTCGGCGACCTTACGGTGTCGGGGAACATGATGACCGAGGTCAACATCCTGACGCGGGCCATGTTGAGCCAGCCCAATCTCGAGAAAACGGCGCGACTCGCCGATCTCGATCTCGATGTCCAGACGCCGGAGCAGCACGAGCACCTGATCGCCGATATCGGCAGGCGCGTGAACCTCGTGAAGGAAGGCGGCGACAATATCTTCCGCATCAGCTTCCAGGACTCGAACCGCGCGACGGCCGAGCTCGTCGTCAAGACGCTGTTCGACAATTTCGTCGAGAGCGCGTTGGGCGAACGGCGTCACGACTCGGGTGCCGCGAACGCCTTCGTCGACCAGCAGATCGCCGAATACGAGCGTCGGCTGAACGAGGCCGAAGAGCGTCGCGCGGGGTTCAAACGCGACAACATCGGCCTGATGCCCGGGGAAACGGGCGACTACTACACACGGCTGCAGAAGTCGATGCAATCTCTCGAGCAGACTCGCGCGGAGCTACGGCTCGCGACGGAGCGCCGGACTGAGTACCAGCAGCAACTCGAGGGTGAGGAGCCCGTGTTCGGTGTAGTGACGACCGCCGGCTCGGACGGCGGCGGGCCGGTCGGCGGGACAGACGCGTTGATCGCGCAGTACGAAGCCGAGCTCAGCAAGCTGCTCATCAGGTACACGGATAACCACCCGGACGCCGTCGCCTTGCGCCAGACCATCGATCGCCTGAAAGCGCAGCGCCAACAAGAGGATCTCGGGCGCGGCAAGGGTGCCGGGCCGAGTCGCGTAACCTCGGGTCCGCTCGAATCGAATCCCGTCTATCAGCGCATGCGGATGGGGCTGAGCGAGGCCGAGGTCGATATCGCCACGCTGAAGAGCAAGCTCGCCGCCGACGAAAAATCGGTGCAGGACCTGCAGAAGCTCGTGAATACGATTCCCGAGATCGAGCGGCAGCTCACCGCGTTGAATCGCGACTACGAAGTCACCCGCAATCAATATGAGACGCTCTTGAAGCGGCGTGAATCACTGCGTATGACGGGCGACGTCGAGGAAACGGGGGATCAGCTGCAGTTTCGCATCATCGATCCGCCGCGTGCCTCGCTCGCGCCGGTGGGTCCGGATCGACAATTGTTCCTCGTCGCCACGGCGGTCATCGCGCTCGGCGTCGGGGCAGCGCTCGCTTTCGTGCTCCAGCAAATCTATCCCACCGTAACCACGCGTCGCGAGCTCCGGGACATCACGGGGTTGCCCGTGATCGGCACGGTCACCTTTGCGCAAGACGCCGGTCAGCGCGCGGCTTCGAAACGTCGTCTGCTCGTGTTCGGCGCTTCGGCCGCGGCGTTGCCTTTGGTTCTCGCTGTGGCGGTTCTACTGCAAAGCCGCGCACACAGATTGATCGCCGAGCTGATCGCGGTGTTGCCGTCATGAGCATCGTCGAACGGGCGCTCGAGAAGGCCGCACTCAATCGAGCGGCAAGTACCGATACTGCTATCGCTGCTCGGGCGCCGCGCCGGGTCGTTGGCAAGGCCACCGCGGTCGACGCGGAGTTGCCGGCCGACGACGGCAAGTATATTGCGATTCAGCCGGAAGCACTGCGCGCCGCTGGCCTTGCTGCCCCGGCCGACATGGAGCACCGGCTCGCCGAGGAGCTGCGCCTCATCAAAAGGCCGTTGCTGATGAACGCCGAAAGCGCGGAGACCTACCTCGCAAACGGCAATCTCGTGATGATGGCCAGCGCGCTTCCGGGTGCCGGCAAGACGTTCCTTTCGCTCAACCTGGCGATGAGCATGGCGAGCGAGCTCGATTGGAGCGTGTTGCTGATCGACGCCGACGTCGTGCGTCCAACGCTGAGTCGAAAGCTCGGTCTCGGCGACGCGCCGGGTCTCGCGAACCTGCTCGAGGAGGAGCGCGGTGACTTCGTCGACTACGTGTACAAGACCAGCGTGCCGGGGTTGCACCTGCTGCCCGCCGGCACGGCGCGCTCGAACGTCAAGGAGCTCCTGAGCTCGCAGCGGATGCTGTCGCTCGTCGCGGCGCTACAGGCGCATCACAGCCGGCGGATCGTGATGTTCGACTCCCCGCCGCTGCTTCTCACGAGCGAGGCTCGAGTGCTCGCGAGCTACGTGGGCCAGATCCTCGTGGTCGTCGAGTCCGGAGTTACGTTGCGAAGGTCGTTGCTCGACGCGATCGAGACGCTCGATCCGACCAAAGCCATCAATCTCGTGCTCAACAAGAACTGGCAGCCGCTGGGACTTGGCGACCACCAGTACGGGTACGGGGACTACACGCCCTTCGAGCGCCGCGGCGACGACAAGACCGAGGGGTAGCATTGGGCTCCGTACGGCATGATCTGGCGCGCAAGGTGTCCGTCGCAGTCGCGCTGGTAAGCGCCGCGTCCGGTGCGCTGGCGGACGACCCCGTCCTGCAAGCCCACGTAAGCTCGCGGGCCGGCTATTCGGACAACATCGGCCTTGCGCCGGCAGGCTTCGAGCACAGCGAGAGTCTTGCCGAGCTCACGGCCGGTCTCGACTTCTCGCGCAAGGGGCAGCGGGAGGAGACGCGTCTGTCGTATCAGGCGCAAGGCGTGTTCTACGGCAAGTCCCACGACTCCGACGAGGTCTACAACACGCTGAACGCGCAATCACGATGGGCGCTCGTGCTCGATCGCCTATTCGTCGACATGTTCGCCGTCTACGACCAGACGGCCGTCAGCGCGACAAAGAAATACTCCTTCAACAAGCTCGCATTGACGGGCAACCGGACCGACGTCGGCATCCTCGGTGTGAGCCCCAGTATTTCCCTTGCGTTCGGCGATAACGTGACCGGCGAGATTCGTTTCGTGAAGACCAACGTCGACTACCGCGATGCGACGCTCCAGGACGACGAGCAGCAGGTCACCTCGTTAAAAATCGGCAACCCGGATGTTCGCCGGGGCGCGAGCTGGTCCGTGGCCTACGACAGCGAGGACTACGACTACGAGCGGTCGCCGAAGGTGCATTTCGAAACGTTCGACGGGGAGCTCGGTTACTGGTTCGGCCCCACCTTCAGGCTATTCACCACGCAGGGCCTCGAGAGCGACTACACGCTCGTCGGCAGGGCGACGCCCGGCGGAAAGTCTCCCGGGCTCGACCAGCACTTTTGGTACGTCGGCGTCGAATGGCGGCCGAACGATCGCAACGACATTGTGGTGTCGACGGGCGAGCGCAGCTACGGCAACGCCCACCGGTTTCAGTGGCATTATCGAGCGGCGCGCGGTGGCGGCGTCAATGTGAGCTACTCGGAACAACCGGCCACGTTTCTGCGCGACCAATTGAACAGTGTGCGCAGCGTGGGGCAGTTGACGCCGATCGACTCGCTCGATGGCCCGGGCGGCAGCCTGTTTTATCTCCAGAAACGCGGCGACGTGACTTTTCTCCGCGAGCGCCCCCGCAGTAGCGCGGCGTTGCGGTTCTTCATCGATCGGCGATTCGATATCGTCGATTTGCTCCAAGGTCTGGAGCGGGAAACCGAGTTTTACAAAGGCACCGAGCTCAGCTTGCGTTGGGTAATCAACTACGTCACGACGCTCGCAGTGTCGAGCCAGATCGCGCGGCGCCGGTCTCTGGTCAACGTCGTGGACGACGATCTCAACTCTCTCTCCATCGGTTATGAGCGACGTATCGGTCGACAGAGCGCGTTCACGGTAGATTTGTCGCACGAGAAGGCGCAGCCGCGATCCATCGTCAGCGTCAATCAGTACACTGAAAACCAGGTCGTGATCGGCATCCGACGCACTTTCGGTACCGGCGCCACAGCCGCGGCCCCACAACGCTTTACCGGGTATCTCAATGGTGCCCAGTACTAAGGCCGGATCGCGTATCAACGCGATGAGCGTCGACGTCGAAGACTACTTCCAGGTGTCCGCGTTCGAGTCCCACGTCGCATACGCCGACTGGGACGCGAAGGAGCTGCGCGTCGAACGCAACGTCGAGCGGATCCTCGAGCTTTTCGGCCGGCACGACGTGAAGGCTACGTTCTTCGTGCTCGGTTGGATCGCCGAACGCCTGCCCAAGATGGTCCGCGAGATCGCGGGCGCGGGCCACGAGATCGCGAGTCACGGGATGCGCCACACGCGCGTCACGCAGCAGGACCGCGACACCTTCCGCGCGGACGTCACGAGCACCAAGCGTTTGCTCGAGGACACGGTCGGTCAGCAGGTCATCGGGTACCGCGCGGCCACCTATTCGATCACCTCGGCAACGCTTTGGGCACTCGACGTGCTGGCCGAGACGGGCCATCAGTACAGCTCGAGCATTTACCCGATCAAGCACGACCTCTACGGCATCCCGGCGGCCCCGCGTTTCCCTTTCAAGGTCGGCGACAAGCTCACCGAGATCCCGATCACGACCGTAACGATGTTCGGCCGCAATTGGCCGTGCGGCGGCGGCGGCTACTTCCGGCTATTTCCTTACGCGCTTTCGAGGTGGGCATTGCGTCACGTCAACGACCAGGAGGCTCAGTCGGCGGTGTTTTACTTTCACCCGTGGGAGATCGACCCCGAGCAGCCTCGGATCGGGGGGCTGAGCTTGCGAACGCAAATCCGCCACTACTTGAATCTCGGCAGACTCGAAAAGCGCCTGGGCAATCTCTTGCAGGACTTCGCCTGGGGCCGAGTCGATCACGTCTTCGGGTTGCGATGAGCACCGTCCGCGAAGTGACCGGCCGCCACGGCGATCCGGCGGTGAACGCGCCCACGATCCATGCGCTCGCTGCGGGCGATCACGCGGTCTGGGACGCGTTCGCGCGGGCGGCGACGGGCGCCACCTTCTTTCACCTGTCGGGCTGGCGGCGCCTGATCGAAGACGTCTGCGGGCACCGCACGCATTACCTCTACGCGCGCCGCGGCGGAGCGATCACCGGCGTGCTGCCGCTCGCCGAGATCAAGAGCCGCCTGTTCGGTCACTCTTTGATCTCGACGCCATTTTGCGTGTACGGCGGCGCGGTCGGCGCGACGCCCGAGGACCGCGCCGCGCTCGAGAACGAGGCGCGCGAGCTCGCGGAACGCCTTCGGGTCGACTATCTCGAGCTGCGCAACCTCGAGGCGAGCGCGGGGGACTGGGGCGGCAAGGAGCTGTACGTCACGTTCCGCAAGCGGATCGCCGCGGACGACGACACGAACATGAAGGCCGTGCCGCGCAAGCAGCGCGCGATGATTCGCAAGGGCATCGACGCCGGCCTTGTGTCGAGCATCGACCGCGATGTCGACCGCTTCTACGACATGTATTCGACGAGCGTGCGCAACCTCGGCACGCCCGTGCTCGGCAGGCGCTTCTTCGCGACGTTGCTCGACGAGTTCGGCGAGGCCGCGGACATTCTCACGGTCACGCACCAGGGCAAGGCCGTCAGCAGCGTGCTGTCTTTCTGGTTTCGCGACGAGGTGCTGCCGTATTACGGCGGCGGCACGGCCGACGCGCGCGACTTGAAGGCGAACGACTTCATGTACTGGGAGCTGATGCGCCACGCCGTGCCGCGCGGCGCCACGCTGTTCGACTTCGGCCGTAGCAAGCTCGGCACCGGTTCGTTCAGCTTCAAGAAGAACTGGGGCTTCGAGCCGCAGAAGCTCGAGTACCAGTATCACCTGGTGCGTGCTCCGGCCGTGCCGGATGTAAGCCCGTTGAACCCGAAGTACCGCGCGATGATCGCTACGTGGAAACGGCTACCCGTGCCCCTCACGCGCGTGATCGGTCCGCTCGTCGCGCGCTACCTCGGCTGACCGCGCGCGGCATGCCGAGCAAGGATCGAGGTCGGTAAGGTCAATGTGCGGCATCTACGGAATCCTGTCTCTCGACGGCCGCAGGCTCGACCGCGGGTTGCTCGAGCGCATGGGCAACGTCACGCGGCACCGCGGCCCCGACGACGCAGGCGAGTACGAGGGCACGGGTGTGCTGCTCGGAATGCGACGGCTGTCGATCATCGACCTCTCGGGCGGCCATCAACCGATCGCGAACGAGGACCGGACGATCTGGGCCGTCTGCAACGGCGAGATCTATGGCTTCAAGGCGCTACGCGACGATTTGCGAGCGCGAGGTCACACGTTCTCCACTGAGAGCGACAGCGAAACGGTCATTCACGCGTACGAGGAATACGGCGACGACTTCGTCACGCACCTCGACGGGATGTACGGCTTCGCAATCTGGGACGAGCGCCGCAAACGCCTGTTGATCGGCCGCGACCGTCTCGGCATCAAGCCGCTCTACTACGCAAATGTCGGCGGCACGTTCGTGTTCGCGTCGGAGCTGAAGGCGATCCTCGCGCTGCCGGGCGCCGAGGTCGCGGTCGACCCGCCCGCGCTGACCGAGTATTTGACGCTGGGCTACGTGCCGGCGCCGCACTCGCTCGTGCGCGGCGTGAAGAAACTGCCGGTCGCCTCGATGCTGATCCACGAGGGCGGCCGCAGCGAGATCCGCCGCTATTGGACCCTGCCGGCCACGGCCGACGAGTCGCTGTCCGAGGACGATTGGACCGACGCGGTGCTCGCGGGCCTCGAGAAGGCCGTCGTCGAGCAGCTCGTGAGCGATGTGCCGCTCGGCGCGTTCTTGAGCGGCGGCGTCGACTCGAGCGCCGTCGTCGCGTTGATGGCAAAGCACACGTCGCGGCCGGTGAAGACGTATTCGATAGGTTTCGCGGCCGACAGCGGCGGGCAGTACTACAACGAGCTGCCGTACGCGCGCCAGGTCGCGGAGATGTTCAAGACCGATCATCACGAGATCGTCGTGAAGCCCGACGTCAGCACGCTGCTGCCGAAGCTCGTCTGGCACCTCGACGAGCCGGTGGCCGATGCGGCGTTCATCACTACGTTCCTTGTCTCCGAGTTCGCGCGCCGCGACGTGAAGGTGATCCTGTCCGGCGTCGGCGGCGACGAGCTGTTCGGCGGCTACCGGCGCTATCTCGGCGACTACTACGCGCGGCTGTACTCGGCGATTCCGCGGCCGATCCGCCAGGGACTGCTGGTGCCGCTCGCGCGTCGACTGCCGAGCGACCGGCATTCGAAGCTGCTCGATCTGTCACGGCTCGCGCGGGGCTTCATCCTGAGCTCCGAGCTGCCGTTCGAGAAACGTTACCGTAGCTACGTGCAGTTGTTCGACCCGGACGAGCGCGAGTCGCTGCTCGTGTCGCGAAGCCCGCTGGCGCGCGACGCGCTCGACAGCGCGTTCGACGCCGCAAAGACCGGTGACGCGCTGCGCCGCCTGATGGCCGTCGATCTCGAGACCCAGCTGCCGGACGACCTGCTGCTCCTGACCGACAAGATGACGATGGCCACGTCGCTCGAGTGCCGCGTGCCGTTTCTCGATCACCGGCTCGTGGAGCTCAGCGCGCGGATGCCTGCGCGGTTCAAGATCCGCGGCCAGCGTCTGAAGCACGTGCTAAAAAAGGCGCTCAAAGGCCTGCTGCCCGACGAGATCCTGAACCGGCCGAAGCGCGGGTTCGGTGCGCCGATGGGCGCGTGGCTGAAGAACGAGCTCGGCGCCTACATGGGCGCCGTGCTGTCGCGCCGCGCAATCGAGAGCCGCGGCTTCTTCTCGTGGCCGCAAGTCGAGAAAACAATCGCGATGCACCGCAGCAATCGGCGCGACTACACCGATCATCTGTTGTCGCTGATGAACTTCGAGCTCTGGTGCCGCGTATATCTCGACGGCGCTTCGTGGACCGACATCACCGACGACCTGCGCGACAAGGCTGTCGCGTGAAGATCTTGTTCGTCTGCCACCGGCTGCCGTATCCGCCGCGCCGTGGCGGCAAGATCCGGCCGTTCAACATCATCAAGCATTTCACGGACGCCGGTCATTCGGTGACCGTGGCGTCGCTCGCGCGATCGGTGGGCGAGCTCGATGAAGGTCGCGACCTTTCGAAGTATTGCGCGGAAGTGATCGTCGAGCGGGTCAGCAACCCTGCCGCGACGCTGCGGATGATCGCGCGGCTGCCGACGCCCACGCCGTCGAGCATGGGGTACTTCTTCTCACGCGAGCTCAAACGCCGCATTGATTCGCTGCTCGCGCGCCAGACCTTCGACCTCACCATGGTGCACTGCTCGTCGGTCGCGCCGTACGTCGCCGCGGCGGAGGGACCCAAGGTCCTCGATTTCGGCGACATGGACTCGCAGAAGTGGCTGCTGTATGCCAGCCATCGCGCGCTGCCGCTCTCGGCGGGCTACTGGCTCGAAGGGCGCAAGCTCGAGCGCGCGGAAAAGGAACTTGCGCGGCGCTTCGATCTCTGCACGTGCACGACGCTCGCGGAGCTCGACACCCTGCGCGGCTACTCGACCGGCGTCGCCACCGACTGGTTTCCGAACGGCGTCGACGCCGAGTACTTCAAACCCGCAGGCTCGGGCTACGACGCCGACGAAGTCTGCTTCGTCGGTCGCATGGACTACTACCCGAACCAGCAGGCCGTGCAGTGGTTCTGCCAGGATGTGCTGCCGCTCATTCGCGAGCGCCGGCCGCAAACGAAGTTCAAGATCGTCGGGGCCGCGCCGTCGCCCGCGATCCTCGCGCTCGGGAAGCGTCCCGGCGTTGCCGTGACCGGCACGGTGAAGGACGTCCGGCCGCTCGTGCAGGGCGCCGCGTTGACGGTCGCGCCGCTGAAGATCGCGCGCGGTACACAGAACAAGATCCTCGAGTCGATGGCGATGGGCGTACCGGTGGTCTCGAGCGTCGCGGCGTCGCGCGGCGTCGATGCCGAGCCTGGTAAGCACATCCTGACCGCGGATGCGCCGCGAGATTTCGCGGCGGCCGTGCTGCGTGTGCTAGACCAGCCGGACGAGCGGCGGCGGTTCGCCGAAGCCGGCCGCGAGCGCGTGCTGACGAATCACTCCTGGCCCGCGTCCATGCAGCGCTTCGACGGCATCGTCGCTCGCTCGCTCGCGCGCACCGCGCAGGTACCCCGGCAATGAGCGCGTCACGCGGGCTGATGGCAGCGCGCGCCACACCGCACGGCGTGTGGCTGGTCGCCGTTTCGGCGGGGGCGCTGCTCGCAATCGGGCTACTGTTCCACCAGACCTTCGCGTCGCTCGTGGACCTGTGGCTGCAATCCGACACGTTCGCCCACTGCTTCCTGGTCGCGCCCATAAGCCTGTACTTGATCTGGTGCCGCCGCCACGATTTGGCCACTGCTCCGATCCGAGTCTCGGCAGCGGGCCCGGCGGCTGCACTCGTGCTGAGCCTGCTGTGGCTCGTGGCGCGAGTCGCACACGTTCAGATCGGCGAGCAACTGACCGCAACGATGCTCATACCCGCCGCGGTTCTCGCCGTGCTCGGTGTCGAGGCGACGAGACGTATTGCGTTTCCGCTCGCGTTCTTGCTGTTCGCCGTGCCATTTGGCGAAGCTCTCATTCCGGCCTTGATGGACTTCACGGCGTCGTTCACGGTCGGGGCGCTGAAGTTGACCGGAATACCGGTGCTGCGTGACGGGTTCTACTTCAAGATCCCGAGCGGCGATTTCGAGGTGGCAAAGGCGTGCAGCGGTATCCGCTATCTGATCGCCTGCTTGATGCTCGGCGTACTCTATTCGTATCTTTCGTTCCGCTCGTTGCGCAAGCGGCTGATCTTCGTCGCGGTCAGCATCATCGCACCGATCATCGCGAATGGAATCCGAGCGTACCTGATCGTCATGATCGCTCATCTCAGCGACATGCGACTCGCCACCGGCATCGACCATCTGATTTACGGCTGGCTGTTCTTCGGCGGGCTCGTTGCATTGCTGTTCTGGGTTGGCGGTTGGTTTCGCGACGACCTGTCGGTGCAGGTCATCGCGACCGACGGCGCTGCGGCCGCGGCGCCGCGGTCGAGCAATTCGGCCCTGTTGACCGCCGCAGTTTCCTGCGTCGCGATGGCCGGGCTCGGCCCCTATATTCAGTACGCGCGTTACGACGCGCTGCCGAGTTTGGCGAGACAACTCTCTTTGCCGCTCCCCTCCGCCGACTGGACAGCGTCGGCGGGCGCGCAAGCCGCGTGGGAAAAACCGCCACCGGCCGATGCGCTCGTGGCGCGCGGTCGATACTCGAACGCGGTGGGAGACGTGGGAGACGTGGACTTACTGCTGCTCGCTTACCCGCGTGAGACCGACTACGCAGAAACGGTAGGAGCGATCGGGAACCTCGTCGACCGCAAGCGCTGGCAAGTGGTCGATATCGGGAGTGCGCGCGGCCCGGCCGGCGCGTCGGATAGATTCGGCGAACTCGTGGTGCGCGGCGGACGCGAGCATGCGGTGCTCTGGTACTGGTACGTGGTTGGCGACAAGGCGACATCCTCGGACGCGCGAGCGAAGCTGCTCGAAGCTTGGAGCGTGCTGCTTCACGGGCGGGTGGATTCGACGCTCGTCGTAGTGTCAGCTCGAGCCGCCGAGGTCGAGGTCGCTCGGGCCGCGGTGCGGGGCTACGTCGAGAATGCGTTTGGGCCGATCAACGCGTGCCTCGGCGCCCCCGCGGCGACGGGCTGCACAGGGGCGGCGAAGTGACTTTCTGCCCGCATACCACGCATTGCCGGCTGACCGTCCGCATCGTGAGCACTGATCGCGGGGCCTCATGCGGGGACGTGAAACGCGTCCTTGCGGAGCGTGGAGCCGACGGACTAGGCTGCGTACCCGGTCGCGGCGGCCGCACCGATTCCGTGGCGCTCGGCCTCGATTCGTTCCTCGTCCATTCGAACACCGGGCATCGGTAGACGTAAGCATGTGCGGAATCGTCGGAATATTCGACCTTCTGGAGGCGCGTCCCGTCGACCGCGCGCTGCTCGAGCGCATGAACGCCACGCATGCGCATCGCGGACCGAACGGGGAGGGCTATCACGTCGAGCCCGGAGTGGGCTTCGGCCATCGGCGACTGTCGATCATCGACCTCGAGGGCGGTAAGCAACCGCTCTACAACGAGGACGAGAGCGTCGTCGTCACGTTCAACGGCGAGATCTACAATTTCGCGTCGCTCGTGAACGAGCTGAGCCGGCTCGGTCACCAGTTCAAGACGCGCTGCGACACGGAAGTGATCGTGCACGCGTGGGAGGAATGGGGCGCGGATTGCGTGCTTCGGTTCAACGGGATGTTCGCGTTCGCGATTTGGGATCGCAACAAATCAACGCTGTTTCTCGCGCGCGACCGTCTCGGCATCAAGCCCCTCTATTACACCATCACCAACGATTCGCGGCTCCTGTTCGGCTCGGAGCTCAAGGCGATCTTGGCGGATCGGACCGTCCCGCGGCGGATTCGCCCGGCCGCGGTCGAGGAGTACTTCGCGTTCGGTTATGTGCCCGACCCGAGCACGATTCTCGAAGGCGTGTCGAAGCTCGCTCCCGGCCACACGCTTACGCTGGTTCGAGGCACCGCGCGCGCCGCCCCGCGCGAGTACTGGGACGTCGCGTTTGCGACGCGTGCGAACGCCCCGCCTGAGCAGCTCTGCGACGAGCTGCTGGCGCGTCTGCGGCACGCCGTCGATCTCCAAATGGTGGCCGACGTGCCGCTCGGAGCGTTCCTCTCGGGAGGCGTGGACTCGAGCGCGGTGGTTGCGATGATGGCCGAGCTCTCCGCGCATCCGGTGCAGACGTGCTCCATCGCGTTCGGTGATCCGGCGTTCGACGAGTCGAAGTATGCGGCGCTCGTGGCGGAGAAATTCAAGACCGACCATCACGTCGAGCGCGTCGACCAGAATCATCTTGCCCTCATCGACAAGCTTGCGGAGCTCTACGACGAGCCGTACGCGGACAGCTCCGCGCTACCGACCTATCGCGTGTGCGAGCTCGCGCGGCGCAACGTAACCGTCGCGCTCTCTGGCGACGGCGGCGACGAGAACTTCGGGGGCTACCGGCGCTATCGGTGGCACGTCTACGAGGAACGCGTGCGCAACCGCCTCCCGCTCAGCTTGCGCCGCGCCGCATTCGGCATGCTCGGCGCCATTTATCCGAAGCTCGATTGGGCGCCGCGCGTGTTGCGCGCCAAGTCGACGCTCGAGTCGCTCGGTCGGGACAGCATGGAAGCCTATTTTCACAGCGTCTCGATGACCTCGGACGGGTTGCGTTCGCGGCTGTTTTCCGAGCGCTTTCGCAGGGAGCTCCAAGGTCATCGCGCGATCGACGTCTTCAAGCGGCACGAGGCGAAGGCCCCGGATGATCCGCTGTCGCTTGTTCAGTACCTCGACTACAAGACGTATCTGCCCGGCGACATCCTGACGAAGGTCGATCGCGCGAGCATGGCGCACGGCCTCGAAGTGCGGGTGCCGATCCTCGACCACGAGCTCGTGGACTGGGCGAGCGGCGTTTCCCCGGCGCTCAAGCTCCACGGCCGCGAGGGCAAGTATCTGTTCAAGAAGGCCCTGGAGTCGCGGCTGCCGAATGACGTGCTCTATCGGCAGAAGATGGGTTTCGCCGTGCCGCTCGCCTCGTGGTTCCGCAACGAGCTAAAGGACAAGTCACGCGAGCTGCTGGCAGGCGAGCATCTGCACTCCGACGGAATGTTCGACAGGGCGTTCATCGGTCGCATGCTCGATCAGCATCAAGCGGGAGTCCGCGACTTCAGCTCGCCGCTCTGGGCGTTGCTGATGTTCGAGGCTTCGAAGCGTCGCGTTCTGAGCCTTTGACGGAGCGCGGCGTCGTGGGCGGAGCTTTGCGTTTCATCGGATCTGGCCTGTCGCGTACGGCGCGCGGTAGCAAGCTCACCGTGCTCATCTATCATCGGGCGCTCCCGCACGCCGATCCGCTGCTGCCGGGCGAGCCGGACGCGCATGTGTTCGGCTGGCAGATGGAGAGTCTCGCGCGTCACTTCCGCGTTCTGCCACTCAGCGAGGCGATCGACCGCTTGGCGGACGGAACGCTCAAGCCGCGTTCCGCTGCCGTCACGTTCGACGACGGCTACGCGGACAACTACACCGTCGCCTTGCCGATCCTCCGCAAGCTTCGGTTGCCCGCTACGTTCTTCGTGACGACCGGTTACACGGATGGCGGGCGAATGTGGAACGATTCCGTGATCGAAGCGCTTCGCGGCGCTTCCGCGGGAACGCTCGATCTGCGCGGGCTTGGGCTCGGCGAGCTGCCGATCGGCGATGTCGCTAGTCGGCGCCGGGCGATCGACGGGCTGATCGGCGCGTGGAAGTACCTGCCGCCGGCCGAGCGCGACGAGCTCGCGGCGCGTTTGGTGGCGCTCGTCGGCACGCCAGTTCCGCAGAGCTTGATGATGACTTCGGAGCAGATCGCGCAGTTGAGCCGCGCGGGTATGGAGATTGGCGCCCACACGGTCACCCACACGCTGCTCGTGAAGCTCGGCGAAACGGAAGCACGGCGCGAGCTGGCGGAGAGCCGCGCAAAGTTGCGGGCCATGACCGGCCAAGACGTGCGCGTGTTCGCCTATCCGAACGGCAAGCCGGGCACGGACTATACCGAGCGCGACGTGCGGCTTACGCGCGAGCTCGGCTTCACGGGCGCCGTCACGACGGCGTGGGGCGTCGGAACGCCCGGATCGGATCCATTGCAAGTGCCGCGCTTCACGCCTTGGGACCGCACGCCTACGCGCTTCCTGCTGCGGCTACTCCACAACTACACGCGCACCGGCGTGCAGCGTGTTTGAATGCGTACGCGCGCGCGAGATATTCGCCGGGCTCGAATCAGGACGTACGACCGATGACTCAGTTCCACGGAAGTGTAACGGCCCGCGACGCGCAACCTGAGGCGACACCCGCCGCCGCCGCGCTCGCTCACGCATTCGCGACAAGCAGGGCGGGGCTGCTCGAGCAGCGCCGCACTCGCGGTGGCCTGGTCGGGCTCGCCGCGGCGATCGGTCCGTCCGATCTCTGGAGCGACGAGCGCGGCTTCGCGGTCGTGCACGGCGCGCCTCGTGTCACGGGCAACGCGGCGTTCGCGGCAGCCGTGCGCGAGCACGGGTTCGCGCGCGCGTGCGCGTCGGAGTATGCCGGCGCGGGCCCTGGATTCCTCGCCTCGCTGCAAGGCCCCTTTGCGCTTGCGATTCACCGCGGCGATGACGATCGGGCTCTACTCGCGATCGACAAGCTCGGCGTGTACTCGTTGTACTACGCGATCTCCGACGCGGAGCTCGTGTTCTCGAACGACCTCGCCGCGCTGCGGCTCGTCGCCGCTGCGAAAATCGATCCGCAGGCAGTTTATAACTATTTGTATTTTCATGAGATTCCTAGTCCGGACACGATCTTCTCGGGGGTGCGCCGGCTGACGCCGGGTGTGTTCCTCGAACGGCGCGCGGCCAACCACCGTGTCGAACCCTACTGGTCGATGCGTTTCGACCGCGAACGCGACCGCATCGATTTCGGCAAGGAGCGGACGGAGTTCGTCGACTTGCTGCGCGGCGCCGTGCGGCGCGAGCTCGAGCCGCAGCGCGAGTTGGGCTGCTTCTTGAGCGGCGGCACGGACAGCTCGACGTTGGCGGGGATGGTGCGTGCAGTGGGTGGGCAACCCCCGCGTACCTACTCGATTGGGTTCGAGCAGAAGGGCTTCGACGAGATGGAATACGCGCGGATCGCGGCGCGGCACTTCGGCACTCGACAGCGGGAGTACTACTTACAACCTCGCGACATCGTGAGCTTCGCGCCTCGAATCCCAGGGATCTACGGACAACCGTTCGGCAACTCGTCGGTGGTTCCGACCTACTATTGCGCGACGATGGCCCGCGCCGACGGCGTGGAAGCCCTGATCGCGGGCGACGGCGGAGATGAGCTCTTCGGCGGAAACACCCGCTACGCAACCCAGCAGCTGTTCTCCTTCTACACGGATTTGCCCGCGTCGTTGCGCCGCTACGTGCTCGAGCCGCTCGCATTGCGGACGCCGGGAGCCAGCAAGATCATGCCGTTGCGCAAGCTCGGCCGCTACATCGAGCAGGCGCTCGAGCCCATGCCGGGTCGTCTGCAGACGTACAACTACCTGAACATGCTCGGTCACGGCGTCGTCTTCGAGCCGGAGTTCCTCCACTCGGTGGACACGGCGGCGCCGCAACGCGCGTTCGCCGACGTCTACGATCGAGCCGAAGCGCGGAACATGTTGAACAAGATGATGGCGCTCGATATGAAGTTCACGCTGGCGGACAACGATCTACCGAAGGTGCTAGGGGCGTGCGGCGCCGCGGGCGTCACAGTCGCGTTTCCGTTTCTCGCGCAGGAGCTCGTCGACTTCGCCGCGCGCCTGCCGGCCGCGCAGAAGGTCAACCGCCTGAGGCTGCGCCACTTTTTCAAGAAGGCTCTGGGCGACTTCCTGCCCGTCGAAATCCTCCGCAAGAAGAAGCACGGTTTCGGGATGCCGTTCGGCGACTGGATACTGGTCGACCCCGCGCTCCGCGCGTTGGCGCTGGACAGCATGAGCTCGCTGAAGGGAAGAGGCATCGTGCGCGCTTCGTTCATCGACGACCTGTGCAACACGCGGCTGAACACACACCCGAATTACTACGGCGGGTTCATGTGGATCTTGATGATTCTGGAGCTCTGGCTGCAGTGGAATCAGACCCACAGGACGATGTTCGAACCCGCCACGGCCGCGGCAACGCCGCCGAGAACATAGTCTCGCCGCTGCGCCGAGACGCGCTCGATGGCCCCTAGGAGCCGATCGTGCTAAGGTTTTGGCCACATTAGACCGTCTCGAGAATCTAGGGTTATGGGTGTGCGTTGTCGCGTCGGGGCGCTCCTCCTGTTGCTCGCGGCCGGAGTCGTGCGCGCGGAGGACTGCGGATACCCGAACGACGCCCCCGGCCGATTCGGCCCCTTCGACTATCGGGATCCCAGCAAAGATCATGAGCGGTATCTCGTCGACGGTGCCCACTTTCCGGCGTACATAGAAGAATTGGCGCTGTACGGATTCAGCTCGCACCGCTCGACGATCCAAGAAGCGGAATCGCCGGCGATGATCGGCGGAAACATCGACTACACGCTCTACGCATTTCCGAACCACGCGAGGGCGCTGCACGCGATGGGCGTTTGGCAACTCAAAGAACGCCAGAAGGAGCCGGGCAAGTTCCAAGAGTTGCTCAATTCGACGCGCCTGAGATCGGCCGAATGCTATTTCGAGCGAGCCATCATGTTCGTACCGAACGACGGGATGGTTCATCTCGCATACGGCGCTTTTCTGCACAAGGCCGGTGACTTGAAGAAGGCCGCCACTGAGTATCAGCGGACTGTCGAATTGATGCCGGACATGCCGGAGGCGCACTACAACCTTGGGTTGTTGTACATCGACGTCGGGAACTACGCGAAGGCACGCGATGAGGCCGCGATTGCCTATGGGGCCGGGTATCCGCTCCCGGGCCTGAAGAACAAGCTCGCGCGCGCCCAGTCGTCAGAGCCCCGCAAGTCGGGAGCCTCAAAGCCGCCGACGGGCCTCGCCGAGTGAGTCACGGCCGCGGCGACGGTCGACGGCACTCCAGCCTGCGGCATTCGGCGTCGGCCGGTGAGTCGACGCGTGCCCTCTCGCTCGCCGCCCTGTTCACAAAACCAACCTAGTGTCTTCGGGTGCAGGTGCCCACAATGGATCGAGCCAAGATTCTCGACGAGCTCCGGCGCGTTCTGCGCGACGCGCTGCAACTCGGGCAGCGCGCCGAATCGTTGACGGACCAGTCGCAGCTCCTAGGAGTGATCGCGGAACTCGACTCGATGGCCGTGGTGACGGTGATCACCGCGCTCGAGGAACGTTTCGGCTTTGCAGTCGCGGACGACGAGATCTCCGCTCAGACGTTCTCCACGCTCGGTAGCCTGGCCGACTTCGTCGATGAAAAGCTCCGGTCCTGAGGAGCTCGAGCTCGACCTAAAGCCCTTTTTCCTGGCTGGCGCCGCAGGACGGCTGTTCTGCGTCTTCGTCGGCCCGGTGCCGCACGCTCCGCGCCGCGGCGGGGTCTTGTTTTTTCCGCCGTTCGCCGAGGAGGCGAACAAGTCGCGTCGCCAGGTCATGCTCCAAGCTCGCGAGCTCGCCGCCGCGGGGTATGGCGTTCTGTTCGTGGATCTCTACGGAACCGGCGACAGCGAAGGCGATTTCTCGCAAGGTCGCTGGGACGTTTGGCGCGCCGACCTCGTAGCCGGGCTGCGTTGGCTCGAGCGGGAGGCATACTCGCCGGTCGTGCTCTGGGGCCTGCGGTGGGGGTCGCTGCTTGCGGCCGACGTTGCTCGGGATCTCGGCGAGCGACCGCGGCTCCTGCTCTGGCAGCCTGTGCTCGACGGCCGACAGCACAACGACCAGTTCATCAGGATGCGCGTCGCGTCGTCGATGCTGAGCGGCGGACCCCGCGTCACAGTTCAGGATCTCAGGCGTGCATTGGGATGCGGCGAGAGCGTGGAAGTCGCAGGCTATACGCTCCATCCGGACCTCGTCAGTGGCACCGACGACCGAAATCTCGCGACGATTCTGCCGCCGATCGGCTGCGTGGTCGATTGGATCGAAATCGTCGGTGATCAGGACGCGGGAGTGAGCGTTGGATCGCAGCGCGCGATCGCTCGTTGGCGCGATACTGGCGTCGAGGTGCGCCCGGCAACGATCGTGGGGCAGCAATTCTGGGCAACGACGGAAATCACGGTCGTTCCTCGGCTGCTCGAGCACACGACGCAAGCACTAACGACTCGCACATGACGGTGGAAGAGCCGCTGGTGATCCAATGCGAGGGCGCGCGCTTGATCGGCATCTTGCACCGGCCGGCCCAACCGCAACCGCGTGCGGTGCTCGTGATCGTGGGCGGCCCGCAGTATCGTGTCGGGAGCCATCGTCAGTTCGTGCTGCTCGCTCGGTATCTCGCGGATCGCGGCTACCCCGTGCTGCGGTTCGACTATCGGAGTATGGGTGACAGCGAGGGCTTGGACATTCACTTCGAGAACGCCGGTGCGGACGTACGGGCGGCTCTCGACGCGCTCGTTCGGGCGACGGGATCGGGCGAGATCGTGATATGGGGCTTGTGCGACGCCGCATCCGCGGCGCTGCTGCACGCCGCCGTCGACGAGCGCGTCCGGGGTCTCGTGCTGGTGAACCCGTGGGTGCGGCAGGAACAGTCTCAAGCGCGTGCGCACCTTCAGCATTACTATTCCGCGAAGTTGCTCGATCGGGAGCAATGGCGGCGTCTGCTCACGGGACGCGTCAACGTGATCAAGAGCGGCATCGATCTTCTGCGCACGCTTCGGACGAGCTTCGGCGCCGGCTCCGCGCCCGGCAAAACGCAGGCCTCGGCCCCCGGCGGATCCGGGCGTTCGTTCGTGGCAGGCATGCTCGAAGGTCTTGAGCGGTTTCGAGGCAAGGTGCTCCTGATCCTGAGTGGCGACGATCTCACCGCCGCCGAGTTCAAGGATACGGCGAAACATTCGCGCCGTTGGTCGCGCGCGCTCGCACGGAAGTCCGTTGCGCGCGCAGATCTGCCGGAGGCGAATCACACGTTCTCCAAGGCCGTTTGGCGCGACGAAGTCGCTGCGCGCACGGCGGAGTGGCTGGAGTCGTTGTGAAACGCGTTTTGATGATCGCATACCACTATCCGCCCGCGAGCATCAGCAGCGGCATCCAGCGGACTCTGAAATTCTCCGCGTACCTGCCGGAAGAGGGATGGGAGCCGAGCGTGCTCACGGTCCACCCGCGTGCCCACGAGCACCAGTCGCCCGATCAGATCCGCGACATTCCGGCGTCGCTTACCGTGCGACGCGCTTTCGCCTTGGATGCGGCGCGTCACTTGAGCATCCGTGGGCGCTATCCACTCGCGTTCGCGTTGCCCGACAAGTGGTCGAGCTGGTGGCTCGGCGGCGTGTGGTCGGGCCTCGGGCTGATCCGCGAGAAGAAGCCGCAGGTGATTTGGTCGACCTATCCCATTGCGACATCGCTGTTGATCGGCCTCACGCTGCATCGTCTCACCGGGATCCCCTGGGTCGCCGATCTGCGTGACTCGATGACAGAGGAGCAATATCCTGCCGATGAACGAGTGCGGCGCGTCTATCTTTGGCTCGAGCGCAAGGCCGTGAAGCATGCGAGCAAGGTCGTGTTCACCACCCCCGGCACGCTCGCCATGTATCGCGCGCGTTACCCCGCCGTGCCATCGCATCGCTGGGCCGTCATTCAGAACGGCTACGACGAGGAGAGCTTCCGCTCCGCGTCCACTGGCGCAGCCCGCAGGACTCCGGGCGGGCCGGCGATACTCCTGCACAGCGGCATCCTCTACCCGTCCGAGCGCGATCCCAGCCAGTTCCTCGACGCGATCGCGCAGCTCAAGAGATCGGGCGCGATCAGCGCGTCGCGCCTGCGTGTGATACTGCGCGCCACCCGCTACGACGCGATCTTCAGGCCCGAGATCGAGCGCCGCGACATCGCGGATATCGTGCGGCTCGAGCCGCCCGTCGGCTACGAGGCCGCCCTCGCGGAAATGCTGAGCGCCGACGGCCTGTTGATCTTTCAGGCCGCGAATTGCAACCATCAGATTCCGGCCAAAGTGTACGAGTACTTCCGTGCGCGCCGTCCCGTGCTGGCGCTCACGGATCCGATGGGTGACACGGCGGGCGAGATGCGCAACGCCGGTCTGCCGGCGGTCGTGCCGCTCGACGACCAGGCAAAGATCGCCGAAACGTTGTCTTCGTTCCTCGCGAGCATCGAGACCGGCACGGCGCGCGTGGCCAGCGACGAAGCAGTGCAGGCGGCGTCGAGACGAAATAGGACGGTCGAGCTTGGCCGTCTGTTGGACGAGGTCGCGGCGGCGCGTTGAGGCGAACGAAACTTGGGATCGTCGATTGCTCAAAATCTTGACACTGAGCTCGTTGTACCCGAATTCCGTTCAACCGGAGCACGGTGTATTCGTCGAGCAGCGATTACGCCACCTTCTCGCCACGGGCGAGGTGGTGGCGCAGGTCATTGCGCCGGTGCCGTGGTTTCCGCTTGCGTCGCCGCGCTTCGGTCAATACGGCGCGTTCGCACGAGTCCCCGCGGAAGAAATCCGGTACGGTGTACGCGTGAGTCACCCGCGCGTGCCCGTGATTCCGAAGGTCGGAATGACGCTCTCGCCCTATCTTTTCGCAGCGGCGCTCCGTGGCGAGATGCGGCGCACCCTAGAGCGCGCGCCGTTCGACGCGATCGACGCCCACTACCTCTATCCCGATGGCGTCGCGACCGCGATGCTCGCGAAACGATTCCGCAAGCCATTCGTCCTGACCGCGCGAGGATCCGACGTGAACGTCATCGCGCGTTACGCGGCCCCGCGCCGGATGATCAACTGGGCGATCCGGCAGGCCGACCGCGTGATCACCGTGAGTCACGCGCTGCGCGCGGAGCTGGTGCGGCTCGGCGCCGAGGAGTCGCGGATCGAGGTACTGCCGAACGGGGTCGACCTGACGCAGTTCACGTCCGGCGGCCGTCCCGCGCCCGGCAGCTCGAGCGCGGGGCGCTTGCTCGTGGTCGGACATCTCAAGCCGGGAAAGGGCCACGGCGCCGTGCTCGAGGCGCTGGCGGCGCTGCCGCATTGCACCCTGCAGATTGCCGGGGACGGACCGCTTCGGTCGGCGCTCGAGGAGCAGGTGCGGCAACTCGGCATCGGGAGCAGGGTTCGTTTTCTCGGCAGCGTTCGCCACGCGGACCTCGCGGCGCACTACCGGTTGGCAGACGCGCTGATCCTCGCGTCGGAGCGCGAGGGTATGCCGAACGTGATCCTCGAGTCTCTGGCTTGCGGCACTCCGGTCGTCGCCACGCGGGTGGGCGGCGTGGCCGAGGCTGTTACGGATCCCGTCGCGGGTGTGCTTCTCGAGTCGGGCTCGGCGCAGTCGGTGGTCGCCGGCGTGCGGCAGTTGCTCGCGCGGCCCCCCGATCCGGAGCGCGTGCGCGAATTCGCGCTGCGCTTCGGTTGGGGTCCCACGACCCAGGGGCAGCTCGCGATATTCCGGCGCATCGCCGCGCGGTGGTCTGCCGACGATGGAGCCGAGGCGCCGCGCGTGACGGGTAGGGGGTGAGGATGGGCCGAAGAAACCTGCTGTTCGTATCGCCGCGATTCCTGTTCCCCGTCGACTCGGGTGGAAAGATTCGCACGACCCAGATGTTGCGAGGGCTCAAGGGCGGCGCGTTCGACATCACCTTGGTGTCGCCGGCCTCGGAGGCCGAGCGCAGCGTGCATTCCGCCGACATTGCCGCGGTGTGCGACCGGTTCGTCGGCTGGTCGGGCACGCGCAGCCGTTGGTCCAAGAGCGTCGACAGGATTGCAGCGATATTCAGCTCGCTGCCGGTTCCTGTCGCCACGGACCGCTCGGCGCGTGGCCGGGAGATCGTGGAGCAGGAGCTCGCGCGGCGGCCCGACGTGGTGGTGTTCGACTTCGCGCACTCCGCCGTGCTCGCTCCACGATCGCTCGACGTACCGTCGGTGCTATTCACGCACAACATCGAAGCCGAGATCTTCAAACGCCACGCGCAAGTGGCCAAGGGACCGCTTGCGTTGTTGTGGCGCGATCAGTTCCGCAAGATGCGGCGGTTCGAGCGCGACGCATTGGCGATGTTCGACGCCGCGATCGCCGTGTCGACGAGAGACGCGGATGCGTTCGCGCGCGATTACGAGGCGCGCAACGTGCATACGATCGGAACGGGTGTCGATCTGGACTATTTCTCGCACTCCGCGCCGACGGATTCGGGGCGGGTGGTATTCACGGGCTCGATGGATTGGCTCGCGAACAGAGACGGCATCGATTTTCTGCTCGATAGCGTCTGGCCTTCATTGCTCGAGCGCAGCCCGGCGGCGACGATGTGCGTCGTGGGCAGGGATCCGCCGCAGGGACTAGTGCGCAAAGCACACCAGGCCGGATTCGATTGGCAGTTCACGGGGTATGTGGACGACGTGCGGCCGTATGTTCGCGCGGCGAGCGCCTACGTCGTGCCGCTGCGAGTCGGCGGCGGAACGCGCCTCAAAGTGTACGAAGCGATGGCGCTCGGTTGTCCGCTCGTGTCGACGGCCATCGGTGTGGAAGGGTTGCCGCTCGTTCCCGGCGAGCATTATTTGCTGGCGGACGACGCGACTCAGATCGCCGAGGCATTGAGCCGGTTGGTGGCGGACGCGCAGCTACGCGCTAGACTGTCGGCCGCGGCGCGCCGGTTCGTCGAGGAAACCTGCTCGTATCGGGTCGTCGCCCGGCAATTCGAGCGAATTTGCCAGACGGTTTCGAGCGGCGCGCGCGATGCCTCGGGGCCTCGCGAAGGCGGGCCTTCCGCGGTCACGAACAGATAAGCCAAGGGGTTGGATGTGGGACGAGCAAAAAACTTCCTGAAGAATCTCATCGCGAGAACGTGCAGCCCGAGGATGCAGCACAGGCTCCGGCGCTTCTACCTGGCGCGCCGCGTGGTCGCCGGCCGCGAGTTCCACGAGGTCGAGATGAACGTGCTCGGTTCCATGATCGCGCCGGGCGACTCGGTGGCGGACATCGGCGCGAACGTCGGAGCCTATACCTGGCAACTGTCGTCGCTGGTCGGTGCGAGCGGCAAGGTACACGCGTTCGAGCCGGTTTCACTCAACTACGACATCTTGCAAACCGTGGTGCGCAAGGGCCGCCTCGCGAACGTTCAGCTGTACGGCGTCGCGCTCGGCTCAGTGCAGGAGGAGCGCGAGATGGCTGTTCCCGACCTCGGCGGGTTCACGGGTTACTACTGGGCGCACCTCGCCAAGCCCGGAGAGCACGGTGAGAAGGTCACCGTGGCGACCCTCGACGGCCTATGGCGCGCCAAGACGATCCAGCAGCTCGACTTCATCAAGTGCGACGTCGAAGGCTTCGAGCTCGAGGTCATTCGCGGCGCGCGCGCGGTCCTCGACGCCCAGCATCCTGCGTGGCTGTTGGAGGTCTCGCGGGACACGAGCGCCGACGTGTTCGCGGCGCTGGTCGGCCACGGCTATCGCGGCTTCGTCTATGACGGGAAGCTCGTTCCCACCGACCGCTATCGCGACAAGGAATTCTCGAACTACTTCTTCATCCACCCGCTGTCGAAGATCGCGGCGCGCCTGAAGATCAACTGAGTGCGCGCTAGCCTGCAGCGGCGCCCGGCGCGCATTGCGCCGCCGAGTCCTGGAACAACGTCGACATGACCGCGTCGGCTGCCACGGCATGACCGCGCCGATTCCAGTGGCGGTCCACAGGCCAATAGTCGAGCTTCAGTTTCGTTCGCGCGTACTCGGCATCGAACAGCGGACCGAGGTCGATCACGCGAAAGCCGAGCGCGCGGCCGCGCTCCAGCAACAGCAAGCGCACTTCCGGGCTGTCCTTGGGCTTCGACGCTGCGCCCGGCTCATAGATCGCATAACGGTCAGCGTCGAGGAGCAGAAGGGTGCATTCAGGGGCGACTCCCGTTGCGCGGGGCAGCTCATCGAGGAACCACTCCGCGACTTGCCGGCTTTCACGGGAAGACTTCCCGTCCGGATCGGTGGGCGCCGCCGCGTCGTGCCGCCACTTCAGCGCGCGCACGACGTCGCTCGGCGAGAACTTGAGGTTGTCGCGCACATAGTCGTAGAGCGCGCTTTCTCCGACGGCGCGGCGTACCCCTTGCATCACGCTGTTGGGCGAGAGCGGCCGGTACACGAGAGCGAACCCGGCGCCCTGGTGCTCGAGGTGGTAGCCGCCGTCGCGCCGCACGAGGCTCTCGATCATGTCGCCGTCGGTGATCAGGAATATGGCGGCCGTGGGCTCGAACTCTCGGCGCGCCTGCTCGGCCAACTTCACGTAGTCGCTCGCGGACAGCGCGCTGACGCCGAGACCATACACCGGCTTCCCGGGCCCGAGGCGCGACCCGAGCACGCCCTGCAGCGTGTCGCTGTAGTCGTTCATCAGCGATTCGACGTAGCTGTCGCCGATCACGATCGCGGGACGCGATCCTTTGTGAAAATCGAAGGGCGCGATGTGGCCGTAGTTGTTGGTGGTGCCGCGGTGCGCGTTCAGCATTGCCCAGCCGGCCGAGTATTGATACCGGCGCGACGCTTCGTAACTGCGCAGCGGCCACGCCTGCGTGTCGGGGTTCGGCGCGAGGCCGGACAGCGTCGGCAGCAGGCGCAACCCCGCCTCGAGCAGCGCGAGCAGCACGAGCACGCCGCCGACGAACAGGGCGCCGGCGCGAGCTGCGCGCAGCGTTGCGTCAAAAGTTGAAATAGATAAACTCCGACACGCCGTGCGACGCATTGATTATCGCGAGGAACATCGCAGTCGCAGTGGCTGTCCCGAAAGCGCCCCAGCCGAGAGTCGCCTTGACCCGCGGGTCGAGCGTTCGGACGCGGCCGAGCGCGGCCATGATCTCTTGGGAGTTCGGGCAGAACCAGGCCAACGCGAGAAGCACCGCGATCCAGCCGATCTGACGCGTGCCGCCGAATGCGTTCAGGTCGGCGAAGGTCAGCCCGCCCGCGTACCCCCGCAGCGCCGCCTCCCACTGCGTGGGCAGCGCCCAACCGTTGGCCCCGAACATCGCCTCGAGCATGCGCAGCGCGGCTTCGAGCGACGTCGCGCGGAAGAAGGTCCAGGCTACGGTAACCGCCGCAAACGTGACGAGAACGCCGGCGGCGGACGCCGCGCGCGAGTCGAGCCAACGCGACGCGCCGGGGATTCTGCCGATCGCCGCCTGCCAGGCCTGATGAATCACCAGATACAGTCCGTGTAGCCCGCCCCAGATGACGAATGTCCAGCCCGCGCCGTGCCACAGGCCGCCGAGCAGCATCGTCACCGCCAGGTTCAGATAGCGCCGCGGGGTGCCTTTGCGGTTGCCGCCCAACGGGACGTAGAGATAGTCGCGCAGGAACCGCGACAGCGTCATGTGCCACCGCCGCCAGAACTCGCTGATGTTGTGCGCCTTGTAGGGCGAAGCGAAGTTCAGCGGCAGCTCCACGTTGAGCACGCGCGACATGCCGACGGCCATGTCGGAGTAGGCGGAAAAGTCGAAGTACAGCTGCAGCGAATACGCGAGCACGGCCCCCCATGCCTCGAACCCGGTGAGCGCCTGCAAGTGCGGCCCGTCGAAAGCGGGCGCGACGAACGGTTGAATGCCGTCGGCCAGGATCACTTTCTTGAATAGACCGATTACGAGCAGCGTCATGCCGGAGACTACGTTCTCGAGACGAAAACGGTAGGTCTCCGGGCGCGCGAACTGCGGCATCATCTCAGCGTGGTGCAGCACCGGGCCGGCCACGAGGTGCGGAAAGTAGGTCACGAACAAGAGATACGGAACGAACCGCGGCTCCCGCACCTTGCCTTGGTACGTGTCCACCAGAAACGCGATCTGCGTGAACGTGAAGAACGAGATGCCGATCGGAAGCACTACGGCCGGGATTTGCAGGCCGAGCCCGCTCGCCGCGTTCAACGAGTCGACGAAGAAGTTGGCGTACTTGAAGTAGCCGAGCACGGCCAGGTTCGCGCCCACGGCCGCGGTCAAAACCTGCTTCCCGGACAGGCGGCTCGCGCCGGCTCGGCATTTCAACAGCAGCTGGCCCGCGAAGAAGTTGACGAGGATGGACGCCAACAGAAGCGCGACGTAGCGGGGCGACCAATACCCGTAGAACACCACCGACATCAGGCCGAGCCACGCGGCGGCGGCGCGGGTCCAACGGCCGGCGCACAGGACGAAGAACAGCGCGCACGTCACCGGGAAGAAGAAGCAAAGGAATTCGTAAGAATTGAACAGCATGCGCTGCCGCGTTCGAGTACTAGGGTGCGGTTCGGCGCGCTGTGGTCGGCTGACGCGCGACAGCGGCGGCCGGCGCGTTGGCGACACCGCTCGGAGCCGCCGCCACGGCCGCGGCCGCGAGACGATGCGCGGCCACGATGATCACGATCTCGTAGTACATGACGTCCCAGTAGCCGATGTTGACGAAAGCGCCGCCGACGGCGTAGCCGACGAGGCTCACCTGGAAAGCGCGCGCGACACTTCCAGTCCACTCTATTTCCGGGCGACCCTCGCTCAAGGCGACCGTACGGCGCGCCGTCATATAGGCGGCGATGCCGAGCGAGAGGAAGATCAGAAAACCGACGTAGCCGTGCTCTCCGAGCATTTGGAAGTACACGCTATGTGCCGCGTGCACGTCCTCCGGGTTGGGGGAAAAGCGCTCAAACACTTCCTTCGAGTACAACTCGAAGCCGCCACCCACGAGGGGCCGCGCGTTCGCAATGGCAATAGCCGTCTTCCACGCATTGATGCGACCCATGGCCGACGCGTCTTGTTCGTACGTCGAGATCGTGTTCATGCGGTCGAACCACTGCGCAGGCATCAACGTCACGCCGATCGGGATGAGCGGGATGAGCAGCAGCGCGAGGAAGAGCTTCTTCCGGCTCTTCACCCAGAGAAACACTAGCATCGCGCCGACCGCGAGAAGGCCGCCGCGCGAGTACGTGCCGAGCACCGCCATCGCGCTCAGCGCCATTGAAGCGAGTAGACCGTGGCGGATCCAAACCGAGGTGCTAACGCTGCGAAGGTAGTACATGAGCGGAATCACCATGATCAGGGCCACGGAGATCGCATTGTTGTCCGAGAGAAAGCTGTCTCCGGGCGGCCCATACACGCGCCCGCCGCCGCCCGTCGCGATGGTGAAGGCGCCGCCTTTGACGCCGAAGAAACCGATCGATATTACGATGACCCAGAGCATCCACTCCAGCTGCTTGCGATTCCGCAGCACCATTGCGCTGATGTGGACGAACAGAAAGACCTTCAGCACTTCGACGAGCCTGTGTGTTGCGGCTTGCTGCTCGAATGCGAATAGGTAGGTCACGCACATCCACAAGGGCAGCAGAATGAGCAGAAACAACACGGCGTTCGGCTCGTAGCGCACCTCGTCTTTCGTGACGAGCAGGCCGAGTAGTGTGCAGGCAGCGACAATTTGCCCGAACGGAAAGTCGTAGGCGAATCCGTAGGCGAACCGATACGGCGTCATGAGGCTCAGCCACGCGAACATGAGCACGCCGAGCCACGGCCGCTTCAATATGAACGGTAGCGTCCCAAGGATGAAGACGGTGATCGCGATGTCTCTCATGGAAACCCGATGCGCCCGGATCCTCCGGAAAGACGGGAATTACGGCGCATCCGCCGCCGGTGCGCAAGGACCAAGATCTCGAATCGCCCGCCCTCGCGAACGGCGGGGTGCGGGTTCGGCGCTCGGGCCAAGTTCCACGGCCGCCGCCGTGGCTCCGGCCGGGCCGTCGGCGGGCATTGCCGACGTTAGTGTGCGGCTACGTTCGTCGGTGGATTCGGACTCGGGTCCGCTGCGCCGTCTGGGTCTGCGATGCGGGCGGTCGAGATGATGAGCTCGTCGTACCAAATATAGGCGGTCGGGTAAGACGTGGCCGAGCTCTTTCCGGTGTTATACGGGAGCAGCCACACCTTGCCGTAGCGTAGGTTCTCGCCCACCGGTCCGGCGGTCAGGTTGTACGGGCCCCAGTCAATCACGGCTTGTGAAGGCTGACCGGCTCGGGCTATCCAGAGCCGCACCCGGCTGTTCTTGAACTCGTCGCCGACGCGCGGTCCCGTCGTGATGGCGACCTGGAACGTCAGCCACTCGTTGGCTACGTAACCGAAGCAGTTGCCCACCGGCGCAAAATACGTAGTGGGACTGGTGCTCCCTTGCGAGTAAAGGCAAAAGGGCGCCGGTCGCGCGTTCTGTAACTTGAAGTCGAACGAGTTGAACGCCTGCTCGAACGCGTCATAGGGCCCGTGAGACGACGAGCCCGTGCACGAGTTGTACATCTGGGGAAAGCCCCGGTGGTAGGTGTTCTGCGTGACCGTTTCGAGCGCGGTGCACGACGTGTTGAACGCCGAGCCCGGATAGTCTCCGGCGCCGATGATCACTTGCTTCCAACCACCGCCGCCTGCGAAGGCGACGTTCAGGAACTCTGGCGAGAACCGCTGCCGCCATTGCACATAGAACTCGGCGTTCTCACCGAATAGCACGGAGCGGTCGAGTGCGAAATTTGTGAAGAACGAGCCGGAACTGTCCGAGCCGGAGTTCGACGGGACGGTGAACTTCAACGATCCCGCGCCAGACGCCTTGATCGTCGTGTCGATGGCCGGGGCCGAGTCTCCCGCAAAAGTTCCGGACGGGTCGCCGTAGCCACCCGCGATCGTGGCCGGAGTGTCGAAGCTCACGCACTGAATCACGTGCGTGTCTGCGCATCGTGTTGGAAAGTCGACAGCGAAGGCACTCGTGCTTGCGCACACACCGATGCTGACTACTGCTAACGAGACCGTTCGCCGTGCACTGATCATGTCCGTTCCTCCCTGCCGTGCGCGGTGCGTTCCTGCACGCCGGCTCCATCGGATTTCGAAATCACCTTGGATTTATCGCTTGCAACGCGCGACGCGAGTATCGCTTGAGACGTCTCGAGCCGCAATAGAACCAACCTGCGATCTATTCGTGCGTCGCAGTTCGCCGACAAACGATGGGGAACCGCCGATCGCTGGGTCATGAACGCTGATTCTACGTTTCCTTCGAGCTCCGCAGCGATGCATGCGACGCGATCGTGTGAACTGCATCACAACGCAGCGTTGCGAATGATGATGACGAGCAGTCGTCTGTCTCTGTCGGGCAACAGTTTGTGCCGTGGAGTGTGGGCCACCATACTCCTTCCGACGATAGACGCGATTGGCGCCTGCAAAAACGGCCACCGTGTGTAAGTGGCACGCGGGAGTGTTATGAGTGATTCGAAGTGGCGGGTAAGTGTGACCTTCGTCATTGCGGCAGCCCTTCGCGATCGGTTGCACTACCGCAGGTGCGACGGACAAGAGATCGGGGACGTGCGATGAGACCAACCGAGGAAACGACAGCAGCGCGCCGTGAGCGACGCGACAGCGCCCCGGGTTGTGCGTACCATAACGTGGGCACGAAAGTCCTTCTTCGGTCAGCGCTTCGACGTGGAGCGGTGAGTTTCGAGCAGCGACACGGGTGCGAGGTGTGCGAATGCTTCTAAAACGTCGTGCGTTTCTCGAGGCAGCCGGCGGCGTGCTGGTTACGGCCGCCGCACGGGCGCAATCCCCAAAGGCTCCGACCAACTTGCTCGTCGATGGCGGCGGCGCGATCGGCGGTGGAACCTCGGTCCTCGCGCAACTGATCTCGAGCCTCGGAGTCGGCCAGTGGATCCAGTTGGTGACTACGAATCAGGACGCGGTGATCGGTAGTCAGTCCGGCAGCTCGGGCTCCATGATTCACTACGGCAACGCGGTGGCTTGGAACTCGATAAACCAATCCATCGAAATCATCGGTGCCGACCATCTCGGCGGCGCGTCGGATTGGAAAAAGCACGTTCGGTACGGGGTAGCTACCAATGCGTTCGTGGTGGCTCAGGGTCAAGGCGCGCTGCCGAATATCGGGCACGCGTACGATCACACCGCCGTCAATCCCTACAACGGTGACCTCTACCACGCGAACTACTCCGGATTCAGCGGTGCCATTCCCGTGTACCGGAAGGCGCTCGGCGCGAGCACGTTCTCGCTTGCGGTCAACTTGGCGGTGAGCGATCAGGTTTCTCACGGGGCTGCATGGTGGTCGGGGTCATTCACCGGGGCCGGTGCGCAGGGCTGCCTCATGGTGTACGACTGCGGCAATATCGCGGGGCAGCTGCGCGGCTACAATCCGCTGAACAACACCGTGTTCTTTTCGAACGACAACGCTGCGCCGGGGTCGAACATCGATTCCTATCATACGGTGCTCGAGTACAGCGCCGTGAAGAACGTCGCGGTGTACGGCGGCGGCACTGGCAGCAACTCGACCAAGCTTTGGCGGCTGAGTTCCAACGGCACGATCACATCGATGCCGAGCGTGCCTGCTGGGAAGGAGGTTGGCATCCAGCAGGGCAATTTGGTTTGCGATCCGGTGACCGGCAATTTTCTCTTGCTCGGCTCGGGACAGCTCTGGGAGCTCAATCCGAGCGGCGCCGGGACTTGGACTCAGCAGACCGGTATGCGTGCGCCGCCGTCGGGCGTGGGCGATCCGACCGTTCCCGAGGGCGTGATCTCCTGCGCCATACCCGACTTCGGAGTGGTCGCGTATATCACGCAGAGCCAAGACCGGGGCGGCACCTTCTTTATCTACAAGCACGCGTGAGCATTCTGGGCGCCGCCGGTCGGGGATGATCCCCACGGAACGCGCCGTACTAGTCTCAGCCGCGCAACGGCGGTTTCCTCAGCACGCTCGACTCTTCGTCTCCGCTCCGCTCCGTCGGCTATCCTGCCTTGCGACACGGGTCGTAGGGCGTCGCTGCGCGTTCGTGTACGCTGCTGGCTGGCGGCGTGTGGCAAGACCGCGGTGAAGTGGCCGGACGGAATTTGAACGTGACAACCTCGACGACCTACCGCCCCCGTGCCGTCTCGTGTTGCTCGCTCTGGCTTGCGCTGCGAGAACCGGAAGCACGCGATTCAGCGTCGCTCGATTGCCCCGCAGATGCTCGACGTTAAGACATACGCTGGGCTCAGCGGCCTGCCGAGCGCCTATTCGGACGTTTTCGCAGAGTCGTCCGCGGAGAGTATATTTCTCACGCGCGAGTGGTTCGAGAATTTCGAAAAGACCGTCCTGCCGAGCGGGGGCGTCGCGACCGTCTACGGAGTGGAGCGCGGCACTCCCGCCTCGGACCCCGTTGCGGCATTGGTGCTCTTGAGCCACGACCGGAGTGGGTTGCTCGCGCCCCGGCGGCTCACCAGCCTTACGAACTACTACACGTGCTTCTACGGTATTGCGAAGAAGTCCGGAACCGATGTGTCGGGCGTGGCCGACGCGCTCGTGTCGCGCCTGTGGGCCGATCGATCGAGCTGGGATCTCGTCGATCTGCATCCGCTCCCCGAAGCCTCTTCCGACTTTTCGCAGTTGCGCGACGCGTTCCGCAACCGAGGCGTGGCCGTCCAGCCGTACTTCTGTTTCGGGAACTGGTATCTCGAATCGCAAGGCATGTCGTATGCCGACTATCTGAACGGTCGATCGTCGGTGCTGCGCAAGAACATTCCCTACAATCGGAGACGATTCGAACGATCGGCGGACAACCGCATCGAGATCGCAACCGCGCCGGCGGATGTCGAACGTGCGCTCGCGGATTACGAGTCCGTGTATCTGTCGAGCTGGAAGATACCGGAGGCGTATCCTGCCTTTATCCGCGGCCTCGTGGGCATCGCCGCGAGTCGCGGTTGGTTGCGTCTCGGCGTGGCGTACGTCGAAGGGAAGCCTGCCGCTGCCCAGATTTGGTTCGTCTGCTCCGGAGTCGCATCGATCTACAAGATCGCATACGACGAACAGTACTCGAAACTGTCGGTGGGGACGGTGCTCACGGCGCGTCTGATGGAGCACGTGCTCGACGTGGACAAGGTCAGGATCGTCGACTACTTGAGCGGCGACGACGACTACAAGTCGAAGTGGATGTCGGCGCGCCGCGAGTTCTGGGGACTGCTCGCGCTCAATCCACGATCGTTGCCGGGTGGCCTGCAGATCGCGAAACACGTCGGCGGCCGTTTCCTCAAGCGCAAGCTGAGTGCCGTGAGTGGCTGGAGGCGGCGAGTCCTTTCCGGCCAGAGCGGCGCCGGCGCCTGATGGAGCCCGCGCCCCGCTTTGTGGTGGCGAAGGAACCCGCGCCTTCGCTGCGCGGGTTGAGCTGGTCCTCGGCGCGACCTCGCGCCGGGCCCGGTTTACACAAGTGCTTTCTCGCGCGCAACGGCATCTACCACGGGATCGGCGCGCTCGGACTCGTTCCCGGGGATCGCGTGCTCGTGCCCGCGTACATCTGTCGCGCCGCGGTAGATCCCATTCTCGCGCGTGGCATCGACGTCGATTACTACCGGATCGGCCCGCGCTGCCAGGTGGACCTCGATGACGTCGCCTCACGCATCGGTCCGCGAACGCGAACGCTGTTGGTCGTGCACTACTTTGGGTTTCCGCAGGATATGGCGGCGATCACCGCGCTGTGCCGCGCGCGCCGGCTGTACGTCATCGAGGACTGCGCGCACGTGTTCGGCGGCACTCCCGGCCTCGAGCTCGGGACGCACGGCGACATCGGGGTGTTCAGCTGGCGAAAGTTCCTGCCGCTATACGACGGCAGCGATCTGTTGATCAACGCCGACGTGCGTTTTTCGCCGCTGTGGCAGCGAGAGAGCCCGCTGTTCACACTGAAGGTCGCGAAGAATCTGTTCGACCGATGGGGCGCCGAACGGTGGTGGTTCGCGTCGATCGACAAGTGGCTCGGGATCGTGAAGAGGTCCCTGCTGGCGCGATCTGGATCGTCGGCTTCGGCTGTGGCACTGGGGGCGGACACCGGCAGCCTCGACTTCGATCCGCGGTTCGTCGACTTCCCCATGTCGCGGCTCTCACGTTGGATGCTCGCGCACGGCCGCGCCGAGTGGATCGTCGCGCGAAGACGCGAGAACTATCGGCGGCTCGGCGACCTCTTGGGGTCCGCCGCCGCCGTGCAGAGCATGTTCCCCGACCTTCCCGGCAGCGTCTGCCCGTGGATCTACCCCGTGTTCGTCGGCGCGAGACCCGATGCTCATCTGCGGCTGCGGGCGCGCGGGATCCCGGCCGTCACCTGGGGCGGCGTGCGGCCGCCCGGCTTGCCCGCGTCGGATCATGCCGGCGCGGTCCATTTCTACGACAACCTGGTGTTCCTGCCGGTGCACCAGGGTCTCGAAACTCACGCTATCGAGACCATCGCCGCGGCCGTGCGTGCCGTCGCGGAAGACCGTTCGAAGCCCTAGCGATGCGGCTCGCGGTCTCTTATCCGGCTAGAATGGGCTAAGTCTCCGCCGCGCGGCGCCCGCGCCACACCCAGGACTGTGATTGGATTCATTCCCGGCGGACCGTTCTTCGGGAAAAATATACGATCACGCGGGCCGTCCCGGCCCATGGTCGTTCCATAGCGAGGGAACCGGTGAAAGCAGCGCTCAGTGCCGACAATTTTTCCAACGTGTTTGCAGAATGCCGCTTTTGCTCGGCACGGCTGAAGCAGAGCTTCGTGGACCTCGGGATGTCTCCTCTGTGTCAGACGCAGATCGCTCCCGAGCACTTGAACGAAATGGAGCCGTTCTTCCCGCTCCACGTTTGGGTCTGCAACGAGTGTCTGCTCGTACAGCTCCAGGAATACGTCGCGCCGGACGTCATCTTCGGTGCCGACTATCCGTACTACTCGTCGTATTCCGACAGTTGGGTGGAGCACGCGCGCCAGTACGTCGCGCACATGATGCTGGATCACGGAATCGGCGCGGATGCATTCGTGGTCGAGATCGCGAGCAACGACGGGTATCTGCTCCAGCATTTCGTTGAACGCAAGGTCAGATGTCTCGGCGTGGAGCCCACGAAGGGCACGGCCGACGCGGCTCTCGCGAAGGGCATCCCGACCGTCGTTCGTTTCTTCGGCGACGAGACCGCCGCCGATCTGCGCGCGACGCATGGCGCCGCGCAACTGATCCTCGGCAACAACGTTCTCGCCCACGTGCCGGATCTGAACGACTTCGTCGCCGGAGTGAAGACGCTGCTCGCCGACGGCGGAATCACGACGTTCGAGTTCCCGCACCTGGTGAAGCTCATGGAGCTGAACCAGTTCGACACGATCTATCACGAGCATTTCTCGTATTTCTCGTTCTCGACGGTGCGGCGGATCTTTGCGGCGCACGGGCTGCGGCTGTTCGACGTTCGCGAGCTCGGCACGCACGGCGGATCGATACGCATCTACGGATGCCATGACGACGACGACACGCATCCGGATCACGAGCGCGCCGCCGCCCTCTTACGGCGTGAGCGCGAAGCGGGTTATCAGGACATCGCTGCCTACCTCGACTTCTCGGCAAAGGTCACGAAGGTCAAGCGATCGCTGCTCCAGTTCCTGATCGCCGCGAAGGGCGAGGGCAAGCGGATCGTCGGCTACGGTGCGCCCGGCAAGGGCAACACGCTCTTGAACTACTGCGGGATCCGCGAAGATTTCCTCGACTACACCGTCGACCGCAATCCTCACAAACAGGGCACGTACACGCCGGGCACGAGGATTCCGATCCACGACCCGTCGAAGATCTTCGAGACCAAGCCGGATTTCGTGTTGATCCTGCCCTGGAACCTGACGCCGGAGATCACCAAGACCATGGCCGGAATCCGCGAATGGGGCGGCAAGTTCGTCGTTCCGATTCCCGATGTCCGTGTGATCGATTGATCGCGCGAGGCCGTAAGTGACTACGTTGCCGTCAACGACGGAGGCACCGCGCGTCTCGGTAGGCATGCCCGTCTACAACGGCGAGCGGTGGGTCGGAGAGGCGATCGGCTCGATCCTGGCTCAGACGTTCCAGGACTTCCTGCTGGTGATCTCGGACAACGCGTCGACCGACGGCACCGGCGCGATCTGCGAGCGCTTCGCGCAGCGGGATTCGCGCGTCAGATACCATCGCAACCCGCAGAACATCGGGCTCTTCAAGAACTACGATCGCGTGTTCGGCTTGTGCGCGTCGCAGTATTTCAAATGGGCGGCGTCGGGCGACGTTTGCAGACCCGAGTTCCTCGAGCGGTGCATCGCCGTGCTGGACAGTCGACCGGACGTAGTGCTGGCCTATCCGCGAGCGGCCTTGTTCGACGAGCGCATAGAGTCCGCGAAGCCCTACGAGGATGGCTTGGATTTGCAGGACGAACGCCCGTCCGACCGGCTCACCAAGCTGCTCGCGCGAATCCAGCTCAACAACATCATCAACGGAGTGATTCGCTCGGACGCGTTGCGCCGTACGGCGCTCAATAAGTCGTACGTATCCTCCGACATCAATCTCGTCGCCGAGCTGGCGTTGCAAGGGAAGTTCGCCGAAGTACCGGAGCGCCTGTTCCTGCGCAGAATGAACAAGGCGACGGCCACGGCGATGAAAACGAAGGCCGAGAACGTGGAATACTTCGAGCAAGGATCGAATTCCGTCTACGATTTCCATCACTGGAAGCTCGAGATGGGTTTCTTCAAGGGCGCGTGGCGCGCTCGCCTGCCGCTCGGTGAGAAGCTCAAGGTCTACCGAGTGCTCGGGCGTCGGTTACGCCACGCCCACCCCAAGCTCGTGGCGGAGCTTGGGGCGTCGCTACGCGGTCGGATGTCCACCGGCGGTCGTTCCGAATAGCGCCGCGCGCGTCGGGAGCTGAAAATGTCTTCGTCTAGTAGTGACGCGATCGGGTTGAGACCGGGCGAGTGGGTCGAGGTGCGCAGCGAGGCGGAGATCCTCGCCACCCTTGCGATAGACGCGACACTCGGCGGGCTGCCGTTCATGCCCGAGATGCGGCGCTACTGCGGGCACCGGTTCCGCGTCTACCGGCGCGCGGACAAGACCTGCGACACGGTCGGCCAGACCGGGGCGCTGAGGTTGCACAACACCGTGCACCTTCTGGCGCTGCGTTGCGACGGTTCCGGACACGGTGGTTGTGAGGCGGGTTGCCTGATGTTCTGGCGCGAAGCGTGGCTCAAGCGAGTCGACGCCGGAGGCGCCGCCCCCGCCGTGCATAGCCCCGTGACCGCGAGCGGCTGCACCGTTCAAGACGTGGAGCGCGCGGCCGTCGTGGATGCGGCGGCGAAGCACTTTCGTTGCCAGATCATCAACCTCAAGGATTTCACCGAGCCCCTTCCGTGGTGGGACGTCCGCCAATACGTGCGAGATATCGCGATCAACGACGTCAAGATCTCCACGGTGTTGCGTGCGTTCTTCTTTGCCGGCTATCGCAAGCTCACCGAGGTTGGTATCGGCTACCGCGTCCTCACGACGGTGTACGACAGGGTGCAGGCATGGCGCGGCGGCACGCCGTTTCCACTGCGTGCGGGGAAGTGCGAAAAGACGCCGACCAAGATCCTCAGCTTGCAGCCGGGGGAGCTGGTGCGTGTCAAGTCGTACCAGGACATCCTCGCCACGCTCGATCGCAACAGCAAGAATCGCGGCCTGTGGTTCGACGCCGAGATGGTCCAGTACTGCGGCAACACCTATCCCGTCGCGAGACGAGTGACACGAATCCTCGACGAAAAGACCGGAAAGATGCTCGAGTTCTCGAACCCGTGCATCGTGCTCCAAGACCTCGTCTGTCGCGCCATGAAGACCAAGTACCGCCTGTTCTGCCCGCGCAGCATTCCGATCTATTGGCGTGAGATCTGGTTGGAGCGGGTGGCCGCGGCTGCCGCGCCCGCGAACGAGCCGCCGTCGGTCGCAAAGGGCTGAAGCGCAGGCGAAACCCGGGGCGCGGCGACCTCGAATCCAACGCCCCGCGTTTGACTGAATGTGACGCGCGGGGCAGTTTGCCCGGGGGGCGGATGCTACACTTTTTGGCTGCGATGCCCCTCGACTATTCACGGGCTGGACGATGATCGAATTTCCGCTCGGATCGCCGGATGCGCCGCGAACGATCCTGTGTATCGGCGCGCACTGCGACGACATCGAGATCGGTTGCGGCGGCACGCTTTTGCGTTTGGCCGAGCGCTATCCGGATCTACGTGTCCACTGGGTAGTCTTGAGCTCGTCGCCGGTGCGTGCCGCCGAAGCGCGCTCGAGCGCCGGGCGATTCTTGCGCAACGTCCGGCACAAGGAAGTGGTCATCAAGGAGTTTCGTAACAGCTTCTTCCCGTTCGTCGGCGCGGAGAT